>MDTA01104124.1_pt1 | contig 11322 bp, 7 predicted proteins | sample 811151 | NCBI WGS metagenome assembly MDTA01 (sample SAMN05326648, study PRJNA326480) | marine metagenome | isolation source: seawater | place: Indian Ocean: South | collected 2010 | reverse complement strand
CCTTCACCCGGGATGTAGGCAGTTACTTCGATACCGCTAGTCAGTCGCACACGCGCTACTTTGCGCAATGCCGAGTTGGGTTTCTTGGGTGTGTGCGTATATACACGGGTGCATACACCACGGCGTTGAGGAGAGCCCTTGAGTGCCGGTGTCTTAGCTTTGGTTGGTTTTGACTTTCGGCCCTTGCGGACCAGCTGCTGAATTGTTGGCACCAAATACCTCTGGCTCTATGGCCTACGTAACGGGATCGATTTCCATCCCTTGAAATAACGCTGTTGTTCCAAGTGGGATAAAGACCGACTCATAATGCTACGACTCGCGCGCCACCTAGACAACCTGAAGTCCAATCCAGGGCAGGTTTCTCAGCTTCGCGTCATTATCACGTTGTTCTCAGGCCGACTTTGAAACTAACTAGTTGAGTATCTGACGAACTGCTCAATAAGTGGAATCAGAATCCGATCAGCATCGGACCGCGTTTTCGCCGTAACAAAAGCTACAACTGGCCCTATAGGCACCATCGCTAGAGTGTCTCTGTCCGACTTTGAAATCCAGCCCATCAATGCGCCCCACCGCGTTGAAGTGGGGTTATCCATCGCAGCTTGTCGCAATCCCTCCACAAAGCTCATGTTTCCGACTACAGGATCGGCGACTCCGATCAGAAGGATTGCTCCCGCTGCTTCTGATTCCCACAAAAGACCCGCCGCCGCTACATCACTGACGGTACGGGCCATCTCGATGTCACCCAAGATCGAATTCTGAAGTTGTCGCAGGGCCGTCAGGGATAGCGGAACGAGTTCTGCTCCCTGGGGCCAATCAGTTGTTTCGAGAAGCTGAGTTGCTGTAATCGAGCGGTCAGGTTCGTCTACTTCTACTTCGGGATCCTGGAGGTCTGTTTCCGCGCCGCCCCGCGAACAGCCTGCGACGCCGAGGCTGAGCGCCAGAAAGGCGCCTGCCACGGCTATTCGCATGCGATTCTCAGTTATCCCGCGTCACCAAGTCCGACGACTTCTCCGCCGTCTTCGCTACCTATGGTTGCCAGCCACTCAGCCGGGTCTAGGTCATCGTCGGATGTGAAGAATTCCATCGGCTCATAGTCAGGCGCTGTTGTATCAATATTTCGATAGCGGCCTTGGCCGGTGCCAGCAGGAATTAACTTGCCAATAATGATGTTTTCCTTGAGGCCTTTGAGGTCATCGCGTCTCGACTCAATAGCTGCTTCTGTGAGGACGCGTGTCGTCTCTTGGAAAGAGGCGGCAGACAACCAAGAATCAGTGGCTAGTGATGCCTTGGTAATTCCCATAATTACTGGTCGTGCTTCGGCTGGCCGCTGTCCCTCTTGAACAAGACTGCGGTTTACTTCCGCATACACGCGTTGATCAACTTGTTCACCTGGCAGGAACACTGATTCGCCAGGTTCACCGACGAGAACTCGTCGAGTCATTTGCCTGATGATGAGTTCAATATGTTTGTCGTGGATGGATACACCCTGCTCGCGATAAACCTTTTGAACTTCCTCTACCAGATATTGCTGAGTCTCTCGAACTCCTCGTATGTCCAAGAGTTCTTTCGGATCGCGCGGTCCATCTACTAGGGGGTCTCCCGCTCTTATCTCTTGTCCGTCAACGACTGCGAGTCTTGCCATAGTCGCGACGGTGTGGGTTTCTTCCTCACCATCGTCTCCGACCACCACAATTTCGCGGCCTCGACCATCATCGTCTCCGATTCTGACTACGCCGGAGCGGGTTGCGAGAGTTGCCTTACCCTTAGGTTGGCGGGCTTCGAACAGTTCGACAACTCGTGGCAAACCTCCGGCGATATCGCTACCTGCTACACCACCTGTGTGGAACGTTCTCATTGTGAGTTGTGTGCCCGGCTCGCCGATCGACTGAGCAGCGATTACGCCTACTGCTTCACCAACTTCAATCATTTTTCCGGTTGCGAGGGAGCCACCGTAGGCTTTGGCCGATACACCGAACTCGGAGTTATCGGTCAGCGGTGAAAGAACTTGAACCCGCGTAACTTTAGGATCGTCTCGCAGTATCTCGAGTTCTTCGTCACCTATCAGCGTGCCGGCTTCCATGACTCCGTCACTGAGTTCGACATCTTGGGCCAAGCAACGGCTAAACAGCCGCGTTTCCAAGTAGGTGCGCTTGTCAGGTGTATCTGGCTCTATGTCTTCGAGCCAGAGACCAAGCACTGGTCCGGATCGTTCGAAGGGGTCTTCTTCGTTAATGATCAGTTCTTGAGCAACATCGACAAGTCTCCGCGTCAAATATCCGGAGTCCGCTGTTCGCAGTGCCGTGTCCACAAGTCCCTTTCGGGCTCCAGGCGTGGAGATGAAATACTCAAGCATCGCTAGACCCTCTCGATAGGAGGACTTAATTGGCCGCGGAATGATGTCGCCACGTGGGTTGGCCACTAGGCCTCGGATTGCGGCAATTTGACGAACTTGCATCATGTTGCCGCGCGCGCCTGAGCCGACCATCATGTCAATCGGGTTGAACATAACCGATTTAAGTTCACGTTCTAGGGAAGCTCGCACTTCTTCGGTGGCCGACGTCCAGATTTCTACTTCTTTTTGTCGGCGCTCTCCGTCAGTGATAATTCCTCGTCGGAATTGATTTTCTACCCGCTCTGCTTCGCCCTCATAACGTTCGAGAATTTCTGCTTTGTCTGGGGGCGTGCGAACATCATCGATCGAGATCGTTAATCCTGATCGGGTCGCGTATTCGTAGGACAGGTCTTTGATTCGATCCAACGATGTAGCGACTTCATTGGTTGGCCATCCGTCGGAAAGATCACCGACGATGTCTCCCATGTCGCCCTTTTTGACTGCCCTGTTGACGTACGGGAAGTCGTCTGGGAGGGCGCCGTTGAACAATACCCGCCCAGGCGTAGTTACGTGATAGCCGCTCTCATCCTCTAGAGCTAAAGCTTCAGTTCGCCAAACTATTGGTCGATGCAGGTCAAGTTGGTTGAGTGCGACGCCACGTTCGATCTCGTGGAAGTGCTTGAAGACCGGAAGGTCTTTGGCATCAGGATCGCCACGCATTTCGGTCAGGTAGTAGCCGCCGATAATCATGTCTTGGCTAGGAACGGTCATAGGTCGACCGTCAGCTGGAGACAGAATGTTGTTGGCTGAGAGCATCAGAACTCGCGCTTCGGCTTGCGCTTCGGACGACAACGGAAGGTGCACAGCCATCTGGTCACCATCGAAGTCGGCGTTGAAAGCAGCGCAAACTAACGGATGAATTTGAATTGCTTTACCTTCAACCAATACAGGTTCGAAAGCTTGGATGCCGAGGCGGTGCAAGGTTGGTGCTCGGTTAAGTAAGACGGGGTGCTCTTTTATGACTTCCTCGAGCACATCCCAAACTTCGGACCGTCGACGTTCAACCATTCTCTTGGCCGATTTGATGTTTGGTGCAAGGTCCATATCGTCAAGACGTTTCATGACAAATGGTTTGAACAACTCCAACGCCATCAGCTTGGGAAGACCGCACTGATGGAGTTTCAGGGTGGGTCCAACAACGATGACGGATCGTCCTGAATAGTCAACCCGCTTGCCTAAAAGGTTTTGCCGGAAGCGACCCTGCTTACCCTTCAGCATGTCTGACAGGGATTTCAGGGGGCGGTTACCTGGTCCAGTTACGGGCCGACCACGGCGACCATTGTCGAATAGCGCGTCGACGGCCTCCTGAAGCATACGCTTCTCGTTGTTCACAATAATTTCTGGCGCGCCCAGATCTAGGAGCCGTTTCAGCCGGTTATTTCTGTTAATGACGCGTCGGTAGAGGTCGTTTAGGTCCGAGGTTGCGAAACGGCCACCGTCAAGTTGAACCATCGGCCGCAAGTCGGGAGGAATAACCGGTACTGCGTCAAGAATCATTGCCCGTGGGTCATTAATCCTTCGGTCATTCGGATTTCGACGGTTGAAAGCACTCAGAATCTTGAGCCGCTTAATCGCTTTTTGTTTGCGTTGTGCTGAGAGAGGTCGTCGACCGTCGGCGGCTTCGATAGCTTCGCGGAGGAGAAGTTCTTCGTCATCGAAGTCGATTCGATCCATTAGCTGAGCTATTGCTTCGGCGCCCATACCGCCTTCGAAGTAGTCGCCGTAGCGGTCATCTAGCTCGCGCCAAAGAAGTTCGTCTTCAATGATTTTTCGACCGTGTAGTTCACGGAATTCGTCAAACGCGCGTTCTACGGTTTCCAGTTCCTCGTCGCATTCGGCTCTGAGAGCCTCAATGTCTTTATCAGCCTCGCGTCTACGGGCTTTCAGGTCTTTTTCTTTGAGACCTTCGGCTTCGAGTTGTGTTACTTCTTCCTCAAGTTCCTTTAGACGTTCCGCAATTTCGTCATCGAATTCTTCGCGAATGACATCAAGTTCCTCTCGCATCTCGACTTCAAGGCGCGGTAGGTCTTCGTGGCGTTTGTCTTCATCGACCCAAGTAACCAGATTCGCCGCAAAGTAAATGACGCGTTCAAGTTGTTTAGCCTTTAGTTCTTCGCGAATTTCTAGGCCGGTAAGTAAGTAGGCGAGCCAGCTTCTCGTGCCCCTTAGGTACCAGATGTGGACTACTGGTGCAGCAAGTTCAATATGTCCCATCCGTTCTCTTCGAACTTTTTGCCGCGTGACTTCAACACCGCAGCGTTCGCAGATGATGCCTTTGAACCTGACGCGCTTGTATTTGCCGCAAGCACATTCCCAATCTTTCGTGGGGCCGAAGATCTTCTCGCAGAAAAGACCATCTTTTTCAGGCTTTAGGGTTCTGTAGTTGATGGTCTCGGGTTTTTTGACTTCCCCATTGGACCAGGTTCGAATGGCGTCGGCAGTTGCTAGACCAATACGGATGTCTGAGAACTCATTAACGTCAATCATTTGCTGCTCTCAATTCGGGGTTGGTTTCGTGGAGATATGTAGGCGCTCATATCCGCTGCCTCCGGAGTTCGTCTTCCTCGTCGGTTCCTCGCTCGGGTCGGCTGATATCGATTCCGAGTGACTCTTCGGCACGGAAGACATCCTCATCAAGTCCTTGCATGTCAATTTCATCTCCGGTTAGGGAGATAACTTCCACATTCAGACAGAGGGCCTGCATTTCTTTGATCAGGACCTTGAAGCTCTCTGGAATTCCAGGTTCAGGGATGTTCTTGCCTTTCACAATTGCTTCATAAACCTGCACACGGCCGAGAGTGTCGTCAGATTTTATGGTCAAGAGTTCTTGAAGAAGGTAGGCAGCTCCATACGCCTCTAGCGCCCAGACTTCCATTTCACCAAAGCGTTGACCGCCAAACTGTGCCTTTCCGCCCAGTGGTTGCTGGGTGATCATGGAATAGGGTCCTGTTGAACGAGCGTGAATTTTGTCGTCAACAAGGTGAGCGAGCTTCAGGATGTAGCTGTAACCAACCATGATTGGTTGGTCATAGGGCTCACCAGTCCGACCGTTGTACAGCACCGCTTTTCCAGCCGTTGTCATCATCCGTTCACCTGATGATGCCTCCGGTCGAAGGTTCTCCAGTGCTTTTTGAATCGTTGGGTGTGCTCCTGCTCGATCTTCCTCATCCCAGGCGGCTCCATCAAATACTGGAGTTGCTACGAAAACCGAGGGTTCGGTTCGAGGTCGAGTTTTGCGAGCTGTGTTGGAGACTGGTTCAGCTCCCACCGTTTGCCCGTTGTGTTCCCATCCCCAACGCGCTGCATAGCCCAAGTGAGCTTCAAGTACTTGGCCAACATTCATTCGGCTGGGTACTCCAAGCGGGCTAAGAATGATGTCAATTGGAGTGCCATCAGACAGATAAGGCATTTCTTCCACTGGAAGGATTTTTGATATGACGCCTTTGTTGCCGTGGCGACCAGCAAGTTTGTCACCAACGCTGATTTTGCGTTTTTGAGCTACGTAAACGCGTACCAGTTCGTTAACTCCAGGTGGGAGTTCTTCGTCTTCGTCTCGTTGAATAACACGAACTTCGGTGACTATTCCACGCTCACCGTGTGGGACTTTGAGGGAGGTATCGCGAACTTCTCGTGCCTTTTCACCGAAGATGGCGCGTAGCAAGCGCTCCTCCGGCGTTAATTCCGTCTCGCCTTTGGGGGTCACTTTGCCCACAAGAACATCGCCAGGACCAACTTCTGCTCCTACTCGGACGACGCCCCGTTCATCTAGATCGGCGAGAACATCGTCAGCGACGTTGGGAATGTCACGCGTAATTTCTTCAGGGCCAAGTTTCGTGTCGCGCGCATCAATCTCATGTTCGTGAATATGGATTGAAGTAAGTACGTCATCTTTGACCAGGCGTTCACTAATAATGATCGCGTCTTCGAAGTTATATCCCTCCCAAGCCATGTAGGCGACTAAGAGGTTCTTTCCGAGGGCCAGTTCGCCATTATCCGTAGAAGGACCATCGGCCAAGATCGCACCCTTTTTGACTTTGTCTCCCTCGAGAACGATTGGCTTCTGGTTAATGCAAGTATCTTGATTCGATCGCTCGAACTTAAGCAGTTGGTGGCTAACCGAGCCCTCTTTCTTGTATTCGACGGTAATCGAGGTTCCGCTTACTTCAGTGACGACTCCGTCTTCGCGAGCGAGAACAACGTCCGCGGCGTCACCGGCAGCGCGCGCTTCGATTCCGGTTCCTACGTAAGCCGCTTCGGCACGGATCAACGGCACTGCTTGACGCTGCATATTGGCTCCCATCAGGGCGCGGTTAGCGTCATCGTGCTCTAGGAACGGGATTAGCGCCGTGGCGACCGAGACAATCTGCTTGGGAGACACGTCCATCAGGTCGACTTCGTCCGCTGGCACATAACTAATTTCAGTGGTAGCCGCAAAGTAGGTATCGCGTTCCATCTGAAGCTTTAGATCAGCCAAGCTGGCCCCTTGGGGGCTCTTACGAACTAGCACTCTGGGGTTTCTGAAGGTCTTGTTGGGGTTGAGCGGGGCGTTGGCTTGCGCCACGACGTACTCTTCCTCTTCGTCGGCAGTCAAATAACGGATTTCGTCCGTCACTTTTCCTTTGGTAACCACGCGATACGGCGATTCGATGAAACCGAATTCGTTTACTCGCGCAAAGGTAGCCAAACCGCCAATAAGTCCAATGTTCGGACCTTCAGGAGTTTCAATTGGGCACATTCGTCCGTAGTGACTGAAGTGCACATCTCGCACCTCAAATCCGGCACGTTCGCGTGAAAGTCCTCCCGGCCCTAATGCTGACAGGCGCCGTCGGTGGGTGAGCCCAGACAAAGGGTTGACTTGATCCATGAATTGCGAGAGTTGAGACGTACCAAAGAACTCTTTGATTGCCGCTGTCACTGGCCGAGTATTGATCAGCGTTGTAGGAGTAATTGCTTCAACGTCTTGCGTGGTCATTCGTTCTCGAACAACTCGTTCCATCCGGCTGAGACCTATGCGAACCTGATTTTGGATCAGTTCGCCTACAGATCGAATGCGTCGGTTGGCGAAATGGTCTTGGTCATCGAGCCGGTAGCCGGGTTCCGCATTAGCCAAATGAAGCAGATAACTGATAGCAGCTAGGACCTCTGAGCGTGTGAGGACCTGCGAGTCAGCCGCGGGTCGTTCCAGTTTGATACCGAAGAGGTCTTCAATCTTGTCGATTTCAGCACTTAACTTCTTCGTTAATTTGTAGCGACCAACCTTAGATAACGAATATCGGCGGTCGTCGAAATAAGCGTTGTTGAAGTAGTTAGCTGCCGCTTCAGCCGTTGGCGGTTCACCTGGACGCGCACGCTTATAAATTTCAATGAGAGCTTCCTCTTGGGTCGGAGCAACGGGAGCATCTTCATCGCTACGAGCCCATTTGTCGCGCTCGTTTTCCCACTGGCCTTCAAGAAAGTCAAAGTGTTGGACAAATTGTTCTAGAAACCCTGGGTGCGTCGCTTCGTCATATCCGAGCGCTCGGAGAATGGTGAAAATACTTAACCGACGTTTGCGGGCAATGCGTGCGCCCGCCGTGACGTCCTTCCCGGGTTTGTGTTCTACGTCAAATTCGATCCACTCGCCCCGGTATGGGTGAATTGTGCCCGTGACCAGCTGGTGCTTTTGCATGTTTCGAAGCCGGTAGCGCTCTCCCGGTTGGAAAATGACACCGGGCGACCGAACCAATTGGCTGACGATCACTCGCTCAGTTCCATTAATGATGAACGTGCCCTTGTCCGTCATCTTCGGAAAATCGCCCATGAAGACGGTCTGTTCTTTTATTTCGCCTGTATTGGCGTTCCTAAAGCGCGCTCGAACAAAGATTTGATCGGAGTAAGTGTGATCCTTCTCTTTGCATTCTTTCTCAGAAAACTTGGGAGGGCCTTTGAGGTCTTCGTCTTCACTATCAAACTCAAACTCGAGTTCGAGATTGCCGGTGAAGTCACTGATTGGGCTTATATCGGCGAAGGTTTCTGCCAACCCATCCGCGAGGAAGCGATCAAAGGATTTTTTCTGTACGTCGATTAGGTCCGGTAGTGGCAGTACCTCTTCAAGGTTGCCAAATGAATACCGTTCCCGGGCAGCGCGAGAAGACAACGGGATCTCCTAAAAATATTTTAGTTGCGACCGTGGGCAACGGTCGTCAGAAGCAGGGGCGCGCGAGAACTCTTAGTGTTTTCTATAAGAGACGACACCAGAGCCACGACAGCGCACAGGCTAGCGGCCATTTCAGCTTTCAACAAGCTGAAAGTCGCTAACTGACTAACAGTCTTACTTGACTTCGACGGCGCCACCGGCAGCTTCGATAGCTTCCTTGGCTTTGTCGGCGTCTTCTTTGGAAACTCCTTCGAGGATGTTACTTGGTGCACCTTCGACAAGATCTTTGGCTTCTTTGAGGCCGAGGCTAGTAAGACCGCGGACTTCTTTGATTACCTGGATTTTCTTGTCACCAGCGCCCGTGAGGACAACATCAAACTCGTCTTTCTCTTCTGCGGCTGCGCCGCCGGCATCGCCGCCCCCAGCCGCCGCCATCATGACGGGCGCTGCTGCAGCTGCGGTGACATCAAATGTCTCCTCAAATGCCTTTTTCAGTTCGACGAGTTCGAGCACCGACATGTTGCCGATTGCCTCGATGATCTCTTCGGTGGTTGCCATTTCTTTCTCCTAGCTTGCTAGTTCTGTTAGATGCAACATCGCTGAACGATGTGCGGTTGACTTCTTACGATTTCTTCTTGGCTGGGTTTTCTTCGCTGCCTCTGGCTCTGCAGCCTAAGCCTCTGGTTCAGCCTCCGGTTCAGCCTCAGCCTCTGGCTCTGGTTCTGCAGCCTCAGCTTCTGGCTCTGGCTCTGCAGCCTCAGCCTCAGCCTCAGCCTCAGGAAGGTCCTCGCCCTTATCAGCTAGTGCCTGCAACAAGTTCGCCATCTCCGAGAGCAAGTTGTTCATCATCGAAGCAATCTGTTGGAGTGGTGCTGCAAGGCCTCCCGCAATCGAAGATAGAAGCTCGTCACGAGACGGCAGATCCGCTAGCTCTCGGACCTGAGCTTCGTCCAAAAGTTCGCCATTCAAAAGAGCGCCCTTAATTATTAGGGCGTCATTCGCAGCGGAAAAATCTTTTAAGGCCTTGGCAGCGGCGCCGGGATCCTTCTCTACAAATGCCAGCGCAGTAGGGCCGACAAGCAGATCAACCAGACCAGACGGGATACCGTCGTCGAGCGCTCGCCGGACGAGCGTATTTTTATAAATCTTGTATACGGTCTCCGCCTCTCGTAATGCGCTGCGAAGCTCAGCCATCTGGCCTACGTCAAGACCCCTGTATTCGGTGATCAAAACCGCTTCAGCTTCGTCGAACCGTCCTCGGACGTCATCTACTACTGCTGATTTTTGTGCTCGCTGGTCTTCACTCATGTCTCACCCCCTTTGGGGAAGTCGGTGCTCGCAAAGCGAACACCGAGCCCAATACCAACTTGTTGGTCAAAGGGTTTCAGAGTTCACCTATTCGGGCTGGTGATGGTTTCCCATCCCCACTTAGGGCCTAAGGCCACCGGAGGTCTACGGCGAGCAAAATTTTTATTGTGCAATCAGGCTAGAGGCCCGGCGAGGGAATGCAAACCGCGCATTAGACGAGATTTGGATGTATCTAATCTGCCAGCCGCGCAGGATCAACTTTGATACCAGGACCCATAGTCGACGAAAGGGTTATTTTCTTTATATAACGTCCCTTGGCAGAAGCGGGTCGAGCTCTCTCAATTTCATCCATCACCGCAGCGAAATTCGCCACCAGGTCGGATGCTTCAAAGCTTGTTTTACCTATAGCCAACTGAACGTTGCCATAGGTGTCGGTCCGATATTCGACTTTTCCGCCCTTGAACTCACCAACAGCTTTCCCAATTTCTGTGGTTACGGTTCCTGACTTCGGGTTAGGCATAAGACCACGGGGGCCGAGAACACGTCCAAGTTTGCCAACTAAGGGCATCATGTCGGGTGTTGCAATTGCTAGATCGAAATCAGTGAAGCCCCCTTCGATGCGTTCGGCAAGATCTTCGGCGCCTACTACATCTGCACCTGCTTCCGTAGCTTCAGCGGCCAAATCACCTTGGGCAAACACTGCTACTCGCACGTCACCGCCAGTCCCAGACGGTAGGGCGACCGTGCCTCTCACCATTTGATCGGCCTTACGCGGATCGACACCCAATCCGACCGCTATATCAACTGCCTCGTCAAAGTTGGCAGACGCCATTTCTTTGACCAGTCCCAAAGCTTCTGTTGGGTCATGAAGCTTTTGTCGATCCAGACGCTCGCTTGCGTCGTTGTATTTCTTTCCACTCATTGGTGTCGCCTTTCAGCTACCTCTTTGTACGCGTTCATTGGGCGAGGTCTCCCCAATGGGCGTTTCTTACGAACCTTGAACTTCTATTCCCATTGACCTTGCAGTACCGGCGACTTGGAGTTTTGCTGCCTCGATATCGTTGGCATTCAAATCCGGCATCTTTATGTTGGCAATTTCCTCTAGTTGTGCCTGCGAGATAGACCCGACGGGATCTTCTCGTCCTGGCTCATGTGCCGCTTTATCAAGCCGAGCTGCTTCGCGGATCAAGACCGAGGTAGGAGGCGTTTTCGTTATAAACGTAAAAGAACGGTCTTCGAAGATCGTGATCTCAACCGGAATGATCGAGCCGCGCTGGTCCTCAGTTTGAGCATTGTATGCCTTGCAGAAATCCATAATTTGGACTCCGTGGGGCCCAAGTGCCGTTCCAACAGGAGGCGCCGGACTGGCTTGACCTGCCGGTATTTGTATCTTGACTATTGCGGCGACTTGTTTTTTCGCCATGGGCGTTCTCCGTGGTGGTGGGGCTCAAGCATCAGCAAGAGCGAGACATGTCATTGTTTCTGG
>MDTA01081335.1_pt1 | contig 11322 bp, 8 predicted proteins | sample 811151 | NCBI WGS metagenome assembly MDTA01 (sample SAMN05326648, study PRJNA326480) | marine metagenome | isolation source: seawater | place: Indian Ocean: South | collected 2010 | reverse complement strand
GGGGTACTACAAGAAGCCCGCAGAGACGGCCGCTTCATACACCGCCGACGGCTGGTTCCGTACCGGTGACTCAGGATTGATTCGCGAGGACGGCTATCTGCGTTTTCTCGGGCGCTACAAGGACATGCTCAAGGTGGGTGGCGAGAACGTCGACCCGATGGAGGTGGAAGGACTCCTGCTCGAACAGGACGGGATCGCCCAGGTTGCGGTCGTCGCCCTGCCGGACCAGCGCCTCTCCGAAGTCGCGGTGGCCTATGTCCAGCCCTCACCGGGTGCGACGCTCACGGAGACGGACGTGATCGGCTTCTGCCGGGGCAAGGTCGCGAGCTTCAAGATCCCGCGCCACGTGCTGTTCATCGACGAGTTTCCAATGACGGCTTCCGGCAAGATCCGCAAGGTGGAACTCCGCGAAGACGCGGCGACGCGCCTCGGTCCCGCGTCAGCCGCCGGGGACTGAGATAGCCGGGTCGCACCTCAGGCGCGGTCGGCCGGGAACGCCATGACTTCGTGAATCGAGGCGGCGCCCGACAGCGCCATCAGGAGACGCTCAACCCCCAGCGCGACGCCGGCACAGACGGGCAGTCCCCCAGTCATCGCCGCGAGCAACCTGTCGTCCTGCTCGACCGCAGGTCGACCTGCCGCCGCGCGTTCCGCCTGATCGAGCGCCATACGACCGCGCAGCACTTCGGCGTCCCGTAACTCCTGATAACCGTTGGCAAGCTCGACGCCGTCCAGGAACAGCTCGAAGCGGTTCGCGACCGTGCGCCCGTCACCATCAACGGTCACTTCCGCGAGCGCCGACTGGGAGGCCGGATAGTCGAAGACAAATCCGGTCAGACCAGGTTCGATGAACCGGGTAAACAGCAGATCAAGACAGGTGTTCCTGTCCGCCCGCTCACCAATGCCCGTAACGGAGGGCAGGTTGACGTCCGGTAGCCGGGCAGCCACCAATTCGCGGAGCACGGCATAGGCCGCCTGATGAGGGTCGATGCCGAAAGCGGACGCAAACAGCTCTCCATAGGCCAGGCGCGGCATGGGTTCCTCAACACCGAGGTCTTGCAGCAGCAGCCCGACTTCATCCATCAGTTGCCCGACGGAAAAACCGACGCGATACCATTCCAGCATGGTGAACTCGGGATTGTGCCGGGCGCCGGACTCGCCGGCCCGGAATACGGGTCCCATCGAATAGAGCGACGGAACCCCCGCAGCAAGCGCCCGCTTCAGCGCGTACTCGGGAGAGGTCTGGAGAAACCAGCCACGCCCTGATTCATTGGCGCTCACGCTTTCGATGTGCAGGTCGGTGACCGTATGGCGCCCGAGGACCGGCGCGCTGAGCTCGAGGACACGACGCTCAGCCATGAATGAACGAATCGCCGCAAGGACGCCCGCGCGTCGCCTCAGTGCGGCCGTTGACGCGCCTGGCGCCCAATCAGGCTTTGACGCGATTCTGATATTCCCCGGTGCGGGTATCGACGCGCACGACCTCGCCGATATTCAGGAAGAGCGGTACCTTCACGATGGCTCCCGTGCTGAGTGTGGCGGGCTTGGTCCCACCCTGGGCGGTGTCTCCCTTGAGTCCCGGGTCGGTGTCGACAATTTCGAGTTCGACGAAGTTCGCCGCGGCAACCGCAATGGGTGAGTCGTTCCAGAGCGTCACCATGAAGGCGTCCTGCTCCTTCAGCCACTGTTTGCTGTCCGTGACGGCGCGCGCGTCGGCGGCCACCTGATCGTAGGAGCCATCGGTCTTCATGAAATGAAACATCTCGCCGTCCGTGTAGAGATACTCCATCTCGAGATCCATCACGTCCGCCGCTTCGAGAGACTCACCGGACTTGAAGGTTCGCTCCCAGACCCGACCGCTCAGCAGGTTGCGCAGCTTGACCCGGTTGAACGCCTGGCCTTTGCCAGGCTTCACAAACTCGTTCTCCAGCACCGAACACGGGTCGCCTTCCAGCATCACCTTCAGTCCGGACCGGAATTCGTTGGTAGAATAAGAGGCCATTCCCGCTCGATCCCGCCGCAAAAAAAGACGCGCAATGATACCCCTTAAGCCCGTTTCATGGCAGGGCGAGAGCTGGCAGTGGCATCTCGCGAACGCTGTCGATGAGCCCGCCGCGCTGGCCTCCGCGCTGGGCATCGAAGTTGATCCCCTCGACACCGGATTCCCGCTCCGGGTGCCGTTGCCCTATCTCGCCCGAATCGAACCTGGTAACCCCGACGACCCGCTGCTCCGGCAGGTTCTGCCCGTTGCCGAAGAACTCGTGCCGGCGGACGGCTGGATCGCCGATCCGCTCGCGGAACGCAACCTGGAGGCCCCGGCGGGACTGCTGCACAAGTATGCGGGCCGCGCACTGCTGGTCATGACCGGGGTCTGCGCGATCAACTGCCGCTATTGCTTCCGGCGCCATTTCCCATATGCCGACCGCCAACTCGATGGACCGGCATGGGCCGGCGCGCTCGACTACCTGAGCTCCGATCAGACGCTGCGGGAGGTCATCCTGAGCGGAGGCGACCCCCTCGCCGCCAACGATCGCCGGCTTGCCAGGCTGAGCGAGGCCCTCGACGCCATCGGCCATCTCACGACGCTCAGGATTCATACCCGACTGCCGGTGGTGATCCCACAGCGCGTGTGCGACGCGCTGCTCGACTGGCTTCAGGCCACCCGGCTCCGCACCGTCATCGTGATCCACGCCAATCACCCGAACGAACTCGACGGCGACGTCCGCGACGCGCTGCAACGCCTTGCCGGGACCGGCGCCACCCTCCTCAACCAGAGCGTGCTGCTGGCCGGCGTGAACGATTCCGCGGAGGTACTGATCGAACTGTCGGAACGCCTGTTCGACATGGGCGTGCTGCCCTACTACCTGCACAGGCTCGATCGGGTTCAGGGCGCCCGCCACTTCGACCCGGGCGCCAGTGCACCCCGGCAACTCCTGCAGACGATGCGCAACGCGCTCCCAGGCTACCTGGTCCCGAGATTCGTGGCCGAAATCCCCGGTGAAGGGGCCAAGCGCGTCCTGCTCTGAATCTGCGCAGAACGCCCGTCCCATACCATCGATCTCCGATCACGCGCCTGGATGTGACACGGGTCTGATCGAATTCAGTAACTTCCAGGGCCCGGGCACCGGCTTCGCTGCATACGACGGTACGCTGTCCCAGACCACCGTTCCCAGGACCGGTAACGGAATCTATGCGCTGACGGACGTTGCCTCCGGTCCGTTTGACGGCTTCTTCGTACAGGCCCTGAATGGCGCTTCTTTCGACTACGAGTGGCCGATTGACGTGCTTGGCGACTCGTCAGGGTCAGGCGTGCCGGCCCCGTCCGGCGTTGCCCTGCTGGGCTTCGGGTTACTCGCACTCGCGCGGTCTCGCCGCAGGTCCTGAGGTTCACTGTCACCAAAAAGCCGGCGCGCACGCTGGCTTTTTGTGCCGTCTCAACAGGGCAGATCAGCTTTCCGCGTCCCGGTCCCGCAGTCCGGTCAGATAAAGAATGCTGTCCAGTCCCAGATTGGAGATCGCATGACCCGCGCGCTCCCGCACGACCGGCTTGGCGCGGAACGCGATTCCAAGCCCCGCTGCGGCCAGCATCCTGAGGTCGTTGGCCCCATTGCCCACCGCAATCACCTGCTGCACGGCGATACCCTCGCGCTCGGCAATCTCCCGTAGCAGCAGCGCTTTGCGATCCGCATCCACAATCGGCGGGATCACCTCGCCCGTCAGTGCCCCGTTCTCGATTTCGAGCCTGTTCGCAAAGACGTAGTCCACACCCAGACGCGTCTTCAGCGTGTCCCCGAAGTACTGGAAACCGCCCGACAGGATCGCGGTTCGGTACCCCGGCTTGCGCAGCGTCGCGAAGAGCCTCTCCGCCCCCTCCATGAGCGGCAGCGTGCGGGCAACATCGTCAAGTTCGCTTTCAGGGAGACCGGCCAGCATCGCAACGCGCGCCTGCAGGCTCGCCGCGAAGTCCAGTTCACCCTCCATCGCCCGCCGCGTGATTTGCAGAACCTCGTCCCGGACCCCTACCCGCAGTGCCAATTCATCGATCACCTCGATGTCGAGGAGCGTCGAATCCATGTCGAACGCGATGAGGCGCCGATGCCGGCGGTACAGGTCGTCCGCCTGCAACGCTGCATCGACATCGAGCTCTCCCGACAGGGCCAGCAACGCCCGACGGAATGACTCGGGGTCGTCGATGTCGCCGCGCAACGAAAACTCCACGCACGCCCTGGTGTCTTCGGCAGCACCCTCGAGCGGGACCCGACCTGAAAGGCGGGAGATGTTGTCGATGTTGAGACCAAACTCGCTCACGAGCTTCGCCACGCGACCGAGATGCTCCGCGCGAATGCGCCGCGCCAGAAGCGTCAGAATGAAACGACCCCGGCCCTGCAGCCCAACCCAGTTGCCGTAGCTGGCCTCGTCCACGACCGAGAACGACACCGTCAGTTCGAGTTCGTGGCCAAGGAACAACAGTTCCTTGAACAACGAGTCCGTATTGCCGGGAACGCTGACGAGGATGCCGAGGGTCAGGTAGTTGTGGATGACTGCCTGACCCATATCGAGGACATCCGCGTCGCCTTCGCTGAGGGCCCTCGTGAATGCCGCGGTGACGCCCGGACGGTCCGCACCAGTGATATGGATGAGCACAATCTCGCGCATCCCGGCAGTATCCCCCCGCCCGGACCATTCGGCTGCCCTTTGCACCCGCCGAACTGAATTACGCGCACGCGCGCCGGTATACTGAGCGCTCCCCCCACAACCGGTTCAGAGCAAAGGCAGTGCCCCCCCGAACACAGGCCCTCCTGATCGCAGCCGCATTTGTCCTCGGCGGCCTGGTCTCCGGGGTGTTTCTCATCACGCAGTTCCAATCGGACCATGAGGAGCAACGCTCGATGCTCGCACGGGAAACGGTTGCCAACCTGGCCGCGACGGTTGTGCATGACGCGATCGCCCGCGATGCACTGTCCCTGACAGTGGCATTACGCAACGCCATCGACCGGGGCGTGATCGCGAGTGCCGCGGTCTACGACGACGCCGGCGGTCTGCTGGTGACCGTGGGGGCCCCGGCGCGGGAAGCGGTGCTCTTCACCCACGAAATCCGTACCCGGGACACTGCCGTCGGCCGGCTGCAAATCACGCTGGCTCGGTCGGCAGCACCGGGCTTCGACTGGCTGTTCCTGCCTGTCGCGGTGCTCATGCTTCTGGTGCTCGGCGCCTGGCAGTGGGCGCGCTATCTGCCCGAGTCAGCTGCGGGGGTTGCCCCGTCAGAATCGGACGACGACGAACCCGCGGCTGACGATGATGATGTCCCAGTGTTGCACGAACAGGTCCAGCTGTTCGATGACCATCCCACCGTCACAGCATTGATCGTCAAGGTTGAGCCTCCAAGGCGCACCGACGAGATCGGCACTGTGGTCGACGGGCTCGCCAGCGAGCACGCGGTGCAACTCACCCGCACTGGCAACGAGTTCTGCCTGCTCGGCGACTCTCCTGCAATTGCAGTCACGATTGCCCTCACCCTGGATGAAGGCACCCCCGAGCGGCTGACGCTGAGGATGGGTATGGACGCTTCCCGGACGGGAGGCGATGAGACGTCACTCCTGAAGCGCGCGCGTTACCTCGCCTCGTTGTCGAACGGTACGCTGCTCGTCAGCCGGTCAGTCTTTGACGGGCTGACGCCCGGCGACTTTACGGTCGAACGTTTCCACTCATCGTTTGCGCAGGGAGACATCTACGAGGTCGCATGACCCCCCGCGGCTCACTCGCGGAAAGTGACCTCGAGCCGATCCACCTTCTGGAATCCCCGCGGCAGCTTCAGTCCGCGGCGGGCCCGTTCTCCGCGATAGTGCTCGAGATCGGAGAATTTCAGAGTGATGTGACGTTTACCGGAGTAGATCGTCAACAGATCCGCCTCGGCGAGGACGGCCACGTCGATCATGGTCTCCTCCCGCGCGGCAGCACGCGCTGACGGGATATTCATGATCTTGTTGCCTTTGCCGCGGGCCATTTGGGGCAAATCACGCAACGGGAAAATCAGCAGGCGCCCCTCGTTCGACACCGACACGACATACCGATCCTCGATCTGGCTGACGGGCACGGGCGCCAGCGCCACACAGCCTTTCGGCACGGTAAGTAGCGACTTGCCCGCCTTCTGGCGTGTCTGCATGTCGCCGAGCGTCGTGACGAAGCCGTAGCCGGCATCGCTCGCAACCAGGTAGCGATCCCCCTGCTCACCGGCCGCGAGGCCAACAAACGTCGCCCCCGCTGCCGGGGTCAGCCGACCGGTCAGGGGCTCGCCCTGGCCGCGGGCGGACGGCAGCGTGTGGCTTGCGAGCGCATACGACTTGCCCGCCGAATCAAGGAAGACAACGTCCTGATTGGAGCGACCCGCCACAGCTTTCAGTAACCCGTCGCCAGAGCGGTAATTGAGCTCCGAAGCGTCCACCTCGTGGCCCTTGGCCGCGCGCACCCAGCCCTTTTCCGACAGGACGACCGTGACAGGCTCGGTGCTGATGAGATCCTTTTCTCTGAATGCCCGCGCCTCGTCACGCGTCACGATCTCGGAGAGTCGGTCGTCTCCGTATTCTTCGGCATCCGCCCTCAGTTCCTTCTTGATCAGAGTCCTGAGGCGCGCTTTCGAGTTGATCGTGCGTTCGAGATCCGCGCGCTCAGCGTTCAGTTCGTTCTGCTCCGCGCGGATCTTCTCTTCTTCGAGCCTCGCAAGCTGCCTCAGACGGATATCCAGAATGGCGTCCGCCTGTCGCTCCGAGATGCCGAACTTCGCCATCAGCGCGTCTTTGGGCCGATCTTCCTCGCGCACAATGCGGATGACCTCATCCACATTGAGGTAGGCGATCATCAGACCTTCGAGGATGTGCAACCGGTCAAGAATCTTGTCGAGCCGGAACTGCAGGCGTTTCAGCACCGTCTCCTGTCGGAACGTCAGCCACTCGCTGAGCATCTCCCTCAGCGATCGTACGCCCGGCCGGCCGTCGATACCGATGACGTTGAAGTTGACGCGATGCGTCCGCTCCAGATCGGTCGATGCAAAGAGATGGCTCATGAGCGGTTCCAGATCGACCCGGTTCGAGCGGGGCACAATGACGATCCGGGTCGGATTCTCATGGTCGGCCTCGTCCCGAAGGTCGACAACCATCGGCAGCTTCTTCGCCTGCATCTGGGCCGCGATTTGTTCGAGGACCTTGGCACCGCTTACCTGGAACGGCAGAGCGGTCACGACGATATCACCGTTCTCGATCTCGTATCTGGCGCGTGACCGGACTACGCCCCGGCCCGTTTCATAGATCTGCTGAATGTCCGCGCGGGACGAAATGATCTCGGCGCCGGTCGGGAAGTCAGGGCCCTTGATGTGCTCGCACAGGTCCGCTGTGGTCGAACGGGGTTTGTCGAGCAACCGGATGCAGGCCGAGGTCACCTCACGCAGATTATGCGGGGGGATGTCGGTCGCCATCCCCACCGCAATCCCGGTGCCGCCGTTCAGCAGAATGTTTGGCAGGCGCGCGGGCAGCACCTTCGGCTCCTCGAGCGTGCCGTCGAAATTGGGAATCCAGTCGACGGTGCCCTGGCCTACCTCGGACAGCAGCACGTCCGAGTAGCGCGTGAGCTTTGCCTCCGTGTAGCGCTGTGCCGCGTAGGATTTCGGATCGTCGGGTGATCCCCAGTTCCCCTGACCGTCGACCAACGGATAGCGGTACGAGAACGGCTGTGCCATCAACACCATTGCCTCGTAACAGGCGGCGTCCCCGTGGGGATGGAACTTGCCGATCACGTCGCCCACCGTTCGTGCGGACTTGACGTACTTGGCATCCGGGCCGAGACGCAGTTCGGACATCGCGTAGACGATCCGTCGTTGTACGGGTTTCAGCCCGTCACCAACATGCGGCAATGCCCGATCGTTGATCACATACATCGCGTAGTTCAGGTACGCGTTTTCCGTGTATTGCCCGGTCGCAATGGTCTCGGGCGTCAACTCGTAGCTGTCACTCATTGCTTGTCCTCACGCTGCCGCGTGTAACGGGCAGGTTTTCAACTGAGTTCGGCCTGATCGCCCTTGGACTCGAGCCAAGTCTTTCGGTCCGGAGAACGCCCTTTCGCGAGCAGCATGTCGAACAGGTCATGCATTCGCTTCCGGGTTTCGACCTCGAGCCGCACCAGCCGTCGCGTCTCGGGCGCCATAGCCGTCTCTCGCAGTTGCTTGGGATTCATCTCACCCAGGCCCTTGAAACGCTGAACAACCACCTTGCCCTTCATTTTCTCGGACTCGATCAACTGAAGAATCCGTGCGCGGTCAGCCTCGTCGATCGCGTAGAAGACCTCTTTACCCACGTCGATCCGGTACAGCGGGGGCATAGCGACGTAGACGTGACCGCTCTCGATGAGCGCAGGGAAGTGTTTCACGAAGAGCGCAATCAGCAGGCTCGCAATATGCAGTCCGTCGGAATCGGCGTCAGCGAGGATGCACACCTTGCCGTAACGCAGTCCTTCGATGTTGCTGGTCCCGGGGTCGATCCCCAGCGCAACCGAAATGTCGTGGACCGCCTGCGATGCGAGAATCTCACCAGAATCCACTTCCCAGGTGTTCAGGATTTTCCCTCGCAGCGGGAGGATCGCCTGGGTTTCACGGTCCCGCGCCTGCTTCGCGGAGCCCCCCGCGGACTCACCCTCGACGAGGAACAGCTCGCCCGCCATGGCGTCTTGACTGGAGCAGTCCGCCAGCTTGCCCGGCAGCGCCGGCCCGGACGCGACCTTCTTGCGCGCAACTTTCTTGCCTGCACGGAGCCGGTCCTGCGCCCGCGCGATCGCGAGTTCGGCAATCTTCTCCCCGGCTTCGACGTGCTGACTCAACCATAGGCTGAAGGCGTCTTTCACCGCTGCGGAAATGAACGTCGCAGCTTCCCGAGAGTTGAGCCGCTCTTTCGTCTGGCCGGAGAACTGGGGCTCCACAAGCTTGGCGGACAGCACGTAGGCACAACGTTCGAAGACGTCGTCAGCCGAGATCCGAATCCCTCTCGGCACGAGATTTCGGAAGTCGCAGAACTCACGCGTCGCCTCGAGCAATCCGGCTCTGAGCCCGCTGACGTGTGTACCGCCTTGCATGGTCGGGATCAGGTTGACGTAACTCTCGGTCGTCAGGTCCACGCCTTCGGGCACCCACAGCACTGCCCAATCGACCGCCTCGTTGTGCCCCGTCGTGCTTCCCGTGAATGGAGATTCCGGCAGCACCTCGGCTTCGCCGACCTCGCTGACGAGGTAGTCTTCGAGACCGTTCTCGAAACACCACTCCGTGGTTTTCTCGTCGCCGGATGCGTTCTCGTCCGTAAAGATCACACGCAAACCCGGGCACAACACTGCCTTCGCACGGAGCAGATGTCTGAGGCGCGGCGCAGAGAACTTCGGGCTGTCGAAGTACTGGGGATCGGGCAGGAAGTTGATGAGCGTGCCTGTATTGCGCTTGCCCACCGAGTCGACCACTGTCAACTTGGAGGTTGGCCGCCCATCCCTGAACGTCATGTGATGGAGCTTGCCGTCCCGCTTGACGTACACCTCGAACTGGCTCGACAGGGCGTTCACAACGGACACTCCCACGCCATGCAGTCCGCCCGAGAACTTGTAGTTCTCGCTCGAGAATTTTGCGCCCGAGTGTAGTTTCGTCAGGATCAGCTCGACGCCGGTCAGCCCGGTCTTTTTCTGCACGTCGACCGGCATGCCCCGGCCGTCGTCGTTGACCGACATCGAGCCGTCCTTGCGCAGCGTGACCCGGACCTCGGTCGCGTGGCCTTCGAGCGCTTCGTCGATCGCATTGTCGATGACTTCCTGGGCGAGGTGATTGGGGCGCGCCGTCTCGGTGTACATACCGGGACGTTTGCGAACGGGATCGAGACCCTCGAGGACCTCGATCGAATCAGCTTGGTAGGTACCGGCGGCCATTCAGTGAGCCCGTGTTCGTGGATGCGACGAGCGCCGGTGGCGACGGACGAGGGGGAAACTGGCGACTGAAATCATGCCCGGCAGTATATGAGAAACGCTCTGCGGAAGGCACGCATTTGGCCCGAATTCGACGACCGGATTCAAGTCCTGACCCCAAAGGACGCCGGCCGGAGCGGCCAGCGGGGCACCTAGAACGCGACCCGCTCCAACGAATGGCCATGCGAGATACAAAACGTCAGAAGCTCACCGAGAAACCGGTTGATCTGCGCCTTCTCGTCCGGCTGATGCATCCCGTCGTTCGGGACCTCGTACCGGTACCGGATGTTGCGAACCCGCTCGAACTGGGTGACCTCGGCCGTGCGCACGTCGTGATACATGCGGATCTCGATCGTCGGCCAGCGAATCCAGGGTTTGTTCTCGTCGCTTTCGACCTGGACCTTGAGCATCGTGGTGTAAGGGCACCGCTCGAGGATGCGAATGGTGACGACCGAACCGTCTTCGGTTTGGCCACGCAGCCCGAACTCGCGAATCTCTTCACTTCGCATGTCGGGGAACAGCTTCAGGAGCCGCATGTAATTCGCATCACATTCGGCCATGTCGCTGATCAGATTAGGGATGTATCTGCGCTTTCTCATCTCTGTGGGAGCGCACTTGCTGCGCTCTCCTTACCTTTGGCCAAACCGCGTCAAGACCGAAAAAGCCTAACACAAACCCTACTGGAACAAAGGCCTCGTCGTGCCCGTCGAACCTTGCCAGACCGCGAATATGAGGCTAAGGAAGCGCCGCGTAGTATTCGCTCCGATCCGCGTTCGGGTTGGCCCGTGCACGTTGGGCTCCGATCCCACACTCATGCAGGAAACAGCAATCCAGCAGCACATGGCACTGACTTCTCTCCTCGTGCGCGACTACGACGCCGCGACATGCAGCAGCGATTCCCCATGTACCGAGAGACATACCGTGAGACGGCCACGCCCGGAGACACTCAGCGCTAGCCGGCAGAATCGAAACGTCGCGCATGCGCGAGCACGCGTTCAACACTTCTGCGCGTAGCGCCCTGATTCGCATCGAACAGGCCTTTCGCACGCTCGCCCGCCGCAGCCCCCGCTTCCACGTCCAGTGACCATTTCGTCAGTTGGGCGGCCAGTTCGTCTGCGCCCGCCACGACCTTCAGTGCGCCCGCTTCGCGGAAGGGTTCCGCAATGTCGTCGATGTCGTACAGGTGCGGCCCCATGATGACGGGGACGCGGAAGGCAGCCGCTTCGAGCAGATTGTGCCCGCCTTCGGGCGCGAGGCTGCCACACACGAACGCGACATCACAGAGACTGTAGAACGCGCGCAGTTCACCCATCGTGTCGACGAGGAAGACGTCGGTCGACG
>MDTA01180003.1_pt1 | contig 11324 bp, 7 predicted proteins | sample 811151 | NCBI WGS metagenome assembly MDTA01 (sample SAMN05326648, study PRJNA326480) | marine metagenome | isolation source: seawater | place: Indian Ocean: South | collected 2010 | reverse complement strand
TGCCCGGGGCTGCCGGGTATCCTCAAGAAGACGGTGGGCATGATGGGGCTCAAGGGCGTTCCCGGTCTGAACCTGGTCTCCGAGCTGCCGGGCCAGGGCGGCCGCGGCGGCGGCGGTCGCGGGGGAGGCGGCGGGCGCTTTGGCGGCGGCGGCGGCGGCGGTCGCGGGGGAAGGCGCTGAAGCGCGCGCATCGCAGCTGAAGCGCGCGCGTGTCGAACCATCGGCGTTGTGAGCTACGCGTTGTCCATTGTCATTTGTCCAAAACAAGACTCACTCGAAGTCCACCTCCCGTCGACCCCGCGCCGCCACATCTTCCTTTCCCTCCCTCGTTCGTCACTTCAGGTCCTTCCCGAGCCTGAGCCTCTTGACCACGCACCCGGCCTCCTCGTCCCCGCACGTCATCTGCATCTTCTCCTGCACGTGCCACACCGTGCCGAGCCGCGCCCTCATCCCGGCCACCTCTGCGGAGACCTCCCGTACCCGTACCAGCACCTCCTCCCATCGCGCCCCGTCGCACTGCGGCGTCGCGCGCAGCACCCGGCACAGCGACACGTGCATCACGTGCGTCGCCTGCCTCTGCGGCGCCCCGGGCCACCGCTGCCGGCACCTCGCCCTCAGCCCGTCGATGGGCGATTCCCCACCCCCTGGGTGCCGCAACAGCGCGAGGAGCACGCCCGACGAGGCGACGACCACCCGGTCAACCTCCACCGGTATCGGCGTCGTTCCACCCACGAGCTGCGTCGCCTCCCTCACCTCGAACGCGAGGTCGTACGCGTCTCGCGGGGGCCTCGGATCGGTCGGGTGCCCGGTGTGAAACACCGTGGAGTGGTACAACCGCGGCGGGTTGCGGTGGACGATCCAGCCGGTGGGAAGGGCGTCGATGAAGCGCTCGCACGCGCGCGCGAGGGCGTCGCGCAGGTCGTCGCCGCCGTCGGGACCCTCGATGGCGGTGCACAGGAGCCTCACGCCGTTCCGAACGTCGTACGGAAGCGGCGCGGGGATCAGGGTTTGTTCGTCGATGGAGTACTTGGACGCGGCGTCGAGTAACGACGCCGGGTCCAGGCCGCCGCTCGCGCTCGCCTCGAGCTCATCGTACGCCCTGGCCCTGCCGACGTGGTCGGGCGTCTGAGCCGCGACGTGGGGTGGACGATCGTCGCGCGACGACGCGCGGGGTTCCTCCCCGGACGGCGGGGGCGACGGCGCGACCTCGGCGTTCGACGGCGAGGGCGTCCTCCTCGTGTCGTCCGATGAGACGGGGGCGGAACGGCCCCCGCGCGGGCTTCCGTCCGAGACGGGGACGGAGGGCGCCTCCGGCTCGGGCGCGAGCTTACGCCTGGGTGGGGACTTGAGGAGCGCGTCGCGCTCCTCCTCGACCCGCACGCCGAGCAGGTCGGACGGCATGTGGACGCTCCCGCGGAGTGAGGTTCAGAGTTGACATTTCGCGCAGTGTTGTCGAGCATCTTGGATATCGTCGCCCGCGCATCACTCGCACAACTCGACGCGTCATGGCCACCGCGGTGACGTCGCCCCTCGCGACGTCGCTCGTTCGGCGGCGGCGGTCCGATCGTCGCCCGCGCATCACCCGGGCGCCTCCTCGCGCTGCCGGGGACAAGATCGGGGGCGACTACGGCCTCTTCACCGTCGACGAGGAGGTGAAACACGATGGCAACATCTACGTCATCCGCGAGAGCCTCGGCCAGGGAAGCTTCGGCACCACGTACAGGGCCACGACGAACGACGGCGACGACATCGCGCTGAAGGTGCTCAGCTTCCGGAACATGAAGAACTGGAAGGCGCTCGAGCTGTTCGAGCGGGAGGCCCGCACGCTGAAGGGCCTGAACCACCCGGCCATCCCGCAGTACGTCGACAACTTCGAGCTCGACACCGACGGCGATCGGTTCTTCTGCCTCGCGCAGCGCATCGCGCCGGGCAGGTCGCTCCAGTCCCTCGTGGACGGGGGTTGGAGACCCACGGAACCCGAGGTGGTCGCCATCGCCGAGCAGCTCCTGGAGGTCCTCGGATACCTCGCCTCGCTCCGACCGCCGGTGTGCCATCGCGACGTCAAGCCGGGAAACGTCGTCCTCGACGTCGAAACCGGTCGAGCGTCGCTGGTGGACTTTGGCGCCACCGCCGACGCCGCCGTGACCACCGCGATGGCGGCGGAGGGAAACGCGGGCGGCGGAGGGTACGCGCAGGGGGGATCCACCGTCGTCGGCACCTTTGGATACTGCGCGCCGGAGCTTTACATGGGCGCGGTGACGCCGCGGTCCGATCTCTACTCCGTCGGCGCCACCGTTCTGTTCCTGCTCTCGGGCAGGGCGCCGTCCACCATGCCGTCCACCAGACTCAGGGTGGACTTCCGCGGCGTCGTACAGATCGAGAGCGCGAGGCTGGAGGCGACCGTGGCGAGGCTGCTGGAGCCGTCGCCGGAGGACAGGTTCGAGTCAGCCGGCGAGGCGCTCGACTTTTTACGGGGCGCGGATGCGAAAACGGGGGAAGGGGGAGGACGACGGGTCCGGGGTTCGAAGGGTTCGATGGGCGGGAGGATGTTCACCGACCGACGCCGCGACCGAGCCCGAGACCGCGGTCATGACGACGACGGGTCCGGGCCGGGCGGGGAGATGGACTTTGACGAGATGGACTTTGACGACGAGGAGGACTTTGACGAGCCGGACTTTGTCGTCGGTTGGGGATCCACCTCCGGGATCGATTGGGGATCCACCTCGGCGCAGGCCGCCGCCGCTCGCGCCGTCAACGCCCCGTCCTCCCTCGCGCCGAGACGACGGATCCGACGACCGGCGGGGACGCGCGTGATCTGCGAGCGCACGGGTCGATCCAAACTGCTCCTGGTCGTGCCCCCGCGGGGCCTCACGCCGGGCGCCACGTACATAGCCGGGTTCGCGGTGGCTTGGAACTCGTTCGTGGCGTTTTGGACGGCGAGCGCGCTGGCGTCCGGGGGCGGGTTGATCTTCGCCGCGTTTTCCATCCCGTTCTGGCTCGCGGGCAAGGAGGTGGCGACGTCGGCGTTCGACGAGATCTTCGAGGCGTCCAGGCTGGAGATTGACGCTTTCAAGTTTGAGTTTACTCGGACGGCGACTGGGTTGGTGAGCGACGGTCGCGACGGCGACGTCCAGGACGTGAGCGGGTGTCGGATGGTCGTCGAGAGCGTGAACAACGGCGAGCCCTCGGTGTGCCTGGAGCTGGAGGTGGGCGCCGAGCCGGTGCGGTTCGGTCGGGGTTTGCAGCGGGTGGAGCTCGAGTACGTGTGCGGAGAGGTGAACTCGTTCTTGGACGACCTGAACGCGACGTCGCCGCTGGACTGACGCTGCTCCCGAGCGTGACGAGGGCGACGACGGGACGAATTGGGGCGGCGAGAAGGAGGCGACCGCGGCGTGATCGTCTCGCGAAACTGTATTCGTACTCAGATTGAGCCCCCACCGCACTCCTTGTGCTGACACCGAAACTTGCCCATCTCTTAAAATTAGCACCGAGAAGCGAGGTCCAGTGACGAGGCCAAAATCCTCCGAAGACAAATCATACCTGACCTCGTCGCTCCGAAGACAGGCGATGGGCGGCGAGGGCAAGGATCGCGAGACCTCCGCGCGGAGGGACGATGACTCGGGCGACGGCGCCGGTGACGGCGAACACCGACGCGAGGGCCGCGAGAGGGGCCGACGGGACAGGAGTCCCCGAGGGAAACGGTCCCGATCGCGCTCCGGTTCCCGAAAGTCCAAACGAAGGAAGCATCGCAGGAGCCGGAGCCGGAGCCGGAGCCGGAGCCGGAGCCGGAGCAGGAGCAGGAGCAGGCGGCGATCGGGGCGGAAACACCGACGGCGACACAAACGCCGCCGCCGCGGACGCAGCTCCAGCAGCTCGAGCGACACGAGCGACTCCGAGGACGTGGGATGGGAGCGCGAGTTCCTGGCCAAGGCGACGGAAAACGCGCTGAAGGCGCGGATGGGCACGGGTAACCCGGATCCCACGGCGCTGGCCGGCGGCATGCCCGGCGCGACGGCGGGCCCCGGGGGTAACAAGAGCATAGGCAGGTTCTTCGATAACCAAGGGCGGTTCATCAACCCCGCGGGGGGGTTCAACCCTTCGGGGGCGCCGCGACGCATCCCGAAGGAACACGCGCAGTGGGGGGACTGGGAGTGCGAGGGATGCGGCGGGCACAACAGGCGGCACAGGCAGAGCTGCTTCACGTGCTTCGTGCCGAAACCCGCGGACGCCAAGCCGGCGGTGTACACAACCTCGGTCGGGGGCAGGGCGAGGAAGGCGTAAGTCGTAACAGCCTTAATAGCCGAGGGGATGAGCTCGTCGTTCCTACCGTCTACTCGCGTGTCGCGACAACTAATGACAACTACCCCACGACGCTCGCCGCCTAACCCTCCGTCCGCGGCAGTATCATCGCCGCCGCCACGGACCTCCCCTCCTGGACCAGTATGTTGTACGTCGCCACCGCGTTTGGCGTGTCCAGAACCTCCACTGCGGTTTCGCCATCCCTGAAAAACTCGGCCGTCTCCCTGGGAAGCGCCCCGATGCGCGCGCCGCAGCCGACGATGAGCAGGTCCGGCGGGGGCTTCAGCGCGTGCGCGGCGGTCAACGACGCCGGCGTGACCTCCGCGATGTCCTTCACCTTCCACAGCAGCGTCATGTCCTGGTAAAGGAACACGCTCCCCCGATGCTCCACGCCCCCCACCACGAACCCACGCTCGGTGTACGTGTCGATGACCGAGGACCCGCCCGCGCCCATCAGGTCGAAATCCTCCATGGGGTTGGACGAGTATCGCCTACCCGTCGGCACGGGCGACGCCCGACCGCGCCCTCGAAGCGCGAGCGCGCGCGCGCCTCCAGCGAGGACGCGGGTCAGCGCGCTCATCCGCGAATGAACCTCGCGGCGTACTGGTATTTCTCGGCAAGTTCACCGAAAACCACGACGCTCGAGTCGCTCGTTGGGGAAAGCGTCGTTGGTGGGGCGCGCACACCGGTTCGGCGCGGCGCGCGAGCCCAATCGACGCCGACCCGGGCCCAGGCCGCGCGGACGGATCATGGTGCGTCCCCGGATCCCCGAACCCTGGTCCGCGGCGACCCCCGCGCGGCTGTTGTTAGTCTATCCACCAGCGCCAATAGCCGCGATCATAAATCTTCGCTCTCCGTGCGTCACTCCTACCGTCACGTGCGTGCGTGCGCGTCTCTCTCGTGGTTGTCGGGCGCTGAGACCTCGCCCGGTCGAGAGAAGGCGAGGGAGCGCGAGGCGATCCCCCGCCCTTGGTCGCCCACGCGCCTGCGCGTGCGTGTCAAGCCCACGTGGTGTTGGGGTGATTTTCCCCTGCGCGCGTGGCGATTTGAATAGCGGCTCTCGGTGCGGACTCGCGGCGTCTCCGGGTCGGCTGCGCGCCGGCTGCTTTCGCGGCGTAGTGGTGGGCTGCCCGCCAGTGCGCCGGCGTCGTTCCCCGGGCGGCTTCGCTTGAGAACCCGCGTCCCAGCGCCGGAAACCTCCACTCGACCCATTCGTGGACTGGGTCGGGTGAATCTTGCGCCTCTGTCGGGTGGCTCTGTGGAGGGTTTCCCTGTCGCCCACCGTCGACCCGCGTCACGGGGGACTCCGGGTGGATGGTGCCAGCTTCGCCGGACGTGCGGAGGAGTGCGAGGGTGCGTCGAGAGGTCGAGAGATTGCCAAGCACCGCCACTGCGTCGACCGTGTCGTTGCCAGTGATGATTCAATCGCCAACGATGCCGGTGCCCGAAACGGACATCACACCGAGCGAGGACAGGTCTACGACCATCGCGCGGCAGGTCCACCGCGATCCCACGTTACCGTGGAGGGCGGTGGACTTGTTCTGCAACTGGGGCGCGGCGACGCATTTTGCCACGAGGACCGGGTTCAGAGTCGTCAGCGCATTTGATAATTGTCACGATGCGATGGTTGCGCATTCGAAGATCTTCATGCACAGTTGTAAGAACCGCGAGATGGATGTCAACGACATGACGAAGGAGGACCTCGAGCCGGACCTTGACCTGCTGCTGAACTATATTCCATGCAGCGGGTCTTCAAGGCAGTCCGTGCGGTTCGGGCTCAAGCGGAAAGGAACCGACGCTGACGATACCAACGCTGGACTCCACGTCTTCAAGCTGCTCCAGGAGATGGAGGTCCCACCCAAGTTCATTTTGATCGAGAATCCGGAGGGAATACTCGATTGCCCGGCGGCTACTGATGGGCGGATGGATTTACCCGGGGACTATTTCCGGATGATAAAGGGATGCTTTTTTGAGGTTGCTGCTTACCGCGATGACGAGTACGGATACTCCCACTTGGAGTGGGCGACGCTGCACTCGGACGTGAGGGTGTACTCGTCGCCGAGGGTGTATATCGTCGCCGTGCGAAACGACGTCTGGGCCAAGATAGCGGCTGGGGGGTTGGTGTTCAAGGAAAGACTGGCGCCGTTCCACGCGACAGCGGATTCCGTTCGCAGAGGTGGTCGAGGTGGCGTGGACGAGCCCAACGACGCGTTCGTGTACTCTCAGGACGGGGAGAAAGCGTCGAACCGGTTCAATCGAATGCTTTCGAAAGGCAAGCTTTCGAAAGGCAAGGGCCCTGTTGTTGTGTTGCCTGGCGAAGGCGCATTCAGACTCGCCTCCGGCGCCGCGGTGGAACTCCACGGGTTACCACTTGAGTTCGCTGATTCACAGCGCTTGTTCGGGAAAGATGGCGAGACGAAGTGCTTCAAGCTTCTGGGTCTCTCCGCCGTCGCTTCATCCTTGCGACCGTTGCAGTGCATCGCGAGGAGTTTGGAGTTATTCAAGAGGTGCACCGAGGGCGATGACGGCGCCGACGGAGGCGACGGAGGCGACGGAGGCGACGGAGGCGACGGAGGCGACGGAGGCGACGGCCGCCGTGGAGCTGTGTGTGGTCTTGCCGATCATGTCATCGGCAGGATTGAGAACCCGTACGACACTCTTACGGTCTTTGACGGCGAGAAAGTCTCAAAGATGCCGCGCTGCGGGTTGGTGACTTCGGACCCAACAACCGAGTTGGCGATTTGGAAGCGGTACGAAACTCAAGCCGAGGCCGAGTACATGGAGGATGCATCAGTTTTGCAGTTGGTGCGAAGATGGAAAGGGACTCCGGGGTATCTCACGAAGTTGACTGCGGATGAAATGCGTTTGCAACTCGTCGAGCCATCGTGGAGGTCCTGCCTTCGTGGGCGCAAGATGGCAAAGAACGATTTCTGCTTGCACGAGATGAGCGTTTTGGCTGCAAAGTTCGTCAAGCAGCCGGAGATTGGCACCGGCGATGTCTTGGAGATTACCTGGGTTGGAGGTACAAAGCACAAGGCCAAGGTGCTGCTGGGAAGAGATTCATTTCTCCCGAGGCTGGACTATGAGGATGGATGGAATTGCCGGTGTGTAATCTGGCCGACTACGAAGACCGGCGGTCTCGTGTACCATTTTTTGGATCCGAAGGCGTCGTTAGAGTCGGAAAAGACTTCGATGGAATACACACTTGTCGAGCGCAAGTCAGTGAATGTGAGGGGCAGAGCGAAGACGGAATCGGAGGTCGAGGGAGTGGCGGAGACGCGACGGCGATTGAAGGCGCAGCTGCAGGAGTTGAAACAGACGTGTGGCCACGGGCGTGAACGCCTCCCACACGTGGACAGACTATATCAAAGAGCCTTGAACAGGACGTTTGACGTTGAAAAGCTCTATGTTAAGTCGGAAGGTGAACCAAAGGAGGTTTGGGAAACCATATTGAAGGGTTTCAACGCCAGGTGCACTCGCCACCGGTCAGTTTGGGTGTGTAAAGGTTGTGGCGCGAAGTATGACAAGAAGTCGTCTGTTGCTGTCCATGCGATGCGGCACTGTACAAACAAGGGACATGGCTACGACGAGGTTAACGGACGCCTTGAGTGTCAGCGGTGCACGTGCACACAACTGATTCGAGAGCATTTTGATACCTTACTCGAGACATGTGAAGTTGGTGTTGGTGGGTAGAAATTTTTTTTTAACGAATCGTGCATCGATATTCCCTGATGCGCAAGACTCCGAGCGCGCCTGCGTTGGTATCGACACCGTGGATGCTTCTGTGGGGTATAGGTGAGTGTGCGGAACGAGGTCAACGCGTTCAATACAGCGCCATCGTCGAATGACCAGGCGAAAACATGGCTTTTTGTACCCAAAAACGTCTTTTCCAGGATTTTCATGCAAACGCACAGGGTTCGCAATGATGCGCAAGGACCCGAAGCGGGCATCAATGGTATCGACACCATGGATACATCCGTACGGTGTGTTTGAGTGCGCAGGACGAGGTCGACGCGTTCCAAACGGCCTTACCGTCGGACGCGGCGCGGTGAATGCGAGTCATCTGATTGCGAGTCAGGTGAATGCGAGTCATCTGAATGCGAGTCATCTGATTGCGAGTCAGGTGAATACGTATAGGCAATTAGTTTGACGTCATATTTGTATTACAGGTTAGTGTATTCTTTTGGCTTTTGCTCACAAGTTACAAAACATCCAAGCAAACGCTTGTCTCCTCGAGGATCTTTAGAAGGAATTAGAAGAAATGGAAGACTTTTATTATTTACAATCTTGTACTCTACGCGGTCTCGTTCTCGTTCTCGTTTTCTTCATTGGTTCTTCATGTTGCCACTGGTCCAGCCCCAGCGGCAGCGGCGTTGTCGGGGGCGCGTAGTTTCGGAGGACGCAACCAAGCGCGGGTTTTTTGCCAGCCGCGCTGAGTGCGGTGCTTATGTGCGGCTGCTGTAATATTCATCACAGATCCGCACCTTGCACGACCACGACGTGTCAGAACCTCAAAAATCTGCTGGTAGGTCATCCAATCTCCCTGCTCTTTGAGAATGGCGTCGATCTCGTCCGCGACTGACGCCTCTGCGTTCCCGCCCAAGCCGGCACGAACTTTCGCCGCGCGCCAGTCCTTGAGCTTGACGAGGTCCTCGACGGAGATCTTGCCCGCCTCCTCGGCAGCGATCAATCTCGCCCATTCTTTGGCGGTCGTCTCGCCGCCGCGAACGGACGCGTCACGCCAGTCCTTGAGCTTGATGAGGTCCTCGACGGAGAGCGTGCCCGCCTCCTCGGCGGCGATCAACCTCGCCCACTCTTTGGCGGTCGTCTCGCCGGCGCGAACGGACGCGTCTCGCCAGCCCTTGAGCTTGCGGAGGTCCTGGACGGAGATCGTGCCCGCCTCCTCGGCGGCGACCAACCTGGCCCACTCTTTGGCGGCCGCCTTGCCGCCGCGAGAGCACCCGTCACGCCAATCCTCCAGCTTGCGGAGGTCATCAACGGAGATCGTGCCCGCCTCCTCGGCGGCGATCAACCGCGCCCACTCCTCGGACGTGGCCTTGCCGCCGGCCTTGCCGCCGCGAACGCACGGGTGCATCCACTCCGAACCCGCCTCGAGTCTCGCCGTCGCGCGTCGTCCCGCCTCCTCCGGGTTAAACCCGTAAAGAGTGAACAGGCAAACCTCCGGGGCGATCGGCGGTTTACCCACGAGCGCACGCTCGGTGTTCGCCTCCGTCAGGAGGTTCAGCAGCAGATCGGACTTGTTCCAGAACCTGGAGTTAGGGCCTTCGAGAGAGGATCCGGGGTGTACACTGCAAGAAACAAAAAAAGGGAGGGAACCGTCTTTTACCGCCAAGTGGAATCCCCATGGAGTCGTCTTGCTACCCGGCACCGCGCGCGCGTGCGCGGGGTCGACGTTGAGAAGGGCGTAGAACTCGTCCGGCATCGGCACGAGATCCCAACCCTGCTCCTTGTAAAAACGCAAACCCTGATCCACCGTGGCGGCGCCGCGAAGGCGAACGGTATCGATGTTCTGGTTTTCGTCCAGCGCGATGCCGAACGTCGCGGGCGCCAGCAACCTCATCAGTCCTAACATCCCGTCCGGCGGCCTGAGAGACCCGTCCAACATCAAAAGCTCGGGTTTGCCCGCTGGGTTTGTGTGACCGGGGACGGCGTTCACGGATCTGGACGGCGGCGGACGCTCATATGCCGCCGTCTCAGTTGTGATCCCGTGCTTTGTCCTGCGAAACAAGAGAAGCACCGTCAGTATGCGAGAGGAAGATTGATTCCAAACCATCGTGCTCGCCGGGAAAAGAAAGGGAAGGGGACTCACGCCGAAAACATCATTGAAACTTTAGCCGTCAGGCACGGCTCCCCGTGCTGTCTGGCCATGGACGTCCACTCATGAGGTTCAGAAGCCTTCATCTCTCTCGTAGCGTTGACCATCCTAGCATCCGTTGATCGCTGCCACGATTCGACGGTCAGTTCGCGTGCGCCAAACTCCTGGCGAAGGGACGCGCCGGGGTCTGAGTTGGCGCAGCTCAAACTCCCCTGTTGCAAGGCCGAGCGCGATAGCAGCAACAACTTGTCAGCTGCTTCGGGCATTGGTCGCGTCGATCTTCCACACGCCATCTTGGTGAGGCGCGTTCGAAGACCTTCCTTGAGGGACTCGTACCACTCCTCTGAGCGACGACCAACCAGCTTCTTGCGGATGATGTTGGTGATGTTGACAGCGAGAATAGTGACGCGAGCGTCCTCCCTTGGGTTGAGCTCTTCATTCTCCGCGCTGGATGCAACGATAGGAAGGGATGGTGAATACGAAGGAGGTGGAGCACAACAACAACAGCAGGACAACACAACAGGAGAAGCCAGGGAAAGGTGCGGAGGGTTGCAGTGTTGGAGTACGCACATGTTCTTTCTGCTGGAGTGAAATTCGCCGTATTGCTCTCGTGGTGAAATACAGCTGCCTAGCAAGGCAGTGATGGGATTGCGCGGCGGGTGTACATCAACCCCGCCACGAGCGGAGAGAACAGTCCTGAGAGGTTGCTGGGAGGAACTGTCTCTTTCGCGGGTCTCCATCACCCATGGGTAACCAGCCGCTGTGATGCCATGCTCATTCGCGACGGGATCGGTGAATCGTCGCGGAAGAGCGTGAGCAGAAGGCTTTGAACATAAACAGCCCATCGCGACTCAGTGTTGTGCGTGTATCAAGGTCTTCGGGCCGCCTCTAGCGCTCGGGTCCCCGTATCAGTTACTGCTGGTAACGCCTTGAAAATTTTGGATTTTCCGAGGTGACATGTGATGGACTAGCTGGGCAAGGGCTGGACCTTGTTGTGACTGAAATGCATAGTCTAGGATTCACGCAAATTGAAATTGGCAATTAGACCCGCGTCACGTCAAATTTTGCAGACTAGCTAGCTAGCTAGATACCGCCTCCTCCGCTCGCCTCCTCTACCCTCGCCGCCGCCGCCCTGTACGCCCTCTGCAGCGCCCGCTTGTGACACAGCCTCCACCGCAGCGCGAGACCC
>MDTA01052898.1_pt1 | contig 11324 bp, 11 predicted proteins | sample 811151 | NCBI WGS metagenome assembly MDTA01 (sample SAMN05326648, study PRJNA326480) | marine metagenome | isolation source: seawater | place: Indian Ocean: South | collected 2010 | reverse complement strand
TGTTTATTTAACTCTTCAAATTTATAAAAACGGTAAAAATCTTTTCTTATATTAAAAATATCTAATATAAAATTTTTTATATTGAATTTTGGGAAAGGAGAAAAGATTCTTAATTCAACCTTATCGTTTTTATTAAAATGTTTAAAACTTAAAATTAACTTCTTAATACCTTTAGACTCATTTAATTGCCCAACAAAACCGAAAATAGTTTTTTTATATTTTATTTTACTTCTTTTAAATTTTATTTGATTTATTGAGTTTGTAATAACACAACTTTTTTTTTTAAGAGATAGGCTTAATGTTTTCTGGCATTCTTTATCAATAGATATTATTTTATGAACGTACTTATTTAAAATATTATTCATCCATTTTATCCTAATACTATTTATTTTTTTTAGTTTAGTTCTTTGATGAATAAAGATTTTACAATTAAATTTTTTTTTTAATATTGACAAAACTGGAAAACATAAAATTTCATTTAAATGTATAATATCATAAGTTTTTTTTATGTAGTTTATTGTTAGAATAAAACAAAATAAAAAATAAACTTCCCTTAATAAAATAAGCCATCTAAAGTTTTTATAATATCCAAAGTTAGAATTATCAAATATTGGTACTCCTTGTGTGCCTATAGGCCTGTATCCAATTTTTTTAATTTTATTATATACATCTCCATATGGGCAAATTATGTCGATTTCTAAATTTTTATATTTTTTTAAAATATTAAGATTTTCAATTAAACTTCTTGGTGCTCCTCCATATTGACTTCTATGATGGATTATTAAAATTCGTTTCTTTTTCATTATTTTTATATAATTATGATTTTCTAATTTAAATATATATATTATTTAATAAATGATAGTAGAAGACATAAGTAAAGTTAAACTTATTGATAAGTTTGGAAAAACTATTTCAAAAAAAAACATAATTAATGATTATGAAGAGTTAAACAATTTTTTTCTTAAAAATAAATTTAAAAAACTTGTATTTTTATTGGTCGATAATAGTTATCCCTCTATAATTTTTTACATATCTTTATTAAAAAGTGGACACACTATAACTTTAATTAACTCAAATATAAAATTACAAAATTTAATAGATTTAATTAATATTTATAAACCAAACGATATTATCACTAAAAGAATTTTAGATTTAAATTTTTACCAAGAAGTATATAAACTTCATGGATATAGTTGTTATAAAATTAAAAAAAAAAAAAATCATTATATTAATGAAGAATTATTCTTCCTTTTGACCACTTCAGGATCAACTGGGAGTTCAAAACTTGTTAGGCTTTCATACAAAAATATAGAAAGCAATACGAAATCGATAGTAAAATTTTTAAATATTAAAAGTTCTGATAAATTAATTACAACGCTTCCTCCAGACTATACTTATGGGTTTTCACAGCTTAATACGCATCTTTATAAGAGTTCAACTATAATACTTAACGATTATAGTATTATTCAAAGAGATTTTTGGGAATTACTTTGCAAAACTCAAGCTACTACGTTTGGTGGAGTTCCTTATACTTATGAATTATTAAAAAAAATAAAATTTGAAAACTATAATCTGTCTTCTTTAAAATATATTACTCAAGCAGGAGGAAAGCTGAGTAAAGAAAATCAAAAATATTTTTACAATATTTTAAAAAAAAAAAAAATTAAGTTAATAATTATGTATGGAGCAACTGAAGCTACATCAAGGATGTCATATTTACCTTGGTCAAAATGTAAAAATAAAATTGGAAGTATTGGTATTCCAATACCTGGATCTAAAATGGAAATTATTAAGCCAAATAATAAAAAAATAGGTGAAATTTTATTTAAAGGAACTAATGTTTCTCTTGGATATGCTAATTCTTTTAAAGATTTAAAAAAAGGTGATTTGAATAATGGAAAATTATACACCGGTGACCTGGGTTTTAGAGATAATCAAGGATATTATTTTATAATTGGAAGAAAAAAAAGATTTCTAAAAATTGTTGGACATAGAATAAGCTTAGATGAACTTGAAATTCAATTAAGAAATTTTTTAAAATATAAAAGCATTTATTGTACAGGAACTGATAACGAACTAGTCGTATTAGTAAGAAAAAAACAAATAAAAAATAATTTACTAAATTGTTTGCTTAAAGAATATAAGATAAATAAAAATTTAATTAAAATTAAATTTTTTAATAAAATTATTTTGACTTCTTCAGGAAAAATAAATTATGAGGCCTTAAATGAAAACTCTATATAAAGATTATTATCGTTTCTTTAATAGTTATTATAAATTAGATGTATTCGATGGCTCGTTAAGAACTAAAAATAAATTATTTAATGATGGAATGAATATTTTGACCAATTTTCATTATAAAAATAACAAAATGTACAATGAAATAATAAAAAAATTAAATTTTGAGGAAAATAAAAATTACAAAAAAGATGATCTCCCATATTTGCCTGTTACGATATTTAAAAATTTTGATATGTATACTGCTGATTTAAAAACTATAAACACAATAGCTACTTCTTCAGGCACTTCAAGCAGCAAAGTTTCTAAAATATTCCTTGATAGAAACAATTCAATAAATCAATTGAGGGTCTTGACTAAAATTTTAACAAGTTACTTTGGTACAAAAAAACTACCCATGTTAGTACTTGCCAATAAGATAAATAACAAAAGTCGTGAAATCAATGCAAAATTAGCAGCAATAAAGGGTTTTTCTGTTTTAGCAAGCGAACTTATTTTTTGTTTGGATGAACAGAATAACTTAGATCAAAAAATTTTTAAAAAATTTATTGATCTACCGTATAAAAATAAATTAATTTTTGGTTTTACCTATGATATTTGGCAAAAATTATATTTATCAAATCTAAAATATAAAAAAATTGATTTATCGAATACAACTATAATACATGGGGGTGGATGGAAAAAATTAGAAAATATAAAAGTAGATAATCCTTTACTTAAAAAGAAATTATATAACAAATTTAAAATTAAAAAAATTATTAATTATTATGGCATGATAGAACAAACTGGTTCTATATTCTTAGAATGTTATAAATGTAATAATTTTTTCCCTTCAATATTCTCAGATATTTTAATTAGAAACAAAAATTTAGATATTATTTCTAATGAACCTGGTTTAATTCAACTTATGTCTTTGTTGCCAACCAGTTACCCAGGGCATAATATTTTGACCGAGGATGTTGGAGAAATTGTTTCTGATAATTGCAAATATTGCAATTCTAAAAATATAAAACAATTTAGAATTTATGGAAGAATTAAGAATTCTGATATCAGAGGATGTAGTAATATTTAAATAGAATGATAAAAATAAATAAATTAACCGATTTAAATAAAATAAATTTAACGCATAATCAAATTTACAAACCATTTGAAAAAAAAATCATAGATTTTCTTCAGCAGCTCTCGAATTGTCTTATGAAAGATAAATCAAATATTGAATATCCCGAAATTATATCATTTGCATACTGGATAAGAAAATCAAACATAATAAAATTTGAAAAAAAATTAAATATATTGAAAAATGAGCATAGGGTTGGCAGAGGTCTAGTTTTACATATTCCTCCATCAAATGTTATAACTGGTTTTCTTTACTCTTGGGCCTTCGGTCTTATATCTGGGAATTCAAATATTATAAAAGTTCCATCATCTAATAATATTTTAAATAGGAAAATACTGTCATTAATTGAAAATTTATTATCTAAAAAAAAAAATAGCTTCTTAGCTAAAAATAATTTTTTTGTATATTATAATAATGATGAAAGCATAAATGAATTTTTATCACTCAAAGCTGATTGTAGATTAGTATGGGGGGGAGATAAAACTGTTAAAAAGTTTAAAAATTATAAAACGCAAATTCATAATGTTGATTTATTTTTTGCAGATAGATATTCTTTCTCAGTTATGCAATTAGATGATAAGTCAAATTTAATATCTCTTGCAAATAATTTTTATAATGATGCATTTGTAATGGATCAAAATGCATGTTCTAGTCCTCACTTAATAATTTGGCACAGAACAAAAAAAAAACAAATTAATAAATTTTGGAATGAGTTAGAAAAAATATCAAATAAGAAATATGATATTGATATTGGAAATGCTTATAAAAAATTTGAGTCTAAAATAAACCATTTAATAAATGTAAAAAATTTTTCAACATTAAGAACAAATGGAAAAAATATTTCTAGAATTGAAATAAATAAGCTACAGAAAAATATTGATACTCTTAGAGGTAAATTTGGACAATTTTTTGAGTTTAAAACTAATGATACTTCATTTTTAAAATTTGTAGGTAAAAAATATCAAACACTTGCTGTATATGGAATTGATAAAAAGTTTTTAATCAATAAAATAATTTCTATGAAACTTAGGGGGATTGATAGAGTAGTCGACATAGGTAGTTCAAATTCTATAACATTACTTTGGGATGGATATGATATTGTTCGTAATTTAAGCAGAGTTATTAATGAAGAATAAAATTTTCAACAAAGAAAATCTACTCAGTATTCAAAAGAATACTAATGAGTTTTTAATGATGGATGAAGTTGAAGTAATAGATGAAAATAAAGTAAAAGGTAAAAAATTTTTTGGAGAAGATTTTTGGATTTTTAAACATCATTGGCCAGGAGATCCAAATGTACCTGCAGTTTTTCAAACAGAAACAATGACACAAGTTTCCTCAATTTTAATACTTGGTTATTCACAACATAACAATAAAAGTTTACTTGTTGTAAATTCTAATAATTTAAAATTTAAAAGAAAAATATTACCAAACGATACTTTAGTAGTTTTTTCTGAATTACTATCTTTTAAACGATCTTTAGCTAAGTTTTCTGCAAAAGGATTTGTAAATAATGAATACTGTTGTAGTGGAGATTTTTTAATGGTTTTACAAGAAGATATAATTTAATATAATTTTATAATTGAACTTAAAAAAATATTATATAAATAACCGATATGCCAATACATTCAGCTTTATTAAAAAAACCCAGGCTCGTAAAAAAACTAAAAGATTTTTACGATTATGTTAAATATAATGATGGTAAGGTTGGGACAAAAACTAGAGGTATAGACTTAAATTTTAATAATGCATGCAACTTGAGATGTAAGTATTGTTTTACAAATTCTCCAAAAGGTGATCATGTCAAAGAATATTTGGATTATGATGCAATTGCAAAATTAGCGGATGAGGCTGATGAATTAGGTTACTTTGAATTTGATCTACAAGGTGGAGAATTATTATTACAACCAAAAAAACTATTTAAAGTTCTTGAGGCAATTAGACCTGAAAGATTTTATTTGTACCTCACAACTAATGGATACTATTTAGACGAAGAAATGGCACAAAGACTAGCAGATGCAAATGTTAGTAGGGTTTCAGTAAGCATAGATAGTATGGATGAAAAAATTCATGATGAAATAAGAGGAAGAAAAGATTCTTGGCGTAGAGCTATGGAAGGTTTAAAACACGTCCAAAAAGCTGGAATAGATCCATACTTAAATATTACAGTTGGTCATTACAATGCACATACAGACCATTTAAAACAATTATTGGATTACTCTAAACAACAAAAATATAGAACTTTACTTAATGTGGCTGTACCAGCTGGTATGTGGCAAAAAGCTGAAGAAATAATTTGTGATGACAAAGATAGAGAATACCTTAGAAAAATTAGAAAAGATTATAAAAATTTAGTCAGAAATATTTGGAACCCTTTTGATAAAAGTCATGAAGGAATTCTAGGATGCACAACAGTTAATAGGTTATACATAACTCCAATTGGGGACGTATTAGTTTGTCCATACGTGCATATTAAAATTGGAAATATTTTTAAACAATCTTTAAAAGAGATTGTTGATTTTGGATTTAGTATAAAACACTTCAGAAATCACAGTGATTTATGTTTAGCTGGCGAAGATAAAAGCTTTATAAGAAAGTTTATGACCAAACAAGGTCAATCGATTTTTAAACCTGCTGAAGCAAAGGAAATCTTTCAAAAAGAAGATTTCGTGCAATAAAATTGAAAGAAATAAAAACAGCATTAATTACAGGATCAAATCGTGGATTAGGTTTTGAATTAATAAAATCTCTTTCCTCGGAGGGTTTTAACATTATTGCATGCACTAGAACTAAAAGCCAAACTTTTACGAATGAAATAGCAAAAATTTCAGAAAAAAATAAAAATAAAATCTATAATTTAAATTTCGATTTACAAAACCTAAATGAAGTAAATATCAAATTAAGCGAATTTTTAAATAATTATAGTGAAAACGTTGATGTTTTAATTAATAACGCAGGTATTCTTCAAAATTCGTTAATGTTAATGACGCCATTAAAAGAAATTGAGGAGTTATATAGAATTAATGTATTTTCTGTAATTCTTATAACCCAGATCGTTGCAAAAAAAATGATAAAAAATAAAAGCGGAAATATATTAAATATTTCGTCAATTTCCGCAAAAGAAAATAATCTTGGAAGAAGTATCTATTCATCATCTAAAAGTGCAATAGAGTCATTAACAAAATCTTTATCAAAAGAATTAGGAAGATTTAATATTAGGGTAAATTGTATATCTCCAGGATTAATTGATAGTGAAATGCTAAGAAAAAATACTTCAGAGGAAAACATTAACAAAACTATGAAAAGAATAGCATCTCAAAGATTAGGAACATTTGAAGATATTTCAAAATTAGTTCTTTTTCTTTGCTCAGAAAATTCGACTTATATTAATGGTCAAATTATTGATATAAATGGTGGAATCTATGCAGATTGATTCAAGCACAAAAAAAAAAATTGAAAGTTTGGCAAGAGAAATAAGAAAAAAAATACTTCTAATGGCATTTTCTGCTGGACAATCAAGTGCTCATATAGGTGGAGCCTTATCCTCTGTAGATATAATTTCTACTCTTTATGATCAAGTTTTTCAGATAAATAAAAAAAATATTAATGATGAAAATAATGACAGGTTTATTTTAAGCAAGGGCCATGGATGCTTAAGTTATTATGCTATTTTAAATCATTTAGGATTTATATCTAATGATGAATTGTTAACTTTTGAAAAAGATGGATCTAATTTATTGGGTCACCCGGTCAAAAATAAAGAAAAGGGTATAGAATTTTCAAATGGTAGTCTTGGCATGGGATTATCAATTGGAGTTGGTTTGGCAATTGGTTACAAAAGATTAAACAAAAAAAATAAAGTATATGTTATTTTAGGAGATGGTGAGTGCAATGAAGGTTCAATATGGGAAAGTTTCATGTGTGCAAATAAATTTAATTTAGATAATTTATACGTATTTGTGGATAATAATAAATTTCAACAGACTGGATCAAATGATGATATTTTGGTTAATAATAATTTGTATGAAAAACTAGCAACTTTTGGATGGAATTCAAACAAAATAGACGGTCATAACATTGAACAAATTTATAAATTTTTAACGACTAAGATAAATAATCATAAACCAAACATTGCAATATGTGAAACTATAAAAGGTAAAGGCATTTCTTTTTTTGAAAATAACAATGATTGGCATCATTCAGTCTTAACTCAAAAAAATTATGATTTAGCTTTAAATGAATTAAATGAAAATTAAACTTGACGCATCAAAAATAAAACTTTACTCACAAATTGGAACTAGAGCAACATTTGGATTAGCCTGTATTGAATTGTTAAAAGAATATCAAAATTTAATGATTTGCACCGCTGACGTTTCTACTTCAGCTGGTTTAGATAGATTTAGAAAAAAATATCCTAATAATTATGTCGATGTTGGTATAGCTGAACAAAATTTAATAGGTGTTGCTACAGGATTATCAGAATTAAATTTTAAAGTTATAACTACTACATTTTCTCCTTTTCAAACTCTAAGGTGTTTAGAACAAATTAAAGTAAATCTTGGATACATGAAAAATAAAATAATAATGGTTGGTCTGGCTAGTGGTTTAGTTCTGGGCCCGCTAGGATTTACTCATGCATCAATTGAGGATGTAGGAGTATTAAGATCAATACCAAACATAAATATAATTTGTCCATCAGATAGTGGCGAATTAATTAAAACTTTAGAACAATCGATATTAAGCGAAAATTCTACTTATATACGGCTAACTGGTGGTGCAAATAATAAAGTTATAAATGATAATGATTATAATTTTGAAATCGGTAGATCAATTGAATTACTAAAAGGAGACGAAATATGTATCATCTCCAATGGACAGATTATATCCGAATGTTTAGAAGCTGCTAAAAAACTTAATGATAGCGGTATTTCTACTACTATAATTAATATGCATACAATTAAACCAATTGACGAAAATAAAATCAGAGAAATTTCAAAAAATTATAAACTTATTGTTACTGTTGAAGAGCATAATATAATTGGAGGTTTGGGATCAGCTGTATCAGAGGTTCTTTCAAATATTAAAAATAGTCCACCCCAAGTATTTATAGGCGTAAATGATTATTATGAGAAAGGAGGAAATTACTTTTATTTAAAAAATAAGTACAGTATAAGCTCAGATAAAATATTCAAAAAAATTATTAATTCTTATGAGCACTTTGAAAAAATATAATAAAGCATTTGTTGACAGTTTTTCCATATCGGATGAGAAAAATCTAGATAATCTAAAGTATAATGAAATAGATGAATGGGACTCTATTGGTCATATGACACTTATTGCAGCTTTAGAAGAAAGTTTTAAAATAAGCTTTGAAACTGACGATATTGTCGATTTTTCTTCATACTCAAAAGGAAAAGAAATTTTAGAAAAATATAAAGTGAGTATTGATTAGTTAATAAAATTTTGAAATTAATGTTTGAACAACACTCATATCTCTTTTTTCATTAGTCGAAATTTTTGTTCTTCCATGCATAAATCTTCTGTTATCTATCATACAAAAATCTCCTTTTTTCCATTTAATTTTAAAAATTAAATTATTTGTAACTTCTTTAATTTCTTTAATTATTTCTTTTGGAATTTTTCTTCCATTACTCATTTTGAAATCAATAATTTGAGGTTCATCTTTATAAATTGCTGGAAGTAGATGATTACAAAAAGTCAATTGTTGAGATTTAGTCGTCGTATTTATTGCGTATCTATTAAAATAAGTTTGTATAAAAGAATCTTTTAAATTTATTTTTGTTTCAGAGGCACCTGCAAACGGCAATAGCCAATTTTTAAATTTTTCTTTATTGTTAATATTTAATTTAATTTTTTTTTGAACTTCTGTTTTTTTATAGGGTATTAATAATTTATATTTAATTTGATTCTCTAAAAAAAATTTCTTTGTAGAAACTTTTAAATTTTCATAGACTTTTACTCCATCTACTACAGTCGTAAAACCACTTTTCTTAGATGGCGATGAACAATAAAACCATATTATTTCTGGCCACGATGGTGAAAAGCTTGCTTCAGAATGCAGTGGTATTTCATTGTTTCCTAAGTCTACACTCATTATTTTTTTGTTATTAAATTTTACTTTTCTTCTTCCAGCATCATTAGCATATTTCAATGTGAATTGATCAGCAAACTCTATAAATTTAGAATTATTTATTTTAAAATTTTTAAAATATAAGATCCCGAATTTATAAAAAAAGTCACCTACAATCTTTTTTTTAAATTTTTTTATATCTTCAAATTTCTTTGAGTTTTCAATAACCAACCCTTTATTTTGAAATTTTTCAGATAACGAAGATGTTTTCATATATTTCTTGCAGGATTTCCAAAAACTTTCCTATTATTTTCAATATCTTTTATTACAACCGATCCTATCCCAACAAAACAATTATTTCCAATTTTTACGTTATTAATAATATTAGCACCTGGTGAAAGCCAAACTTTATCTCCAATTTGAACACTGCCACCAATCTGACAGCAAGCTGTTATCGTACAGTTTTTACCTACGGATACATTATGTGCAATTTGAACAAAAGCATCAATTTTTGTATTTTCTTGAATTACTGTAGATCCAAAATTGGCTTTTGAAACTGAGGAATTAACTCCTATTTCAACGTTGTCTTTAATAATTGTATTTCCAAAAAAAGGAAAATTAAAAATTTTGTCACCATCTCTTTCAAAAGCAAAACCATCAACGCCTATTTTTGCACCTTCCTTTATTCTGCAATTAGCTCCAATTGTTGAATTATCATTAATAATTACATGATTTTCAATGATTGAGTTTTTGCCAATAATGACATTTTTCCCAATAATGGCTGTCTTAGAAATTATTGCTTTATTTGAAATTTTATTAATTATGTTTTCTTTTTTTACGAGGTCTTTTTTTGATATATAATTTAAAATTTTACAGAAAATTAATCTTGGTTTTTTTGTATAAATAATATTTTTATTTTTTTTTGTATTAGAAATATCTGTTAAAATTATTGCATCTTTATTTTTAACTGAGTTTAATGAATATTTTTTTTTCGACAAAAAAACTAAACTATTTTTGTTATTATTTTTTATTGTACCTATACTATCAATAAATAGTTTTTTTTTATTTTTAAAAAATTTACTTAAAAAAATTTTTTCTTTTAATTTAATAATATCAAACATTTTTAATTTTTTTTTTTAGTAACTGAATTATTATTACATAGATGATTATATAAAATATTAACAAATATAAGTAGTATTTTTCATTTAAAAAATAAGTCAATATAAATGGAGTGAAACTTATGGATAAATATAATGGTAGTACAGCCTTTCTTGAAAAAGCTTTTATAATAAAGTGATGCAAATGTTGATTATCCGAAATGAAAGGGTTTTTATTATTATATATTCTTATTAAAAAAACTCTCAACATATCAATTCCAGGTATTAAAAAAATTAAAAATATCAATTCTACTGAAGTTATAAAATTATTATGATAATTATTTATTATTAAAACTGAAATAAAAAAACCTACTGAAGCTGTGCCATTGTTTCCTAGAAATGTTTTATTTTTTAAATTATATATTAAAATCAAAATCAAAAATATTAGATTTAATATATGAAAGTAATTATTAACAATATTAATATTATATAAAATTAAATACCAAAAAATTAAATGAGATATAGAATTACCATTGAAACCATCTGCAAGATTAATTGCATTTGATAATAATAATACACATAGTACACTAAAAAAGATATTTCCTTGATTTAAATCTATACTTTTGCTTAGCGAGGTAAAATTTAAATTATCTATCGAGAAATCTATATTTATAGAAAAGAAAAGAAATAAAATTGAAGCATTTAATAACAACCTTACATTTGGTGAAACTTGTTTGTAATCGTCTATAATACTTAAAAAAGCGATAGAAATATAAGTTAC
>MDTA01010392.1_pt1 | contig 11324 bp, 14 predicted proteins | sample 811151 | NCBI WGS metagenome assembly MDTA01 (sample SAMN05326648, study PRJNA326480) | marine metagenome | isolation source: seawater | place: Indian Ocean: South | collected 2010 | reverse complement strand
TTTGTCGTCAAGTAAAATCATACCACCTCTACCGAGACTTAAATGTTTTTGAAACTGAAAACTTAAACACATAAATGTATCCTCTATGTAACTATTCTCTCTCCATAATACTGCTGCGTCATAAACACCAGTATTTCCAATCTCATAATAGTCTCTCCAATCTTCATCTTTCCATCGTAGTGGCACATTCAATTTATGTGCAAGAAAAGGAACAGACAAATAGGTTCTTTTTGGAACAACTAACTCATCTATCCCCACATATCTTAAACACAATTCAATACCATGTGTACAACTATCTACTGCTATACCATACTTTGAACCAAAGAATGATGAGACTAAATCTTCAAGTTGGTGTACTGGTTTCCAACTCATCCCTCGTAACCCTCTCCTATACCAATACTAATTAATTTGTATTTATCACTTTCTGGAATATATCTCCAAGGGTCAATTACAACTGAACCATCTTCAAATTTATAATCTAAAAACTCATCGTGTTTAGTACCAATAAAATAACACTTTGGTGTATTCGGTGATGATGTAAGTTCTTCTTCATCAACAAACGGGTCCCAATCAGTAACATCAACACCCTTTTCTACTAACAGATTTTTCAACAATACTGCTGCACTTCCAGTTGTGATATTAGTTTCTGGTTTAAATGACTTTCCAAGTATAACAATATCTCTACCATCAGAATTAGAAATGACTAAGTCTGCCATCCAATTAGTTTGATTTTCTCTTTGTTTCATAATATTGTCAAACCAGTTGTGAGACAAATCTAAGTTGTTTGACAACCAACTTAATGCTATATTGTCTCTTGGATGACATCCACCACCATCTCCCATACCACCAGACCAATAACTTGGTGCCAATATTCTTTTATTTCCTAACACAAGAGCATTCATTACATCGTCACAATTTGTGTTTGGTAATTTACTACACATTTCCATTACTACATTTGTAAAAGATAATTTTGTAGAAATAAATGTGTTATACAATACCTTAATCAACTCTGCATTCTCAATTGTCGTGTCATATACTGGAGCATGCATTATTGTTTTATAGAACTTCTTAGCAGTTTTTAATGCCCATTTATCATCATATCCAAATAGAATAAACTCTGGATGTAGAAAATCTCTCATCGTTGTTCCCATAGCAATAAAGAATGGATTGTAACATAATTTGGTATGTTTTCCAAGTAATGGTTTTATCTGATTACGAATAGTACCAGGTAATACTGTAGATATTACTATAACAACTTTGTCTTGTCCTTGTTTTTCTATTTCATCTGATAATTCTTTTAAACCATTCTTTAGGTATGTATAATCAAAGTCTGCTCTCTCATCTGGTATACGAGTTACTCCTTCAAATTTATCACCATGTGGTGTTTGTATAGGAACAAAGATAATATCAGAATGAGAAACAACATCTTCTACTGACTTGATTTTTATTTTACTTTTATCAAGATGTTTTTGTGCCCAAATTTCTCTGTAGACAAGTTTCTTTGTGTCTACAATTTCTTTGACTTGGTCTGATGGGTCGTATCCCACAACACTATGTCCTCTTGACTCTACTGCTAATGCTACTGGTAAACCTAATTTACCAAGTCCCATAAATCCTACATTCATTTTACAACTCCTTGAATACTGGTATCTCTACCATTTTATGCATATTTGCTTTTCTGTGTTTAGAATATGTTTTTAAAACATCATTTTGTCTATCTGATAAATCCCCATTTGGTTGTTCACTATACTCCATTGCCCACTCAAGTTCTTCATAAGATACTCCAAGTTGGTCTTCATCAGTTCTTCTATCTTCCCATAAACCATCTGTTGGTTTAGCATCAATTATACTCTGAACTACACCTAAGTCTTTTGCTAATTCATATACTTCTGATTTCATTAAGTCACCAATTGGACTTATGTCTACTCCACCATCACCATATTTAGTATAAAATCCCACTCCAAAATCTTCTACCTTATTTCCAGTACCAACTACAAGTCCTTTCGTGCTTCCTGCTACCATGTACAAAGTGGTCATTCTAATTCTTGCTCTCGTGTTTGCTAAAGCCAATTCATTATCAAACTTACTTGGAACAGAGTTTCTATATGTATCATATACATCTGATAGTTCAACAGGAATCATTTCAACATTTGGATACTTTTCATGTAACCATTTACAATGTTCATTACCTCGTGAAGTCTCTTCTGGGTTTTGGTATATTGGCATAATCAAAACATAGGTCTTCATTCCAGTTCTTGCTGCTAATGTAGATGAAACGGCAGAATCAATACCACCTGATACACCCACTACAAAAGACTCCATGTTGTTTTCTGTTGCATAATCTTTTAACCATGTAGATATTTTGTCTTTCATTTTTACCTCTCTATTCTTTTATCAAACATTTGTACATATCCATCTTCAAGATATGTTGCTATATTATTATCGTCACTACACCATTTTGTTGCGTATTGACCTTTATATTTTTTAGAAAACATTGGATGATAATACTCATCACATCCTTTGAAAAAGTAATGTTGTGCTTGAGTCAATCTTGTCTTACTAAAATCTGTAACTCCCTCTACATTACAACCACCATGTAACATATTTGCTGCCCATATTAAAGCTTGACCTTTTTTAGTTTAGCAGTATATGGTTCTGCTTTCTTTTCTTTTATTAACTGACGAAGAAAATGTTCATACTCTCTGTACAGAACTTCTTGTCCATTCTCAACATCGTCTGGATTAGGTAGATTTAGTTCTTCATATTCCATGTAATTCCATTTGTGACTACCTGGAACTAAAGACAGACTACCATTAGTCTCATCCACATCCTCAAATGCAATCCAAACACCACACATCCAAAGTGGTGGATTACTATGGAAGTGAATTACATCACTATGTAGTGGTTGATTACTTCCCTTTATAAAATTAATTGTAGAGAATGGATATGGTTCTCTATTATACAATACCTCTAATACATCCATTACTTTTTTGTTAACACATAACTTTGCTATAGAATCACTTTCTTTCCATAGTTCAAATATTCTTTTACTTTCTGTGTACTGATAATGTTCAGCATGAAATATTGTGTTTTCGTCTTCAAGTGATTTATACATATCATCAACTATTGGTTGTATCTCTTCATCTGTTAAATTTAAATCAATAATTAGATAACCATTCTCGTGATAATATCTACACATTTCTTTTACTTCTTCTGTATGGTCTGAATTTTCTAACAGACTATAGAAGAACGGGGATTCTACCCAAGGAATACTAAGTGTATTTTTATCTTTAAAATAATCTCTCATGTTAATACCCCAACTCTTTTGCATATTGTAATGCCTTTTCACTATCTCTCTTACCAATAGGTTTAGCAGGTGACCCACCATATATTGTCCAAGGTTCTGTATCCGATGTTATCAGAGAATTTGCTCCGACAATAGTTCCCTCTCTTAAAGTAACTCCAGGTAAAACAGAACATTGTACTCCAAGTGTTGCAAAGTCCTCAAATACTATTGGTTCACATATACTTGTACGATACTTTGAGGGTACGACTGGAGATATCAACCCTTGTTTAAAATCGTCTGTTGAACAAACAATTCTACCACCATCTCCTATATTTGTAAAGTTACCCATTGTTAACGATGCTAACTTTCCTCCGATTATAGTCACACATCTCGCTATATGAATATAATCTCCTAACTTCACTTGTGTAGAAATATAACTAAACCCATCTAAAGCAACATGACTACCAATCTCTACTAATTCTGGATATACTATTCTACAATCTTCATCTATTAGAACATCATCCCCAACTTTTTTAAAGGGTTTTATAAAACCAAAATATTCTAATGTATCTTTACCCATGACTAACCACCAAATTATATTTTCTACACACTTCAATCGCAACACTTTTCAACACATCCACAAATTCTTCTTCTGGTGTAATATTTTTAAATTTATTTATACCTCTTAATACTATTTTTATATTACCTACTTCGTATCCTGATTCATTTTTTATTCTATCAGAAGATGGTGCCAATATATGTTGAGTTCCAGTAAACAAAAACTTTTCATTTAATTTTACTCCTGTATTGAAACACCTACCCTCTTGTTTAACCCATATCTCTTGTAAATGTGGTATGAGTATACTTTTACTTTCTAATTTTTTACGATGTAATTTTGTAGACAATTCTTGTTCACTAAAACCTTGTTTTTTTAGTAATGAATGGTATTTACCACCACCACCACCGTGCCTTGAATTATGATACATATTTGTATACAACTTAGATAAAGCCTTCTTACTTAAAAGTTCAAATCCTTTATTTTTAAATTCAAAAAACTTACTCATGATTAACCACCAATGAACCCCAAGACCAACCAGAACCTATAGCAGTTAGTAACAATTTATCACCATCGTGTATTTGATTCTTCTTAAATGCGTCATCCAATGCTATCGGTATTGATGCTCCAGCAATGTTTCCATACTTTTCCATCACTGCTTTTATTTTATGAGTTGGTAAACCTACTTCTCTTGCGATATCTCGTAAGACATTAATACTTGCTTGATGTGGTATAAACATTGAAATGTCGTATGGTTTTAAATCAGTTTGTTTTAACACAGACCTAATTGAGTCTGGTAAAACTTTTATTGCTTGGTCTCTAACCTCTCGTGGTTCTGTCTTGTACTTTGTATCTAACCCACAATTGAAACCACTAAACCCAGTTCCACTACCATCACTTTTTATTTCAGTAAATATCCATCCCTTTTCTGATTGACCAAGTACTACTGCTCCTGCTCCATCACCAAAGAATACACAATTTCTATGTGTATAATCAGTTATGTTTGAATATGTTTCTGCTCCTATGAGTAATATGTTTTTGTACATACCACAACTAATTAGTGGAGCAGTAACTCCGATTGAGAATACAAATCCTGCACATACTGCATTCATATCAAAACAAGGTATCTGTCTTGTTAGTCCCAACTTCCTATGAATAGTACAAGCAGTTGATGGTGATATTCTTTCTGGACTTGATGTTGCTACAACAATCATATCTATGTCATCATAACTTATACCAGAATTTTTTACTGCTTCAATAGCAGCTTTGACTCCGATATCAGAAACACTTTCTCCATCAACAGACCTTCTTTCTCTAATACCTAAACTATTATAAATCCACTCGTCTGTAGTGTCTGCTAATTTAGTTATCTCTTGATTGGTTATTACCATTTCGGGTAGATGTGAACCAACACCCTTGATTTTTACATTCTTAAAATACATTACATACCACCATCAATTTTTAAGTTAGTACCAGCAACATACTCAGTATCAATTATAAAGTTAATTGTTTTTACCAACTCCTCTATTTGACCACATCGTTGTAATCCTATCTTGTTTATCGCTCGTTGTTGTAAGTCCTCTGGTACATCATAAAACATTCCACCATCCCAATAACCAAGTTGAATACTATTACAAGTGACACCCTTTCTTACATTCTCCTTATTTGCATTTGATACAAATCTGTCTAAGAAACTTTTTGAAGAACAATATATAGAATTTTTTGGTACATTTAGTTCACTAAATATAGATGATATCAATATTACTCTACCCCAACCATTTTCCCTCATGTAAGGTAAACAAGATGCCATGATGTTTATGTTACCCATTATATTTACATCAATCATTTTCTTAATTTCTTCTATGTCATTGTGGTCTATCTTGTGTAGAAAAGTATCATATTTTTTTCCACTTAGATTAATCACTACATCAACATCTAATTCAGACTCAAAGAAATACTTTACTTCTTGAAAGTTAGTAACATCAACATCTGAACTACCCAATGGTATCACATCATATTTGTCCGAAAGTTCTTCGTATACCCCACTACCAAGACCACCAGTTGCCCCAAATAATGCTAATCTTTTTTTCATTTTATCTTCAACCATATTAAATTCTCATTATTAGTTTCAAATCTACTAACATCCCCTTTTGAGTCTTTACATCCATAATGTAAATTTTCCATGAAGTTTCTTGCTATACTCATGTTCTTTTGATAATGTTCATCATTCATACCAGGATGATTATCATCATGTGGTAGTACAAAAAAAGTTCCAAGTTCTGGTTCGGGTCTGTACCAAGTATAACCATGTGTTCTGACTCTCTGTCTTGTGTCGTTGTCTTCTTCTCCCCAACCAACATATAATGGATTTAATCCACCAATCTTTTCCCACACTTTTCTCGTCATCATAAATACACCTCCAGAGTGGTCTCCAACATCATTACGAAATCCTCTATATCCAAGTGGAATTTCATCCAACTCCTTAAATTTACCTTCTTCGTTTAAAAATATCGCCCTACGACAAGGATACACTGCTTCTTGGTTATCTAATTCGTATGTAACCTCGTTATCTGGAACATAGTCAACATCATGAAATATCAAAATATCTCCAGTAGAATAGTCTCTTACTGCGATATTATACAAATCATTTTTTCTAAACTTCTTATTATCATCTTGTTCAGATATTATTATCTCATAGTCTTTATCTTGAAACTTCTTTTGTAATACTGGAAGAAGTTGAGAAAGATGTTTTTCTCTGTCTCTATATGTAATTATTACTGAATATTTCATAACGGATATTTATTTTCAACTATTTCATTCCACTCTGGAATCCTCTCATATTGATGTACCAAACAGAAGACATCATCCTTTGAGTTTCTTACTAAACCATCCATTCCCATATATGGTGGTTCATCAAGTAAAACATTCTTCAACTTATCATAGTTCTCAACTAATGTTCCAGTCTGACACGCCCAATAATCATTTGGTGTAACTATCTGAGTCTTTTCTTTGTATGATGTATTTATAAGAATATTAAACATTGACTGGTCCGCTACCCAATTACCAACAGACATTGTGTATATCATAAAGCACAACTCTTTAAACTCTTCAAGTGTTCCTGCGATTGTACCAACATTACATACAATCAAATCTTTTCCAAGATATTCCCATGCTACTCCACCAAGTCCTTGTATAAAATTACTCATGTTCCAACTCTCATCAGAGTACTTAACGCTTTCTGATGGTGCTATAATTGGTTTTTCTTGATAAGCATCTAACCACTCAGTTGGATTACCTTGAAAAATAACATCTCTTACATCTGTGGTTATCACCCTATTAAATTTTCTACCATCTCTTTCAAACTGGGATAGTAATTGCCAGATATGAAAGAATCTTAAGTTGTGAACTAATCTATATGCGTTCTCTCGTGTCACTAACCCTGTATGTGTAACCAACTCGTTCGGGGGTGATAGAGGTTGACCATGACCATCCCAACTAATTTCAAAGACCTCAAATCCATTTTCTTTTATTTCATCAACTAAGTTCTTTGGACAATCGTAACACAACATCATTCTATCTCCATCAAATGCAGTTGAGTTTAAAGAATGTATCCAATTCTTTATCTGACTAAATTGGTATCCACCTATAGCACCAATCACTACATCATTCATATACGAACTCCTTATTGACAAACACAAAGTCTCTTTGTATTATACCATCTTCTGTTTGAAAATCAGTTGAATAACTTCTTCCTATTTCCATATTATAAACAAATCCTATACTATTCATATACTCAACGACATCATCAACTAAAGGTGCTTTTTCATTATACTCCACATGAGATACCTCAAGTATTATTGCCGTAGTGTTCTTTATCATATGAGAACCACCATTCAATATATCTATCTCAGAACCTTGTGTGTCTATCTTTATCAAATCAAATGTTGCTGTATAACCATCATATAATTCATCTAATGTGTATGTAGTTCTCTCTTCTACTATAAGATTATCATCTGAATATGCTGAGGTTAATTCTTTATACACAGAATTTCCAGTATTTGTTTCTGCTAATTTTGTCTTGTAGAATGGTATTGTCTTTTTAGTATCACTTAATACTGCAATTAAATAATTACCACCAGTATCTTTTAAGTATGATTCACATTCTTGTGTTGCTTCTATCATCATAATTTGTGAATCTGGCCATACTTGTTTACATTCTCTGTAAAAGTCTCCTATTTGTGCTCCTATGTCAAGAATAGTTCTTGGTACAAAACCGAGTTCATGTTTTAGTTTCATTAGATTTAAACCAGTAGCCATCAACTCCTCACATTCATTTCTTTACTAAAATTTGAATTGTAGTACAAGTTCTGTTGTTCTTGTTTTTCTATTGTCTTAGGATGATACAAACTTAATGCTTCATGTGGTGGTAGATGTGAGTATGTATCACAACCAGTTATATACTCATGAAGTGGTCTTGTCCACCTAATATCATCTCTGTTTCTAAATACTCTTGCTTGGTAGTCTGGATAGTTAACCCAATTGTTTTCTGTTACTCTCCATCCCCACTTGTTTATATGTTCTTGTTCCATACCCTCTATCGTGTTTACTCTTGGTATCCACAATAAATCAACATCATTTATTTCCAGTATTTGTTTTAGTTGTGATAATAAAGTGTCATGTGGATACTCATCAGCGTCTACATGAAAGATATAATCACCAGTACATTGTTCAATTACATAATTCTTTTGGTCTGAAAAGTTACCATCAAGTTTTCTTGTATACCAATAAATACCCTTGGCATCTAAGTATTGATTCATCCACGATGATATAACTTCTTCTACTTTTTTATCATTACCATCTTGTACAATTACTATCTCATCATCGGCATCTGTTTTGTGTACTAATATTTCTAATAGTTTATTCAGTTCTTTAGATTCATTATGAACCGTGATTCCGTAACTTATTTTCATTTTATATTAAACTATCAAAATCAAGTGGTCTAATTCTAACAAGATTCATTTCTTTCATAATGAATTTTCTATAATATTGTACAAGGTTTACTCTCTGAATCATTTGATATGATTGTTTTCCTTTTTCAGGAACATCAAGTTTTTGAAATGATTCACCTTTTTGTGTTTCGGTCATTATATCAAACCTATCTATGAATTTTTTAAACTCATTTTTCCTCATATCGTTTAACTTAAGTGCCCAAACATAACCACCAGGTGGATACACATCAAGAACGATACAATCGTATTGTTGAGAACTACCATCTCTTTTTTTATAATTGAACTCAATAAAATATCCCTCTTCCAAATTTCTTGGATTGATAGTTATTCTTCTTGTTGAATCAAAATTTGATGGTTGAATTAACATTTTTATTTCTCAGTAAGTATTCCCATTGCTCTACAAGACTCAATAAATTTGTCTTTTGGAAATGATTGTTTCTGTTCTACTGCAAGTCTTTCTGAATAAGGTGTTCCATCTGGTTTTAGATATTTATCTTGTTCTCCCTTTTCTACTTTAACAAGTGGTGCAAAAGTCCAAGTCCAATTTTCTAATGTTCCCTCTGGAAAAATCATACCTTTCTTTGTAGTTAACACACAAGGTAACCAACATAGTTTCGTTTCCGTATCCTCTTTCATCAAGTTTCTAACTAACTCAGCGGTGGTCGTTAATTGACTCTGAAACTCAAGATTACTTTTCTTGTACTTTTCACTTGTCATGAAACCACATGAGAAACACATTATGGTATCTTCACCATTTAATGTTTCTTTGAAACATTGGTCTGAACCACAACAAAAACATTTTGCTTTTCTTGGTTGTGGATTTTCTTGTGATGCTGAACTGAATTGAAATTGTGACATTATGAACTCCTTAGTTTCGGTAATTCCATTGTCGGTAAATCTGGAAGTTTTATATCAACTTTTTTAGCCGCCTTTGGAAACTTAGTCTTTACTAACTCTTTAAAATCCTCTTTCATCTTATCTAAAGAGAAATTCTCCTTGATATGTTTGGCTTGTTTATGACCTCTTGCTTTATATGCTTTTTGGTTGTTAAAGAAGTTTCTTATCATAGTTGATGCTATTGAATAATCTGTAGTAAACCAAGAAGAACCTTTATCAATAACACCTTCCCATACTGCACTATCATGAACTTGTGTCAAATTTCCAGGAAGTAGTATTGTGAACTTGGGATTTAAGAAATCAAGATGACCACTCCACTTAGGTGCTATTACAAGTTTACCACTCATGGACGCCTCTGCTAATGGTCTTCCATACCCCTCTCCTTTAGTAAAACTAATATGTGCTCTTACCTTAGAGTGATTGTATAAGTGATTCATTTGTTTTTCTGATAAGTCACCATGTATAAAGTAAACATCTGGTGTTGAAGTTGCTGATATAGTTCCTTTGACTTGTTGTATTTTACTTCTTATATCTCGTCTATCTATATGAGAAAAATCCGCTCCACTTGTTTTTAAAACCAAGGATGGTGCTTTTGGATTGTTTTTAAATGTTTCACAAAAGATTTTTACTAAACCACTAATGTCTTTTCTATCTTGACCCATCTCACCTTTTAACCAGTGACCAACCATGAGGAAACAATCACCTTTTACTTGTGACATAATCTCTTCAACATCAGAATCTTTTTCTTTTGTTGTCTTAAAAATATTCGTATCAACTCCCTCAAATAAAACATGGATAGGTGTTTCACATTTGAGAACCCCAATCGTATTATTAGAGTTGTCTTTTTTCTCATAGACAGATTTCTCAAATACATCTTTTGAATGTTTAGATGGGACAATAAGCATATCCATTTTATTAACACCTTGTAACCAATCTGATGAACATTGAGTTGACTCTATCCCTGCCGTTATTCCAACATTGAACTTTCCCCAATTTTGAAACTCATTAGGAACTCCAATATGAATCATAACATCTGGTTGAGTATTCAAACCTTGTTCCCAGTACAACCTTTTTTCTATCTCCATGTGGTCTTCTCTTGACTTATCAAGTCCAGTCATCGGTGTATTTCCCCACTTCACAGACTTAATTTTTATGTCAAACATATCCATTTCAATTAAACTTGAAATAAGGTCTCTTGAATGGTCACCATAACCAGACCGAGTTTCTACTGGTGCCATAATAAACATAAATGGTTTCATAACTTATACCTTGTAAATTGAAAATTTCTTTCGTGGTTCAAACTTATCCCAGGCATTTTCCATGTCTTTGATAAACCTATTGCACATATTTTTTGCTGTCATACCAATCTTTTCATCACGAACATACTCTCGTCCTTTGAGTCCTCTATCTTTAAGTTCATCTCTTTTATCATAAACTTCTCTTAACTTTACTGCTACATCTTCAAAAGACGCCCTATCATCAAAAATATATGGTGTTGGTATTGAACCTTGTATTGAACGATTTGATGGAAATACTGGAAATGCCCAATCACCACATTCCTTATATTTACCATCAT
>MDTA01219276.1_pt1 | contig 11325 bp, 21 predicted proteins | sample 811151 | NCBI WGS metagenome assembly MDTA01 (sample SAMN05326648, study PRJNA326480) | marine metagenome | isolation source: seawater | place: Indian Ocean: South | collected 2010 | reverse complement strand
GCTTGAACCGCGGACCCAATGATTAACAGTCATTTGCTCTACCAACTGAGCTAAGGGACAATGTTTTTGTCGATCCAAACAACAATTGATTTTTCTGGATCTTCATTTAACATTATATCATCTACACTACGTTTGTCAAGTGATACAGGCGATAAACAGCTAATTTTTGTCTTTATTGCAATCATTGGTCGAGAGCAAACCCAGCTTAATTTTTCATATGCACAATCTTTTTTTAAAACTGCTTTTTTGTCTGTTGGATAATAAAAATTTTTGTGACCTATTTCTGATAGGTAACATGTAATGTTTTGTTTAGTCATAATTTTCCCATAGATAATCTTTCCATATTGGAATGATTTGATTTTTATTAATATTTCTTAAAATATTTGTTTTCGGCTTATACGGCACTCGAATCAAAACCATATTTGCCTGTTCTGGCGTTTTATCACCTTTTTTTTGATTACACCTCTTGCAAGCTGCAACTAAATTTTTCCAAGTGTTCTTGCCACCCTTGCTTCTTGGTATGATATGATCAATGGTTAGGTTTTCAATACAAAATTTGTTTCCACAGTATTGACATTGATTCTGATCGCGCCATATTATGTTGTGTCTTTTGCAAGCCATTGTTTTAAAATGAAATTTAACAACCCTCTTTAGAGCTATAACTGATGGTAGTTTAAAGCTGTTGTTTACTGAATTAATTTCTATCATATGTGTTTCTACCGCTTGTGCTTTTCCAACCAAGCACAACACCAAGGCTTCTACTGCGTCTATAATCTCAATAGGTCTAAATGACATATCAAGTTTTAATGTTTTCGCACTGACCATCACAATATATATGCCATACGATTACCTATCTGAAGTTTGTGGTGGATTCCTGTTGGGTGGTAATTTAAAATTCTTTGCTTTTTTTGCAAGATCAGAAGAACTATCTATTTTTTCATCGCCACCAATCGACCACAATAACTCTACACCGAGAGATTCGCAAACTGATTGCTCTGGGGTGTTGGTGCGCCCGCGATCGCCTCCATTGGCAAAATAAGTGGGCTTATGACGACGTATTGCATCACATACGGTGCCATCTGAATCGTCTACTGAATCAACCAGTACAACTCCCTTGATAGCGTTTAATATTTCTACGCGGCGTTCCCACTCCATAAAAACAAAGCCTTTTTTGCGCCAAAGCCATGCATCAGAATTAGCGATTACTATTACATCACCGTATTCTGCAGCATGCCTAATCATTCTGATATGTCCAGCATGTACCGGGTCAAATCCTCCTGACACCATTACTGTGGGGGGTCTTTCGTCTTCTTCAGTCATTATTACTCCAAATTAGTTTTCTTGAAATTACATAATAACAGTATATCATGTAATTTTGAAGGTGACAAGTCTGATTGGTCAAAAATTCTGATAACTTTCCAATCTACAATACATGATATTCTCAATGCATATAAAATCCACTCACTGCAGTACCATTTATTTTTTTGTTTAATACTGAATGATAGAAATTGCGATAGCAACATTCCTAACCAATCGTAGGTGGCGCCTTTGGTAATATCATAAAATTCTAATATTGATTGATACTGCTCATCTGTCACTGGTATTTTATAAAAGTCCCAATTGTCTGGGTTATATTCAACATCTTTTCTATCTGTAACTTGTGATTTTATGAATGGACTAATTCCAATCCACGTCTTTTTATCATCAAGTATTAATTCTGCGTGACTATACTGGCTTTTAGTCCACCGGCGCACTATGGAATTAATGACATTTCCTTTTCCCTTGTATAGTGCGATCCATATGTTCATTTTTTAATTTTCAAACATTCATTCATATAATTTATATAGTTACGCTTTTGAAACACCGTCATTTCTATTTCTTCGGTTGCGAGATCGTACTCTTCTTTTATTTCCCATAGAGTTTCTTCCATGGTATCTTCAAAGTCAAAATTTGGAGTTGTTTCTTTTGTTTTTGTTTTTTTAAACCAATTAAACATTTTATTTTCCTTGTATGGTGGAGGCGGCGGGATTCGAACCCGCGTCCGCAATACTTCCATAATAAAGTCGTTCACAAGCTTATCTGATTTACTATCACAAAACAGAAAAGATAGATAGTATACTCAACCGCGCTTACTACCCTGTTGCGCTCCACCTGTTTTCTTCAAACTAGGGAACCATTGTGATTTTTTATTTTCGCAGGAATTCTACCTGTTATCATAGATTGGGTATCAAGGCTCTAAGAAGCCCCGTCTATTAAGCGGCTAAGCGCTGTTCGAAGTGTAAGTTGTTGTTTGCAACTAAGTTGTTTGAACTGTTAAGGTCGTGTCTAACCTGCTTGCACTCAATTGTTTCAATATCACGTCGAAACCTGTATCACCCCCGAGTCCTTTTTACTATAACTCCTACCGGAGTGTGATCTGTGCCGTCAAGCCAAATTAAAGTTTCTTTACCTTTTTTAACTTTTTCAGCAAAAGTAAAATCTATTTCCTTTGCGGCTCTCTTTAAAGCTGCATCTTCGCTAGAATGTTTACTAACGAGGTCACCCATAATATAGTGACCGTTCCATTTATATACTTTCCACATTATAATAATCCATCCAATGTAAGTCGGACATATTCCTCATTAAAACCAACATGTCCTGTGTGTATTTTTAAATCTTGATCGATATAAACATATGTCGGGAATCCACCTACAAGATAACCTGTAATTCCTGCAGTGTCAACCACATATTCTCTGCTTCCTTGCAGAACCGGTGCTGTAGTTACTCCATGTTCTGTAACCCATTCCTGTATATCTTCTTGGGTTGTTGGTTCCCCGGTCAGACCTTCTACTAGTATAGTTGCAAAAACCACATTATCTCCATAATCATCTTGGATTGGCTGAGCATGGTGTCCAGCTACTTGACAAGGATAGCACCAAACTGTGGATATGTCAATTACAATTATTTTTCCTGCATGATCATATAGTCGCCATACTTCTTCATTTTGATCCAAAAGGACCAAATCACAAACGCTTGAACCAATTGCAGCTTGATCGCAATCATCTCTTTCGTTTACTCCAAACTCGGGAGGCTCTACAATTTCTGCCTCTACATTTACGTTGTCGCCTTTTTCTGTTTTTAACTCTGCTGCGCAACCCATTAAGAATAATAAACTAAATATTTTTTTCACTTTCACCTCTAATCAAAAATAGTCATTTACGTCATATTGTTTGCAGACTCTGTGAAACTCCTGCGGGGTTAGACCTAAGAATCTTGCTGCATCCTTTTTAGACTTTGTAGTTGAAATCGCAAACTTAAGTATTGCGTCTTTCACTATATAACTAGTTTTTCTCCAAATATCAAAACCATAAAGTCTATTATTTATATGTTCTGCAGATAATTCAAACTTTAATCCAATTAGTTCTTCTAAAGATAAAGCACCAACACATGTTAGTAAGCTATCATTAATTTTATTTTGATCTTTTAGTTTTTTTATGATACTTTTATTGCTAGTAGTGATATTTTTGTTTTTCATATTACTATCACATGCATTCAAAACAGAACACAATTAAAGTATAACAACATCACAGAATTTTGTCAAGTAACTTTTTTGTGACAATTAAGATCCGACGTCCACCAGCGTCACCGCAGCCGTCGCCGCGGCGGAAGTATCGATTGTTGCGCCCTCGATTTCGAGACCCGAACCATGGGTAGCATCGTGTCGGTGGTCATAGATCATGGCTTGAATATATCTGTTTTGAATATCAGCTTGCGCCCATGCTCTTAGTTTTTGTGGCAATAACACTGAATCAATATAACTAGTTAAGCCGGCTTTAGTTGTCGCAAACCCTTTCCGGCGGGCTTGTTTGTCAAGCTTTCCGGTGGATCCGGTGGTGCGATCCCAAGCTGCAACCTCTAGAGCATATCGCATTGGTCCTTCATCATCACATCCATTCATTATTTCATAAACAAGACGAAGATCTTCGTGTGTATCAAGATACATCGATGCATCGCCACCAAAATCCTCAAGATCTGATCTTGACTCGATATCTACCCAATATGTTGCAGATCGACCTAGTGCTGTACGTATTCTATCATGCACTGTTGCATCGGGATCAAAATCGAATTCGGTTAAAGGAGCTATAGGCATTTATAACTCCAGTTCCAAGTCTTCTTCGCCGGCAGGAGCCGTAGCCGGCTCTTGTTGTGATACCGCCATGTCGTATGCTTGGTTTGTAGGTTCTTCTAAATTAGACGCGATTTCTTCTTCAAATTTATCAAAATATAATTTTAAATTAGCAATCAAATAATCGTAAAATAATTCTTGATCTTCCGGAGCACTTAAAAGCTCATATGAGTCAATAATATTTGTTTCGATTTTCTTAAAACATTGAAATGCTACATTTCTACCAGTTTCGTCACCATCAACGCCGGCGCCAAATTCATCCCGTGGATCAATTTCTTCTTCCTCTTCTGCCGCCTTTTCAGCGTCTGTACGAATATCAATAAATTTATCTTCTTCAGCATCGTCTCCAATATTGATTTCAATTTCTTCGTCTAAACCTGCTTCTTCGCCGGCTTGATTATTAATCTTTGTAGGTGTCAGCGTGTTAACTACAGCATTTAAAATATGAGATCTAAAAGATTGTCTTTGATCAGAATTTGTTGTTAAAGACTTGTAATCATCCTCCAAAACTGGTACAATCTTTTTAAGGAGTTGTTCTAAGACATTTATTCCTGTCGACTTGTTCGGAGCAGGATCAACATCTGGTGTTTCGGTTTCGTTTAGTTGGCTAAGTTCAAAATCTGCAAACTTCCTGATAATGTCACGAAGTTTGTTTTCTTCATTCAACTTTTTATTCTTGACATGGCGGATAACACGTCTTATATTTTCTCTAAGAGTTTTTTCTTCATTTGGATTCATCATTGGCGCCTCTTTCTATAATTAGTTCCATAACCTCGGCAAGTAAACCTAAATCTATATATTGCTTTTGTTTTTTCTTTTTCTTGCTTTTTTGGGTCGGCTTACCCGACCCAGATCCCAAAGGGGCTGAATATCCCGCGACTGCGCCCCCTCCCATCGCTGACATTTCTTTAACAGTGTCAAGCCCAAGTATACCTAACACAGAATCGATGTTTCCTGTGCCAACAAAATCTTCCAACATTTTACGAGCTACATCACTCTTAGTGGCTTCTACCAATACAAATCTAAGGTCACTAGCATGGAATTGGCCGGGATCTTTTCCTTTCTTAACACTTGGCATGTTATTATATAAATCGGAGCCTTTCTCAGCCTCTATAGCTAACAATTTCATATATCCTCCGGAGTGTTGTGATGGCGGAACTGCTGTTTCCTCTGGATTTAACAATTCAACTCCGTCTTTAACATACTGGGCTGCGCTCAGCCACCTCTTCCAATCGTCATCTTTAGTACTAGCACCTAATATAACTTTATCACCTGTATTCAACGGTCCTTTATCTCCAATAAAATCATATGCTGCAGTTACAGGGGAAGCATGGTCTTTCGAAGCTTCTATTCGAACATTAGATAAACCGGTCGCTAGCGTTTGCCATATTTTAAGAGAGTCTTCGGAAGTTACCTCTGTTCCATCTGGTAAATATCGACCCTGCTTGGTTGGCTTAGAAATGATCACAACAACCTCATCTGCACCAGCCGCATACTTTCGTACCATATCTAGATGTCCCTTGTGAGGTGGTTTATATGCTCCCGGAACAACAGCTACGGTTTTAGGATAATCAGTATCTACTACTGGATCGTCTGATTCATCTTCAATAACTTCTAATTCTAGTTCTTCATCTTCTGTCATACCTGAACGTCGTGCACGTCCGATAATTTGGTTTGCCATAGCAAAAGCACCGGTTAATTTATAAATCTTATCTGAGCCCGGCGGATACTCAAATACAATACCTTCCATAGAAGATGCGAGATTTTCAATCTTACCAAGCTTTGAAAGCTGCTTATCAATAAGCTCACCCATTTTTACATCCCCAGATGACTGTAGGGCTTTAAGATAAGCTATTGACTGTTCGAGTTCTGCGCGCATGCGTTGGACTTCTTGATCGTTGTCACTGACAAAGTAGCTTTTTACTCCGCGAAGTACTTCGATAGCAAAATCACTAATCGCTATTTCAAGTGGCTGCAAAACAGAAGCTATATATTTTCTAGAGTTAGTTTTAGCGCCAAGTTTAGAAACAACAGACTGTAATTCTTTTGGCAAACCTTTCTTTAAGTTAACCACAGTAATCCCTTGAGATTTAGCCTCATCAGGATCAAGCATTAAAGTAACAAGCTTGTCTGCAACATCAGCCGGCATATCGACTTGATCAGCATATTTTCTAACTACTTTTTCAACATAATCACCAACTGTGGCATCCATACCAACAGGACTGGCAAATGATTCAATCCTAGAGGTTACATCTTCCAATGCGGAACCATCTGCTAGTTTCTTTAATGCAACGATTTTTGGACCATTCACATTCCACTGTTCGCTACCTACCTCTTCGACTGCTCCGTCAACCAAACTAGCAAGCTTTGAAAATTTTTGTTTTGTCAATATCCTCATTTCAGCAGTTTCTTCTTCTTCCCCAAAGTATTGTAAGCCGTGTAATACAACATTTGGCGCAGAATATAAAATAATATTAGGATTTTTAGGATACATTATTTCCATGTTAACGTACCTCTGACCGTTTGCAAAGATTGCTTCTATGTCTTCAGGGCTTAACTTACGTAAAGACGCTGAGACCGCTTTAAAACCGTTTGTAAAGGCATTTTCTGCTGGATGACCTTTCCATTTACTGATATATTCATCAGTTGTCATTCCGCCTTTCTTGACATCACCGCTATTTCGGGCGGTTTTCACTTCACCAGAAGTATCAACGGTCAAAAACAAGTTTTGACCATCGACCTTTTCTGTAGCATTTTTAATATCAGCACTAGCTACTTTGGAGAGAATAGATACAATTTCATTAAACGTTAAATCAGTATCTTCTGATAAATGGGCCATGTGCCCTGCGACACCGCCCATTATTCATCTCCTTTCGACTCTTCCAAAATATTAAGCTTTTCTTGAAGCACAATAGCTTCGTTTTCCATTCTACGTGCAAATCTCTTAACTTCTCGCAAATGTGTCTTAGCCAGCTGAAGTCTTCTTTTCTCAGTCATGGTTCTAGGTTTAAGATTGGAAATTATTTCTTGGAGACCCTGAATATAGGTAAAGATGTTTTTTTCATCTAGACTTTCATTAAGAAAATCTCTCCAGTCTGAATTTAAAGACATTGCGTTTTCCTCTTTGCTTTGCAATAATAGTAGTTTTTTAATAAAACGATTTCTTGACTTTTTAAGCTCAATTTTTGTACTTACCGGTCATGGTTTTACCCCTTAAGGTGTCTTTTAAGAAGCTTTACGATTGCTTCTTTCAAATCTTCTTTGTCGTCGTCTCTTTTGCCAGTTTTGTGACCGCCGTGCTCTTGCTTTAAGGACGCATTGGTAACCTGAATGTCTTCGAAAGGAACGCCTTCCATGATAGTTCCGTCTTCAAACTTCATATCATAGTGAGTAACTTTGCCAAGTTCTTCGTTAAAGTTGTGACCAATGGCTTCTGCCATTTCATATGAACCGTTTCTAGAAACTCCACCGTGATGCACGCAGTAGTGGTTCGGCGCAAACATTTCTTGTTCCTCGTTTACTTCTTCAGCTTCAGATTCGTCAATTGTTTCTCCAGACTCGTCTTCGTCAAGCTCTTCAGCTTCAGCCACGTTCTTTTTGCCCTTATTTACCACTCTTGGCGGCGCCGGCGCATTTTTTTCAGTTGAGTCGTCATCTTTTTCATCTGCATATTTTGCGCTTTGGTGAGGTTTGCGACGTTCGCGGGATTGTCTAGCTCCTGCTAATTCATCGAGTTCTTCCTCACCCTCTGCTTGAAGTTCACCGTTTTCATTAAATTCATTAAACTCTTCGAGAGTATTAAATTTAAATCCCCACGCTTCCGACAAAATCGTGGTTAATTCTTTGTTTTTCCAATCTTTAGTAGACATCTTGTTTTCTCCTTTTTGTAGATGTTCGAAATAAATAGTCTGTTTTATGCTGTCTTCCCAATCTCGGAAGCACATATTTCCTGTTTCGTAAGCTTCTCGCTCCATTTCACGTAAATGTTCATCATTTTGAGCGTATCCTTCTCCCATTTCCCCTACGTTATCAAAATCACCACGACAATTCTGTGCATGGTGCACTAACTCATGCGATACGGAGCGCATAACGTCTTTTGGGTGTCGCCCTGTAATGTACACAGTTATTGACTTTTGTGATGGATCGTAATATGCTGTTTTGCCTAACGGGTTACTTGCATTTTCAGAATCTGTTCTAAGAAATAATCTAGGGGGATCAGAAAAGCCCATTCTTTGTTTAGCAAAGGGCATGAATTTTTTAATCATTTGCGAAATTATATCTTTCATTTTACAATAAGCTCTAAAATAATAAATAGTTCTTAATATTTTAAAACATTAAGACCGCGGTTGTATTTTATTTTGCAACAATTCACTTGAGATAGCTCTTAAACTTATAGTGAATAATTCGATTTCTGAATATGCTTCATTAATTGGTTTTACAGTGGAGATAGATACTAAGCGATTTGATTTTATTTGATTTTCAATTTTAATTATAATACCATAATTTGAAGACCATATACTATTTTCGTTGTCCCATGTTGTCCATTCAACCATGTCGCCAACTTCAAAATCTTTAGAGCTTATCTCACCAAAATTGTCTTTTTTAATCATTGTATTTAACAATCCAACTGCAAACGCCGCGCTTTAAATAGGAATGAAGTGTTTCTTCTGCTTCACTTTCACTAAAGAACGGACCATCGTTTTTAACAGTAGCATCATCAAGCCATCTTATCAAAAATGATAATTTTGCTGTAGATACACCGCGGCTATTGGGTTTAAAATACTTTTTCTTTTTTGCCACCACGCATTAATTAGTTAATTTAAATTAAAAAATTAATATCTTTTGTATTGGCGACAGCTATAATAGCCAGCATTGTGACAACTGTTAATTCATATCCAGCAAACAAATAGAAAAACCACGTACCAATAAGTGACAATAAGCATTTCCAAAAAAAATTAAATGTGAATAGCATCAATCAAATCCTGTAAATATAAGCTCATTTTCATAAATTTCAACAAGGTAGCCGTCCCACGTATACACTAGATATTTGTCTATAGTATTCTCAACCGCATTAATAATGTATCCTTTTATTCCTCTAGAAATTTTAACAAATCTTTTTTTTCCCGGACTAAAACAAAAAATATGTCCAGTACCTTTGATTGCTATTTCTGGAATTAATTCGCAATCTTTATCAACACCTTCGTGGTCTAAGGTTCCATTCAATTGTTTAACTGCGAGCTTTATTCGTGCCGCAAGTTCATCATAATTATCGTCTTCACCCATACCTTAACTAGAATTCAATAAGTATAAAAAGGCATGTTCGTTATTTCTATCTATAGATTGAACTGATAAAAGATAATATTTGTTTAATTCATGGAATATATCATGTGATTTTTCCATAAAAAAATCTTTGTTATATGAGAACCATTTTATAACAATATTTGTATCTGAATCGGATATGATAATACCGGTTTTTAACACAATATTATTAGAAGGATGTTTTTTAGCTACCAAATCTCCTGTTTTGAACTTGTACATTCATATTATATAACATATTTGGTATATTTGTCAATTAAAAAAGAGTGCTCCAAGCTAAAATGCCACCAACCATAGTTTGAACAACCATAAAAATTGTAACTGATTTTGTTTTAAATTCTCTAAGAGTTTGAACTTCTTCTATTAAATTTTTAAGCTGAGTTGGAGAAGTTACATCATCAATTTTTTCTTTCCAAATTCTTAATTCTGTTACTTTGTCTTCTTTTGCTTTCATAATTGCAAGTTCTTGTCTCATTTCTTGCATATCATTGCGCACACCTTCAATACCCAATGATAAAGATTCAAGTTGCTCTAAAACTAATCTAGAGTATTCGTTCCATCCATTTTCGTTTGGTGCCATAAGATTGCCTTCTGCTGTTCATAACTAGTTTTATAATTAGCATTCAATCTTTTGTAAATTATACCGATCACCATTATTGATAACTTTGTACACTATTAATTCAAAATTGTCTGGTTTGATGTCGTTAATTTCTGGATTATCACATATTTTTTGTAAGACGTCATCGATATTCTTTTGAGAATCTTCGTAATATTCAATACGGTTGATGTTAGATTTACCATCATTCATGATTTTGTTTTTCATCATGGCAATCATAACATCACCCTTAGACTCTCCTTGAGTTGCAATTGGTCTAATTTGAGATGAGTCAACTCCAATCTGATCTAAATAATCCATAATTGGACCAAGTGAGTTGCCGCGTCTAGCTGTTAAAACATATGTTCTAGAATCAGAGGTAAAATTTTTCATAATATCAGTAACAACGGTAATTTCATCTGGGTCTTTGACTATTGAAAAGTCACTTAAGTCAATTTCATAACCAAGTTCTTGCAAATCTCTTACAGGATCAAAAGTTTCTATGTCTTCTTTGGCTGCAGCTAGCTTCATATACTCTTCAAATTCTTTTTGGTTACCCAGTGTTGCACTTGAGCCATCGGGCGCTTTAACACGTGTTTCTGACCTCGTATGCGCTATTGTTTCATCAAAATCAAATATACGAAGAGTTGTAACTGGTTCGTAATCTTCTGTTATATACTTTCGCCAATTTTCAAGTAGGAGTTTCATAAGTCTTTCCAAATATTTCTCTACCGACAATTCCGTAATCGCCGGGACCATATTGTACTAAATAGTCACCCGGTTCTCCTTGCAGCAAATCGTCTGACCAAGATACTTTTACTTGAAATGGCTCCGACATTTCTTTAGCAAATACCGGTATGTTCTTTTTGGAAGCAGTACCATCACCCAAATCATCATATGTTTGTGAAAACTTCTCTGCGGGTATGGGCCAATTTTCACCCTCAGTCCCAGTCATAATTGCGTCACCGGCTTTTGCTTGCACTGGACCTTCTTTAGTTTGAATTGTCTCATCAGTTTCGGCATATCTAAATTCTAACGGAATAGGTTTTTTTGCAGTTTTAAAACCATCCTTAGATAAATCAGGGTTATTATTTAAACCTATTGTCTCTGTTAAATACTGTCGCCAATTTTCAAGTAGTAGTTTCATGTTTTAAATTTCTTAATACACATTGAATAAATGTTCCCTGCAGCTTGAAACCGTAGAAACGAATGTCTTCTAAAATATAAGTAGTATTTTTAAAAGCTGGAT
>MDTA01185453.1_pt1 | contig 11325 bp, 11 predicted proteins | sample 811151 | NCBI WGS metagenome assembly MDTA01 (sample SAMN05326648, study PRJNA326480) | marine metagenome | isolation source: seawater | place: Indian Ocean: South | collected 2010 | reverse complement strand
TAGATCTTTCAAGGTAAGATTTGCAAGTTTGTCTTTTTTTGATAAAATCGGATTTTTTATTGGCCATTTAATCTTAATTTCCGGATCATTCCATAGAAGTGTTTTCTCAGAATTAGAATTTCTATAATCTGAACATTTATAATTAATTGTACAGTATTTAGATAAACATAGAAAACCATGTGCAAAATTTTTTGGTATATAAAAAGAAAAATCATCGATATGACTTATTATAATTGAAAAATATTTACCAAAAGTAGGAGAATTTTTTCTTAGATCAACTGCTACATCCATTATTTTTCCGTGTGTTACAGTTATGATCTTTGCCTGAGAGTTTTTGCTTTGAAAATGTAAACCTCTTAAAACATTTTTTTTAGAATAAGACATAATATCAAAAGGAAAATCTTGATTATTTAGTAGATTTTTTCTGAAAGTTTCTCTTAAAAAACCACGATTATCTCTAAATATTTTAGACTTAATAATTTTTAAACCCTTAATTTTAGTATTAATAATTTTCATTAATTTAAAAGATTGTTTCTGTTATTAAAATTATATATGTACTTTATATAGATATAATTCAACTTACATATAAAAAGATTGAAAAAAAAAGATAAATTTTTTTGAGGTTCATCTAAAGGTTTTAGAAATTTTGTGTCAGATCTTAGTATATATTTTTTAAAAAAATTAATTGAGAAACCCCATTTTAATAAAAAGATTTTATTACCTCGGCTACCAGACTCAGTTTTAATAGAAGGATGATTCTTATATTTTCTAGTAACTATAGATCCAAAATGATAAACTTTAAAATTATTAATACCTTTAAATATTCTTACACCAATATTCCATAATTTCATGTTTAAATCAGGATCTGATCCTGTGCCGGGAGAAAACTCTTCACTAAAACCACCAACTTTATTCCAAATATCTTTATGTATTAAATGTGGTGCCCAGGTTGATCCTTGAAAATCATAAAAATTATAATCTTTAAAGTTATTCAAAAATTTCATTTCATCAAAATTATCAATGCTATCACCACAATTAAATTCAATTTGACCATTATTTACCATTGTTCCTGATAAATAAAAATTTTTATGACCGATTAATTCAAGTTCGTTTTTAAGAACCAAATCCCAGTCAGGACAAAAATAAAAATCATCATGAGCATACAAAATATAATCAAATGAGGCTCTTTTTGCTGCTAAGTTCATACCTTTGCAAATTCCAGAATTATAATCTGTAAAAGTAAATTTAATTTTTTCTTTTTTTAGGTAATCAATTGTCCCGTCATTTCCTATATTAACATGGGGGATTATTTGATGAGAAAATTTTGAATTTTTCTTAATACTCTGAATGCATAATTCTAAATATTTAAGATTGTTAAGAGTTGGTATTATTATAGAAAACATTATCTTTTTTCCCAAATAAATCTATTATGTAAATTTTGATTAAAAGTTTTACGAATTATAAATTCAGAGACAAGTGTAGAATTGAAATATTTTAAATATTTTTTTTTACCAGCTTTAGCAATTTTTTTACCTTCTTTTTTATCTTTTTTGTACTTGTTCAATCTATAACTTAAATCATCTATATTTTTATAAAAAATCATTTCCTTATTAGAAAAAAAATCACTTAAAAAAGTTTTTTCATCTATAAAAGTTAACAATCCATTGCCTAATAATTGTACAATTCTATCGCTACTGTAATATTTAATAGGCTTTCCTCGACTCAGGTTTAGACCCATATAAGAATTTGATATCTTTTTTATAAATTGATCAGCCCAAATAGGTTGGACATTATTCATTCCATAAACATCAAATTTTAAATCTTTATTTTTATTTATTAATTTATTTATAAAAATTTCTCTATCATCTTCTTTTCCACTTTTTAATGCTCCTCGATGTACTCCATGACTCATTGCAAAAAATACATCATAATTACATTCTTTTTTATAATTTTCTAAAATTTCAAAAGATGCGTCACATGGATTAGGTATAAAATTTGAATTAGGTATTTTAAAAGATAAAGACGATGGGTCTGTTGTCAAAAAAGTGTTATCTATAAGATCAATTTTATCAAGAATTCTCTTTTTATTACTTGTATGATCGGGTCCATGTTTTGATAAAGGATCTAAAAACCACTGAGATATTTTAAGATCTTTATTATTATCTTTAAGTATTTGTAACGTATTACTTGTTACTCTGTCTGCATGGCCTAAAACTAATAGATTTGGTTTAAAGTTATTAAATGAGTCAATTATTTTTTTTTGCAAAGAATTATTTCCTTTAAGATCTCTCATACTTTTTTTATAATGAACAACATCTCTGTCGCTTAAAGTTAAAACATTATGACCATTTCTCAAAAAACCATTATTAATTCTTCTTCCAGTATTATAGTGAAGCCGACCATCAAAACGTTCATTAAAATTTGTGATATGCATTATCTTTAAAATTTTTTCTTTTTTAATGTAAAAATTCTTTACACTAACAAATTCATCTCTAATATTATCAATTATTGCAGAAATGAATTTGTGATTAAAAATAAATTTTTTATAATTTGATTTTTGTAATTTAAGTAAATTCTTAGGCTTAAGAATTAACTTTTCTATTTCTTTATAGATTTGTTGCGAACTTAATTCTTTTAGAATAATTGCACTTTTAGATGTTTCTGGAAGCCCTCCCCTCTTACTAATAATGACTGCTGAACCTCTGCTAGCAGCCTCTAAGCTAGTTCTGCCAAAAGGTTCTTCCCATCTTGAGCAAATAATAGAAATACTTACTTCTTTAAGTATATTTAAAACATGTTCATGTTTCGTATAACCTTTAACTAATAAATTTTTATGTTTAAAGTTTATCTTTTCTCGTGGTTCATCACCAATTACTATTGATTTCCAATCTTTGTATTTATTCAAAATTTTTATAATTGCTTTTCCAAATAAGTCATATCCTTTTGCAGAATTAAGTTTTCCAACAAAAGAAATTATCTTTTTTTTTTTGGAAAAGTTTATTTTTGATTGAGATGTTGATTGATAACAGACTGAAGTTTTTTGTTTTAAAAGTTTTTCATTGTCAATATTTATAAAAAAACGTTTTTGGGACCACTTGCTATTAAATAAAATCTTATCTATATTATTAAGTAAATATAATCTATCTTTAAGAGATGACGAACCATTCATCGACAATGGATCATTATGAAAATATAAAATTATTTTTTTATTCTTTATATTGCTAAGATATTTTATATAGTTTGGTCGGTTATGAATTTCTATTATATCTGAACTAATTTCTTTTTCTTTTTCGAGAAAGTTTTTTACATAATTTTTACTATTACTTTGTAAAAAATTCTTATCTAACTTTATATTTATATAGTTTTTTAAGAAAGGCTTATTATAATCCATATTACCAAAGACATAAGTCGACTTAAAAAACTTACTGTTAATTACTGTATCTTTAACAAATAAGGAAACAGCACCCGCATAACTAGCCGAAAAATTTTCTTTATAGGGCAGAAGTACAGATATTTTCATTTTTCATAAAATTTTTTTTGATTCTAAGTCTCTGATTATAATCTTTTTTTAATCTATACTCTTCTTTTAAAGCAACACTTTTATTAGAATATTTTTTAAAATATGCCAATTTCCATTTCTTGCCTTTAGTAAATTTTGCTCCCTTAGATAGATTATGCAAATTTAGTCTTTTTGTTAAATTATTTGTATAACCTACATAAGATATTAATTTATTGTTGAAGTTTGAAACAATCAAATAAACGTAGTATTGCATAATGGCGGTCCCTAGGGGAATCGAACCCCTCTTTCGAGGATGAAAACCACGTGTCCTAACCGATAGACGAAGGGACCGAATTGCTGTTTTTTTATTGTAAAAATTATTATTAATCAAGCTTTATTAGGTATATGAATTAAATCTGAGACAATTAACTGTAGATTTTTTTTATTATTCCAATGATTTTCATTTATTTGAACTATTAAGTTAAGTTTATTTTTATTATTTAACAAGTTTTTTGAGATTTCAGAATCAAGAGGCCAAAATGAAATCGCTTTTATTAGACGACCATTTTTAGATTTGATAAAAAAGGAAACATATTTTTTATTCAATAGCTTAGGCTTTATAATTAGAACGTTTTCTAACAAAAAAAAGGGAACTTCATTAAACATACCAAACGGAGATATCTTTTGTAATTCTTTATAAAAATTAGAATTGACGGCATCCGAAGAAATTTTCGACAAATAAAATTTATCTTTTTTTATTTTTTTATTTTTAAAAAGGAAATTCATATAATCTTTTAATTCTTGTAATTTAGCTTTGTTAATTGAAAAACCTGCTGCTAAATTATGACCTCCACCCTTTATAATTATTTTTTTTTCTATAGCAGTTTTAATATGACTTCCTAAATTAAAATTTTCTGTTGATCGAGCTGATGCTTTAAGAATATTTGTAGAATTGGTCAAAATAATACACGGTTTATCAAAATATTCTTTTAAACGTGAAGCTATAATACCTATTAGACCTTCGTTTAAATTTTTTAAGTGAATAATTAAAATATTATCATTAATTTTTTGTATTTTTTTATAGTCAATTTCTTTTAATATTTTCTCTTCTAATACTTTTCTTTTTTCATTTAAAAAAATTAGATCATTAATAATTTTTTTTTTTAAATTATAATTTTTACTTGTTAACAAATTGACTACTTTTGTTGCATCACCTAGTCTTCCTGCTGAATTGAGAATTGGTGAAATTAAAAAACCTAAATCATTTATATCAAATGGTCTTTTGATATTCTTAATTTGAAAAATACTTTTGACAAGGTAATTATCTTCTATTTTAAAATTTTTTAAAACTTTAATCGCTATCAAACGATTTATTCCTCTCATAGGCATAACATCACTTATAATTGATAATAATACATAGAATAAATCATTATGATCTATTATTTCTATTTTTTTTTTTCTTTTATAGAAATCTAGAAAAAAAAATACTAAAGTTGAAGCTGAGAAATAATCATACTTTTCGTAACTACACTGTTTTTTTGGATTAATTATTAAATCTGAAACTGGGTATGGTTGATAAATTTCATGATGATCAATAATTATTGAAGAAATTTTTTTACTTCTTAGAAATTTTATTGCTTCTTGTGAATTTGAACCACAATCTAAAAATATTACTAATTTAGGTTTTTTTTCTAATAAATCTTTAATTAATTCTAAATTTACTCCATATCCATTTATAAATCTGTTAGGAATAAAAAAATCGATTTTATCTGTTATATTCTTAAAAAAATTAACAAATAGTGATGTAGACACACACCCATCAACATCGTAGTCACCTATAACCAATATTTTTTCATCTTTCGAAATTATTTTTTCTATAAGTTCAGCGGCTTTTAAAAAGTCATTTTCATATAAAAAAGGATTGGTTATACCTAGATCGTTATTAATTGATAATACCTCTTCACTACTAAAATTTCTTTCTAAGATTAGTTTTGATACCAATTCAGAAAAATTATTTTCTATTTTTATTTTCTCTACTAATCTTTTATTTAAACTAAGTTCTTCCCAGTTCTTACCGGAAATTGAATACATCAGATTTTTTGTTTTTTTTGGATTATCTTTTTTAGGCCAGTAGATTTATGAGTAATTAATGTTTCTGAAAAAAATTCATCTTTTTCAACTTTTATTCCTGACAGTAGATCACCAGAAGTTATACCTGTGGCACAAAATATAGAATCACCAGAAACTATTTCATTTAATTCGTATTTTTTATCAAAATTCACAATGCCCATTTTTTCGGCTCTGAGTTTATCATCCTCTTTATCAAAAATAAATCTACCTTGAAACTTACAGTTAAAAGCATCTAACGCAGAAGCAGCTAAAACTCCCTCAGGACCTCCCCCAACTCCTAAAAATATATCAACGTCATATTTTTGATCAGTTACCAAAAGTGCACCTGAAACGTCCCCATCAGAAATAAGTTTTAAATTAACATTTAAATTTTTTAATTCATCAATAATCTTTTTATGTCTTGGTCTATCAAGAATACATGCTGTCATATTTTCAGGCTTTTTATTTTTATAGTCTGCTAAATTAAAAATATTTTTTTTTATTGGGTAATCAAGATCAATAACGTCAGATTCTTTGACATTGGCTGATATTTTATTCATATAAGTTTCAGGTGCATTAAATAAATCGTCCTTTTTTGCTATAGCAATTACTGATAAAGCTCCTGGTAAATTTTTTGCAGCAAAATTGGTACCTTCTAAGGGGTCTACAGCTATATCTAAATTTGGTCCTTTCATTGATCCAACCTTCTCACCAATATATAACATTGGAGCATCATCTAACTCACCTTCGCCAATAACAATTTTACCAACCATATCTATTTTGTTCAATTCAGATCTCATAGTATCGACAGCAGCTTTGTCAGCTAAATTTTTGTCATTTTTGCCAACAAGATAAGAGGATGAAAGTGCTGCTCTACTTGATACTTTTAAAAATAATTCCTCGAACTTTTTATCTAACATTTTATGAAATAGTTTCCATTGATTTATTAATTTCTAATTGGTACTCAAATTCTCTTAATCTTTTCCAAACAGATATTAATTCTACGATTGTTGACCAGCTTTTAACTAGATATTGGAGAGAACCTTCCACTCTACCGAATGCTCTTGTGATTTGTTGGACAAAACCTAAAGTGATAGCTCCTGTCACAATTGTTGGTGCTAAAGCTAAATACGGAACAATTACCATTCCTTGAAAATAACTCCATTTAACAGTATTAAAATATAAATAATGAAAGTATGATTTATAATGTATGCCTCTTACTCTATTATACAACTGACCTATTGTTGGAGGAGCTGCCCGAATAGGATCGTCCTCGCCGTGAACGAGTTCTTTTCTATAACCTGCCTCTTCTTTTTGAATATCATATTCTATACCAGGAAGTTTTATTCCTACTGCAGCTAATAATAGAGTTCCTCCTAAAGCTGATATTATAGCAACCCATACTAAAGCATGATCTACTTCTCCAATCCACGGTAATACATCTATCTGTTTAGATAAGCCCCAAAGAATAGGTGTAAAAGCAATTAATGTCATTATGCTGTCTAATAAACCAGTTCCTAAACCTTCCATTATTCTTGCAAATTTTAAAGTATCTTCTTGAACTCTCTGAGAAGCTCCTTCAGTAAGTCGTGCTTTTAGCCATTGCTCATGATAATAATTTGCCATTGATGTTCTCCATCTAAAAACCCAATGACTTGTAAAAAAACCTGTAAAAACGGCAATTAAAATCCATAACGCAGCAATTTTAGCAAATGTAAAAAGGTATCCAATAAATTCAGCTTCAGTTACGGAGTTTGGTGTTGTAAGTGCTTTTTGTAGAGTGTCATAAAATTCACCAAACCATTCATTAATCTTTACATCTAATTGGACTTGATACCAAGTTGATACAAGAATAAATATTGATCCAAATATACTCCATAAAAACCATTGTTTTTGTGTAAAAAATTTAAACATTTTTAATTTAGAAAGTTATCAGCATATGATTTTTTTGTTATCTTTCTTTTTTTTGGTTCAATTATTTCGTAAATAATCTTTTTTTTCTTTGCATAATCAATTGCTAATTCTTTAGATGAAAATTCTAACCTAAGTCCAGACAAAGTGTCAGAAGAACTTTCCCAGCCCATTAAAGGATTTTCTGTTGGATTTTTTGTTTCAAATTCTAAGATCCACTTATTCGTCTTACCCAAGCCAGATTGCATTGCACTTTTATTCGGAATATATATTTTTGCTTTTTTCATAAATTTGGTGGTCGGAGTGGCAGGATTTGAACCTGCGACCCTCTGGTCCCAAACCAGATGCGCTACCAGGCTGCGCTACACTCCGAAGAAATACTAATACAGCACTTATCAAATATTGCAAAGTATAAAGATTGGTAAAATATGAGTAATTTTATTAGAATCTGATATAAAAACAAAATGATTATAGAGTGCATAAATTGTAACAAAAAATTTAGCGTAGATTCTAATCTGATACCTGAAAGTGGTAGAACTATTCAATGTGGGTCATGTAATCATGTTTGGTTTTTTAAAAGAGAGTTTAAACTTGATAATCTAAAACTTAAAAATGAAATACAAGAAAAAAAATATACCGAAGAGAAAAAAGTACCTCCTAATAATGTAAAAGATGTTAAAAAACAAAAAAAATTTACTTCATTAGAAAAAGATAGATCCCTAGTGAAATATGAAAAAAAATTTAATTATTCAATTTCAAAAATTTTGTCATTACTTGTAGTTTTAATAATAACTTTTATTGCTTTTATCATTATACTGGATACATTTAAATTTCAACTTGAAATTTTTTTTCCAAACTTGGAATTTACTTTGTATAATCTCTATGAAACATTAAAAGATATTTTTTTATTTACAAAAGATTTGATTTAATTTTATGATTAATTACTTATCAAAACCCTTCAAATGGTTCTTTAAACTTGAGGCAGCAAGTGGCCTTGTCTTATTATTTGCTGCAATAATTGCACTAATTATTAGTAATTCAGATTATTCAGACTTATATTTTTCAACTTTAAATAAATATCTGTTTTTAGGCATTAACGAATATGGATTAAAATTAAGTGTTATCCACTGGATTAACGACGCTTTAATGGCAATATTTTTTTTCTTTGTTACTTTAGAAATTAAAAGAGAATTTTTGCAGGGTGAGTTATCAAATATTAAACAGGCTCTTTTACCTATAATAGGAGCAGTCGGTGGCATGCTTGTTCCGGCTCTTTTTTATGTTGTCATAAATTTTGATGATCCCACTACCCTAAACGGTTGGGCAATACCATCCGCAACCGACATAGCTTTCTCTTTGGGAGTTTTGTCATTGTTGGGTAAAAGAGTTCCAATTTCATTAAAAGTTTTTTTAACCGCATTAGCGATAATAGATGATCTAGGAGCTATTTTAATAATTGCTTTATTTTACTCTGGTGATTTAAATATTAAATATCTGTCATTAATGTTTATTGCTTTTTTTATTTTACTAATAATAAATAAATTTAATATTAAAAATTTTTTACCGTATCTATTAGTAGGATTATTTTTATGGGACTTTACACATAACTCTGGTATACATGCAACAATAGCGGGCGTCTTAATGGCTATGACAATACCCCATAGAAAAAAAGAAAAAGATTTTTCTTTATTAATAAAAGTTGAGCACGCAATTAGTCCATATGTTGCTTTCGGCATAATGCCATTATTTGCTTTCGCAAATGCAGGTGTATCTTTGGAAGGATTGTCTTTATATTCTTTATTAGACAAAGTTCCTCTAGGCATTGTATTAGGACTATTTGTTGGTAAACAGTTGGGAGTTTTTATTTTTTCTTACATTTCAATCAAATTAAAAATAGCTCAAATGCCTAATAATTCTAATTGGTATAATTTTTATGGGGTTGGTGTTTTAACAGGAATTGGTTTTACAATGAGTTTATTTGTTGGAAATTTAGCTTTTGTTGAAAATCTTGAATATATGGATGGAGTAAAAATAGGTGTTTTGACTGGGTCGTTATTGTCAACTTTATTTGGCTATTTTCTGATATTACTTACACCAAATAAATAAATTTTTTATGAAAAAAAATTTAATAATTGGATTAAGTATAATTATGTTTTTTTTTAACAACAGTTCATTAGCAAAATATGAAAAAAAATTTTTTGATTTTGAAATAACTGATATTTCTGGAGAAATAATTTACTTAAATGAATATCAAAATAAAGTAATTCTCTTGGTAAATACGGCAAGTTATTGTGGTTTTACAAATCAATATCAAGATCTTCAAAATTTATGGGAAAAATATAAATCCGACGGGTTAATTGTGCTAGGTATTCCATCAAATTCATTTAATCAGGAAAAAAAAGTAGATAGCGAGGTAAAAAAATTTTGTGAAGTAAACTTCAACATCACTTTTCCTCTTACAACAATCACTGATGTAAAAGGTGAAAATGCTCACGAGATATTTAAGTGGGCGAAAAAAAATTATGGTAAATCTGCAGTCCCAAAATGGAACTTTCACAAAATTTTGATAAATAAAAAAGGAGAAATTGAGGAAACTTTTTCTTCATTTACAAAACCAAATTCAAGTAAGATAACAGATAAAATCGAAAAACTTTTATAATTTAACCGTTAAACCATCATAAGCTGGTTCTATATTCTTAGGTAAAATCTTTTTTAAATAATCATAATCTAAGTCAGTATGGAGATTTGTTAAAATTGCTTTTTTTGGAGATAGCTTTTGAATTAGTTCTAAAGATTTTTCTAGATTAAAATGAGAAGGATGAGATTTAATACGTAAACAATCAATTATTAAATATTTTAAGTTCTTAAAAAATTTAAGATCTTTGAGTTTAATATCACTTACATCACTTATGTAAGCAAGTTTTTTATCTAAAATATAACAAACACTATTTATATTACCATGTTTCACATTTACAGAATTCATAGAAATTTTTTGTTTACCATTTTTAATATAAAAATTTTTTTTAATAGAAAATATTTTTAAGATCGCAGGATATTCATTTGAATTTTTTTTAAAACAATAATTAAAAGTTTTTAATAAATAGTTTTTTGTCATTTTATCGGCATATACAGGAATAGTTTTTTTGCTTATCATAAAGAAAACTCTTAAATCATTGATTCCATGAGTTTGGTCGGCGTGCATGTGCGAATACAATACTTTATCAATAGTTTTTACCTTATTTTTCAATAATTGATGTCTTAAATCAGGAGATGTATCTATTAGAATATTCTCGTTTTTGGTCTGAATTAAAGCCGAACATCTTGTTCGATAATTTTTTTTATTTTTCAAATCACAATTTCCAAAAAAACCATTTGGCCATGGTACACCTAAAGAACTACCACATCCTAATATAATAAATTTCATAATTTCAATCAAAAAAAAGATTATTAAAATTATTTGTAGTGTGTTCGATTAAAATTGAATTATCTACATTCTTTATTTCAGCTAATTTTTGCGCTGTAAAAGTAATAAAAGATGGCTCATTTTTTTTACCCCTATTCGGAACTGGAGCTAAAAAAGGACTATCAGTCTCAATTAAAAGTTTTTCAAGGGGGATGATTTTAAAAGTTTCCTGTAGATCTCTCGAATTTTTAAAAGTAATGATACCACTTGCTGAAAAATAACTGTTCAAATCAAATAAGTTTTTAGCAAAAGAGGAAGATCCTGTAAAACAGTGCATTAAAATTTTTAATTCATTCCTCTTATATGAATTAAGAATATCAAAAGTTTCCTTTTCTGCTGATCT
>MDTA01054907.1_pt1 | contig 11325 bp, 12 predicted proteins | sample 811151 | NCBI WGS metagenome assembly MDTA01 (sample SAMN05326648, study PRJNA326480) | marine metagenome | isolation source: seawater | place: Indian Ocean: South | collected 2010 | reverse complement strand
TCCTGACGATATACGGTGGTTTTTTTGATGTTCGTACCTTAGTGAAAATATATGTTTTACCGTACAAATCAAGAATTTCTCTACTGATCCCCTTGATTTACGCTTTTTGATTGGCTGATATTTCAGGTACACAATTCTATTGGATGATACGTAATTGACAAAATGACACAAACAAGTTGCTCTGTAATTGCCATAATGACACAAACAAGTTACATAAAGAAATTGTGCAATCTGATTGGACAGTCATTTTTGAGAGGATTCGTCAGGTTATATGGGAGTTTAGTTAGGGTAAATCTTGTTTATGACAATTGACATTTTATTGCTCTTGTTTATGACATTTGACATTTATTGATTCTTGTTTTGACATTTGACATTTATTTGATTTGGAATGCTAAATTGTTGCCATCATAGTTTCAAAGTTTCAAAGTTTCAAAGTCTCAAAGTCACGCATAGAAGCTAAGCTCCCTGGCGTGCATCGCCGAAGGACCCACATGAACGATTCTGTCAGGAAGAGCACGCGCGATAGGACAAAATCGAGGCCATACTGGCTCGGTATCCATGGCGTGGATGATGAGCCTGCTGGGGATGTGCCCGTTGTCGAAACACCGAAAACACCACATCAACGTCAGATAACGGCAAAGGGAATGACCAAACCATTGAAACGACGCATGAACAGCACAAAAAGCACAAAGAGCACGGTGGCCTTTCGGGACATCACGAACACAGGTGCCAATTGCGTGCACACAAAGAGCAGATCGAGATCATCGGCGACAGATGCCATCGAACGGAGGGGCTCGCAAAAGAAATATAAAAAAACCGCGAACTGGGGCAATGAAAGAGACGCCGAGATCTTACCAGGGCATTACGCAGAGGATGCATTTAGAAAGCCCATTCAAACGCCATTCGCATTTGCGATCGGACACCGACGTGGAAAGCAGGTTATGCAGGCCAGAAAGAGACTCGCCGCTGAACGGATGCTTCAGGGCTTGACTCATGCATCCCAACTTGACGATGGACCACCTCACACACCCCTACTTGACGATTTACCACCTCATACACCCCTACTTAACGATGGACCACCTCATACACCCCTACTTGATCCGGTGGTTATGCAATCAAACCTCCCAGAGCACGTGCATTCACCTCTGGAGGACACGCCTTCACCTTCCCTTGACGTGTTACCCGTAGAGACACCAGTTCAACGTCAGATTGAAAAAGGGAAGTGGGGAGGATGGCGCCCGGGATTGGGACGCCCGCGTAAATTTCTCGAATCTGGGACCCCGATCAGACGACGATACAAGCCAGGTGAACCCAGACCACCGAGAGGCCGACGTTCAAAGCTAGACCCAAACGACATCACCCCAGTCATCAAACGCATCAGATACAAGCCAGGTGAACCCCGTCCCAAGAGAGGCAGGCCTAAAAAACAGACATGCGAAAGTTAAAAAGTACTTGGTGGATGATATCCTTTAAGACAACGTCGGATATTTCGGATATTTAGACGGCAGATATTTTTATAACTTTAGCGGTTGGAAAGTTCCAAACGATATTTTCAAGCGGTCAGAAAGTTCCAATTTGGGTCGTGTGACACGCGCCTTTCAGAAAAAACACGCGCTTTCGGAACTTCATCGGGTAAAAAATTCCTATGAGATCTAGTTACAAAATTCGACTGACGGTTAAAGTGCTTGTCATGATACTTATCCGTTTTTGTGGTTTTGTGTGACTGACAGAGTTTGACACAACTGACAAGACCGACATACAAGAATAGTTTTCACACACAAGAAGAGTTTTTTCACGATCAGCGTGTGTCAGTATGCACGGCGCAGCGCATCAGCGCGCATAGCGCATCAGCGTGTGTCAGTGTGCGAGGCGCATCAGCGCGCGTAGCGCATCAGCGCGCAGCGCTTCAGCGCACGAGTCGCGTCGTGACTCGCGATCAAGAGCGCCTGATCACCCCGGCGTCTCGTCACATCCCGCGACACCGATAGGAGCAGCGTGTGAAACGCGAGAAAGGGGACGCACTCGTGTGGACGATTACTCGCACTTCTTTGAGGCGGCAGGTGGAGCTCGACAGGGAGACGGAACGGGAACGACGCAGGGACCTCACGGCGCGGGAAGCTCACGGCGCGGGCCGAAGAGGACAGGGACGGCGTGCAGGATCCATAAAACCCCTTGGTTGCTTGTCCTCTTGGATGCCGTTTCCTTGGATGGCATCTTACAATTACTGATACTCATCTGATCTCATCTCATGGGCAAGATCGAGTCAACAAGAATCCATCGTGGAGACGACGCCGATTTACTGGCACCTAAGAGTCGGAGAGCCGCCCCTTCCTCTTTGTCGTCATCGGATGCGGATGCGGATGCGGATGGACAAACCCATACGTCTTTGTCGTCATCGGATGCGGATGCGGATGGACAAACTCATAAGTCTGAATTAGGTTGGAGAAATCGCGCTCTGGATGATTGCAGGATGCGAATAGATCTTGACGATAACATATGCACAAGAACAGTCCCTTACATCAATGATCCCATGTACTTGATTTGTTGTTTTACGGCAAAGTTTACTACATGCTCTACTCTATTTCAAAGAATACAACGCACGCTCATACAAGTTCTAGGACAAGAATTGCATCACGAGAGTATGAAGCAAATTCAGCTGTTGTTGCCTGATATCGAATTGGATTTCAATGAAATCAGGTTATGGTTTCCAACGATAGATTCGTTGGAAAAGAATCAGCAAAATTATATTAGACTAGCGACGATGAAGATTCACTCCTTGCTTCTGGAAGCCGGCATAAACTTTAAAGTTTATCATCTTCATTTCCGTTTCAACGACAAGACGACTTGTGCAATGAGCACCTGCAACCATCCTTGTCATTATTCAGGGCCACTTCAACATCAAATACAATCTTCATTGAATTATTTGATCGATGTTGTCATGGTAAACAGATCCTTTGTGTGCATTGACAAAGATCTTCAACACATTTTAATAGATTGGTTTTGCAACGATCATGATGTATTTCCGTCTCAAGCGACGTTGGATCTGTTGGAAAGGCTCAGAATTCAAAAGTGTATTGGACATAATTGTCCATGTCTTAAAGTGTGTAGTACCTTTAAAAATTGCTGCCCGAAGGAAAAGCATGTATGGCTATCGAAAGATAAAGATGATGATGAGGTGAATTCATTTGATTCGACAGCAGATCGCTGCAGTATGATGGAATCATTCTGTATGCTTCTTAATGCAAAGCTGAAGCCGTCGTTCCTATAATAAAACACTATTATGTTTCATTTAATATACTTGATTTAAGGGTTAAACCACAATATTTCACAGGTTTTTTCGCATAATTTACCGCTTTGTACAACCCCAAATCGATCGCCTCTTCCAACAATATTCTGAAATTCTTCCAGAAAGCAGGAGGGTGTCCAATCTCTTCCGTCATCAAATGCCCTAGTTCATGAATCGCAACATACATCAAAGTATTTATGTCTATGAGCTTATCGTTTCCATCTCTGGAACGCAGACAAAATATTATTTTTTCGCCCTTATTCACGCTGTACGAAGTATAATTGGCTTTATCGGTACCCTCAGATATGTTATCAGGATTGAAATTAGAAACGAGCCTTTTAACGTCATCTTCTTCGAATTCATCGATGTTAACATTCATATGCTCAACGAGTAAAATTAATCTCCGGTTCACCTTAGCTAGCAAATTCGCTGCATTCTGCTTGCTAGGTAATTTTCTAACCATGTAACTTCGATTGTCTATATTTGAACGAACGTATTCAACTTCAGAAAATTGCGAATTTTTAATGTGAAACCCCGCAAGAACAGTCAATATTCCTATAAACACTTTATCCGCTATCGGTAACATTACTTAGTTAGTACAAACAAATTTTCCTTCAAAATTCTTTTTATTTTATTTTTTGCGATTTTTTTACCATGACGTTTTTCAAGTTTATCTATTAACTCCGCATCGCTTGAACATTCTCGGCGCAGTGAACATACATCTGATCGAATTTTATCATCGTTCATGTCCCCTCCCACCACATCGTATTTTAATTTTATACCTCGGCTCGTTGATATGTATCCGTATACCTTTATTTCATCCTTATGAACACGCTCATGACATTTATGACACAATGGCACCAAATTGTGCGAATCGTTTTTGTGAAATGAAGTATGATAGCCATGATCATCCGCATATTGCTGTTCTTCTATGTGATGAACATCAACATTCGACCCACTACCACATATTTCACATCTGTTTTTCAATATTTGTGAGTTGTATCTTGAAACATTCAGTAACGAGTCTGAAGTATATTCATTTCTAATCTTGTGGGCCATCTCCAGAAATTCTTCATTCATATCCAAAGAACAACACACCTCAAGACCATATAATAAGTCCCCGCTTCCAGGTTTCAGAATTCTATCATACACTATATCATTTCCTTCTCTTGAAACGCTTAAATGATATATTTTTGCAAAATTGTCTATGTGATTCACCAGCTCATGCAAATGTGTGGCAAATATGAAACTTGTACCCCTTTTGTGAAGGAATTTTATACCAGCTGCAACAATCGAAATAGCCGATATAGTCTCGGTTCCTGAACAGAGTTCGTCACCAATTACTATTGTTTTTGAATCCGCATATTGCAAAATTCGCCGTAATTCTGACATTTCGAGGACAAATGTTGATTGATTTTTGTAAATGTTGTCATTTCCAGTTATCCTCGTAAACAATTGATGAAAGGCTTTGTATTCAAATCTATCTGCTGGAACATAGCAACCTGCTTGCGCTAGAATCACGGATATCCCTATAGATTTCATTAAACTACTCTTTCCAGAAGCATTCACACCATATAACACCATTCCATCTCCATTCAACTCTATGTCATTTCCAATATATCGTGTCTTTTTACAGATATTTTCTATAATCGGATGTCTTATATTTGCTGCCTTCACGTATGATGGATCCGAATCGCTACTTGAAACAAGGGTTGGCTGTCGTAATCTATATTTTATATTGTTATAAGCACATGTCGTATAAAAATCTATGTATTCCACTACAGAAATCATGTTATTCAAATCTTGAATATAATTATTTTTGATGTTTTCAACAGATTTTCGAAACATATCGTCTATAAGTTTCAATAACTCACACTCTGATCTACGTATCTTCGCATTCAGTTCAAGCTCACCATCAATGAAGATCTTCGCAATTGTTTTTCCGACATCGACCTTACAATTCACAAACAGATGTTTATAACTATTTTGATAATTTTTGAATCTTTTCGGAGTACAAACGATATGATGACCATCTTTATCGCTGTGTTCTACCTTAAAATGATCGCGGGGTATTTCACTAGGCATATCAAAGATAAACTTATGAAAGCATTCCCTGCTTTTGTTGATTTCATCCATCAATTCAATAAAATTTGATCCGTCTCGGAAAATACTCGCGCTATCAATGCAGAGTTGAGATCCAATGTTGAAAAATTCATCTGATTCTAATGAAAATTCTGTCGACATATATTCGATGAGGGACGCAAAACCCAAGCATTCCAGGCCATGTCGCTTGGATATGTCAATCAACGTACAACCGGATTGCCATATCGCATAAACATCGTGCGGAACGAACCTATGAACCTCTTTGTTTTTTATTTTCTGCACATCTTTAATTGTTGCCAAGTCTTTCCTTATGTCATCGATGTCAAGACATGAAAATGACTCTATGGCCGCGTATGATTTTCGAATTGTACTTTCACACCGAGAAGGATTCAACAATCTATCTCTGAAATACCTTCTACCGATTGCCGTCTTACAATTATTCATCAGATCTAATACAGATACAGCACCGCAGCTTATATTTAATTGCTCCGTCGCATTATACGAAATTTCCAGGTTGTCATCATCAAAATATCGCTCGGGCTTGTTCAACATTCTTCTCTGACGCGGGTTTGTATTATACAGAAACTCTAGGAGATAAGCATATGAAATTGTGCCGTTTAACATACGTTCTAGGTCAAGATATTCCGCTATTGTCAATTGAGATTCATTTTGATGATACCTCGCTAATGCATTCTCGATAAACACAATTTTTGATACGTCATGCGTTAATTGATTGATTTTGTCATATATCTTGCAAGATTTGAAAATACCCATTACACAATCAATATCCCCTCTGTCAACGGCTGTCAAACTAGACACGATGACTTCTTTCGGACAAAGATCGTTGGTAATTTTGAATATTTTTTAAAATACTTCACTTTTTTCACCCACTTGACTGTTGACCTCTTCTACAAAGGTTCTCCCTGTGCTACAATCTACGCAAGATATACCAACAAATAACGATCGACCATGACATTCCAAGAAAACGTGCATTATGTAATTAGTTGACTCATTTTCGAATATGAATTCATCATATGTCGACGGAGAATAAATCTTTGTCACCTCTCGGTTTGGATTCGGGGGAGGAGTTGTCTGTTCAACAAGAACTACTGTTTTGTCCGCATTAATTAAAATGTTTATGAACTTGGTGAGTTGTACACTTGGAAAACCTGCTAGTAAGTGATTGCTTCTTGAATTGTCCAAAATCTTTTTGTTCTTACGAGTAACCATGATACCCAACAAACCTGCGATTTCATAAATATCTGCCCCAGAAGTCTCATGCGAATTTTGAACTGCGTACAACTCATAGAAGGACCCCACTTCCATCAATACTACAGTATCACTTCCGTATTTTTCGGTGTAATCAACACAATATTCTGAATATTCGTCATATATCATAATAAATACTCACTATATACGCAACCTTTAACTGCTTTTTTTATGTGATATCTTTGTAATGGAGGATCTGGACAGTAATCCCACTATACCGTGCGAAATTTGCGGAATACCCGTCCCTTTTGATGACTATATATCACATATGGAAATATGCCAACATAGAAACAGCATATTAAACATGCTCAACCCTATGTTGAATACTTTCTTGCAAAACAATCCTCTAGACTCGATCGGTTCCAATATCATTTTATCTAGCAACATGCGCATGGTTCAACTAGAAGATCTTGTGGACACGTATGAGATGAACAACATCATCTCAGAATTAATTGGAAATGTCAATCATGGCGTCATTGATATGAATAGCGCAATAACCAATGTTGGTTCAAATGACGTCATCAGTACTGGAAATAAGTCATGTAGTATTTGTTTGGAACAATTTGAAAACATGAGTAATTGCACAATATCTAAAACAATCTGTGACCATTATTTCTGCACACCTTGTATCAAAAAATGGCTTCAACAAAATCGTAAATGCCCGCTATGTTGCTTCGATTTCAATGAACGAGAAAACATTCAGATTGATTCAAACGATCTAAACGATCTAACATTTTTAACTTAAAGAAACTCCATACATAAATAACATACGAATCGCAATGAGTGATTTACAGACATTGGCATGTTTAGCCGCCATGCGAAAAACTAAACTTAATTACATCATCAAGTCTAATCAACATCACAATACCTATTTACATGACGTTTTCGCTGCACATTCACTTATTTCTTTGAGTACAAAAAAATGAATTGAATTTTAATTTGAATCGCCGTATACCTCTAAGATGTCTTTCACAACTTGGCTACGCTCCACCTCCTTTGAGGTGAAATTAATTGTACTCATCCTCTTATACTTTTTCCCCTCCAACCTTGCACATATATCTTTAAGGCCGTTGTCACCATATTTTCTGTCATGCTGCTTCAAATCACCAGTTATCACCATCTTGCTGCCCTCCCCGATCCTTGTTAAAATCATTTTCATCTGTGTTGGTGTTGAGTTTTGCATCTCGTCAGCGACGATGTAAGCGTTTTTGAAAGTTCTACCGCGCATGTACGCAAGAGGGCAAATCTCGATTACCTTCTCTTTGAGCATATACGCTATAGCTGTCTGGGAATAATATTCACCGAAAATGTCCATAAATGGTCGAACCCACGGATCCATCTTATCTTCGATAGTACCAGGAAGGTAACCAATATCTTCTTCAACTGAAACGACTGGACGAGTTATAATCATTTTGTCGAATGACTCTTCATTGAGACCGACTATTCCCGCATGACACGCCAGTAACGTTTTACCTGTTCCTGCTGGCCCCGTTGCAAATATAACTTTAGTATTGATATTGTAGAGCAAACTGTTATATTCTTCCTGCGTTTCGTTTTTCGGTGTTATCATAGGTGTTACAGTTTCGACATCATCCATTTCAAACTGCTCATCCCCCCAAGTACTCTCTTGCTCATAGGACGATGCTACAGAGTATCTCCCCCGACGTCCTTTCTTCCCTGATTTACGATTATAGCTCATTTCGCTTATAATTTCTCGTACAAATTTATTTATTTTTTTAAATATAATCATCAAATTTGATTTAAAAATTTGGTGCTATGGATTTGTCAATCATCATGTCGATCACAAGGGAAGATATTATTCGCTTGGTTGATTCGCCTGAGTTCAGTGCAGAAGTGATACACGTGCTGCGTCGAAACGGAGAGGCTATCACTGAAAATTCAAACGGATACTTCTTTGAATTTGCAAAAGTTAAAGATTCAACCATACAAGAGTTGACAACTTTAATTGATAAATATGGCGCAATATCCGACGTCAAAGAAGAACCTATGTGTGAAACAGACGTTCCCTATTCAAGAACAGTTTATCCGCCAACAGTTTTGAATGATAATAAAAACGATTATACAACTTCTTCTTCCATTAAAATTTCCCAAAAGTTTATCAACGAATATTCCTTAGATTTGGAAAAAACTGCAGGAAAGCCGCTTTCTATACTTAAATTTATCAACTCAAAGAAGAAATACATGCGAAGTGCTGAAACTCTTCTATCAAAGAACGAACCCGCTCTAAAAAAAGAACCATATATCATCAATTGATATATGATGCGTGCAAAAGTTTGACGATGCTTCCAGCGTGATTCGAACACGCGACCTTTCGCTTACAAGGCGAACGCTCTAACCAACTGAGCTATAGAAGCTATATTTGAGAAATTATACATGAATCTAATTAAGTGACTAATCTCACCAATTAAATTACAAGCATAGACGAGCAGCTCCCAGATCCTTTGGGACGTTATTGCTATTGTTACAGTAGATAATTTTAATCTTCCTTATTACGCACAATCTCCACACATGAAATCTTGGTCATAACTTGCTGAAGGGTGTTCTTCTGCGTAATGTTCTCTCATTCTCTTTGCGTAGGTGAAGGTACGTACACAATGCCTACATTGAAGCCTCGCACCGCGAGTATATAAAAACTTTCTGCGAGGATGTGATGTTGGAGTAGTACCATTTGAACCATTTGAACCATTTGAGATTATAGCACTGCTCACGTGCGCATGCTCCGAAACATTACCCAGTAAAATATTTCTCATATCTCGAATATCCGAGCTCATATCAGAAACCTCCTTACGTAGATGAGCCATTTCCTGACGATTCTTTGATATCTCATCGTTTTGATTGGTAATGATTTTACGATTTTTTATTATCTCCATATGCGTATCAACTTCCCGCATGCACCTATCAGCCATGACTCCTAATAAAGAACGCATTTCTTGCAGTTCTTTATGAAGATTTACATTGGATAAGTCATCACGAATGTCCCCAGTCAGATGACTAGGTGCGTCGTCGCGCAATATTACTCTTTCCGCGGTATTTACATCAATCGGCAGCGAAATTCGCCTTTTAGTAGAATACGTATCTGTCGAGTCACGTTTCCGTTTCAAATGAAGATTATTATCGCAGAAACTAGGATCCATTACTTCCATTAAGTCCCTAAATTCAGCTTCAAATGAAAACGCTTCATCCTTATCTTCGAAATTGGCCATGAAGAATTTGTCCATATCCATTGACTGGTTATATTCAGCTTCGACACCAGATCCATCAAATTTCGCGTGAAATTTTTGTTTTGTGTGAAATTTGATGGATCTCAGAAGAATGTACCTCCAAAAGATACTTCATCAAACACTTAATCAAACAAATCCATTTACAAACATGCAACTTAACGAGAAACGACTCGCCGATTTGGCTATGACATTTGCGAAGAATGCTCTTACGACTGCCAAAAGTCAGCCCGCAATTGACGCAAAAACTGCCTCCAAGATCAATGAACTCAAAGAAGAATTTGAACAGGTACAGGATATGCAAAACAACGTTAAAGATATTCTTGTGCATATTTCTAGTATCCAAAAGAGCATGAAGCGAAAGTTCGATCAGCTTTCAAAACTTACTGAGGAAAAGACTCGGGATACTGTGATAAACGATGATGACAAGGACGAGTCCCCAACCACTCCTGAGACGCTTAAAAAACCCAAAGCCAAGAAGAGAGAACCAACAGAATACAACCTTTTCGTGAAGGACTTTATCGCCGAGCTTAGAGCTAAGCACCCTGAATTAGTTAGAGGTGATCTAATGAAGGAAGCTGCAGCTGCCTGGCGACAAAAGAAATCAGGGGAGGAATCAGATGATATTAATGATACAGATTCTGATGATTATGATCAAGAAGAAGATCCAGAGGTAGCTCAACAATTCATGGAAGAAGGAAGATTATTGTGTGAACAATTCAGGCAGGGAGTTGCAGCCAAGCGCATGCGTATTCAATAGTTGATATGATAATTAAATACTGTAAATAATTATATTTATTTTTTGGTTGAGTTTTGTTGATCTTCGTATTTACGCAACAGCTCTTTCGCTAAAGAATACTCCTCTTCTGTGACATTGTCATCATATAAAGATTTGGGTAAGATGCACATTTTGCTGTTACTATCTAATATACCATATGCCAAAACTATGAAAACAGCGGTCATAAGCAAGGATACATATAAGTCTTTCGTAGCAACAAAAAACATACAAAATATGGTTATCCGTCTTATAATTGTTGATTTGAGGAATGCTTCGTGACTTTTGCTGATATCAACGACTATGTATTTTGAACCGAAGTTGAACAGCATCATTGTCAAGCCGAAGAAAAATTTACTTTCATTTGTGAATTTTGAGAGGTTATCTAGTTGACGTAGATTCAGCATATTTGATATTTAAAAAGATAAATTTCACCGCCCATCATAAAAGCGCAGAGCTGCAAATCATATTACAAATGAAATTTTCTCACAAGAGGGCCGATTTCACAAATTTGAAGTATCCCTGTCTCTTAGCGTGGGTCTCTGGAACGAAACCCCAGTGCAACACAGAAAGCTCTTCAGCATGATTGACAACATTAGGACCAGGTATCATATGTGGCCCACAACACTTCCTGAGTTCTTTACCGCACAGCG
>MDTA01029977.1_pt1 | contig 11325 bp, 10 predicted proteins | sample 811151 | NCBI WGS metagenome assembly MDTA01 (sample SAMN05326648, study PRJNA326480) | marine metagenome | isolation source: seawater | place: Indian Ocean: South | collected 2010 | reverse complement strand
TCTCTTCTAGTTGATGCATCTGTTCTAAATTTTCCAAGCAATTGACTTGTCACCATTGATATCCCTGGAGTGTTAATTCCTCTTGTTGTCATACATTGATGTTGAGCTTCAATAACAACAGCAACACCTCTTGGACTTAAAACTTCTTGAATACAATTTGCTATTTGCGCAGTTAATTTTTCTTGTACTTGCATTCTTTTTGAAAATATTCTTGTAATTCGTGCAAGCTTACTAATTCCTACAACTCGTTTTTTGGGTAAATATGCTACATGAGCACTTCCAATAAATGGAGCAATGTGATGCTCACAATGAGACTCAATTCTTATATCTCGAAGCATAATAATTTCATCATAGCCATCTAATTCAGAAAAAGTTTTCTTTAAAACCTCTTTAGGATCTTCATTATATCCTGAAAACCAATCTTCATATGCTTTAACTACCCTTTTTGGAGTATCTTTAAGCCCTTCTCTTTTTACATCTTCACCTGCCCAAGCAAGCAAAGTCTTCACAGCTGCTTCAGCTTCTGATCTTGATGGTTTTTTATCTTTTTTCATAAATTCTAAAAACAGTGTTCTATATCAAAAACTTGGATTTATATATAGTAATTATATATTGCTATTAATTAATTTGATTCATATTGATAAATTAGCCTAAAATTAGGATTTTTTAACAAACTGAGAGTATTTTTATGGTAATGTAACATAAATGAATGAATTAGAGTCTATTTCACAATCTTCAAAGTCATGGCCGTTTGTTGAGGCATCAAGAATTATTAGTAATGCTAAGAAAGCTAATAAAAAAATTATTAACCTTCAAACCGGTTATGGACCAAGTGGATTACCTCACATAGGAACATTCGGAGAAGTTGCTAGAACCACAATGATAGTGAATGCCATTAAATCTATTTCAGATTTTAAAGTAAATCTTATCGCATTTTCTGATGATATGGATGGACTCAGAAAAGTGCCAGATAATGTTCCTAATCAAGATATCTTAGAAACCAATCTTAATAAGCCTCTTACAGCTATCCCAGATCCTTTTGGTACCTATCAAAGTTTTGGGGAACATAATAATAATATGTTAAAAGAATTTTTGGATCGATTTGGTTTCATATATAGTTTTAAAAGTGCAACAGATCTTTACAAGTCTGGTTTTTTTGATGAACAAATTATAAATGTATTGGAAAATTATGATGAGGTAAAAGGAATAGTTTTACCAACTCTAGGTGAAGAAAGGAAAAAAACTTATAGTCCCTTTTTACCTGTTTGTCCAGATACAGGAAAAGTTCTTGAAGTTGAAATTAAAAATATAGATAAAAATAATAAATCTATACTTTACGAAAGTAACAATAAAGAATATGAGACTTTAGTAACAGGAGGAAATTGTAAGCTTCAATGGAAAGTCGATTGGGCTATGAGATGGATTGCACTCAATATTGATTATGAGATGTATGGTAAAGATCTAATTCCAACATTCCAACTATCCTCAAAAATTTGCAAAGCCCTTGGTGGTAAGCCCCCAGAAAATTTCTTTTATGAACTATTCTTGGATCAAAATGGAGAAAAAATTTCTAAATCAAAGGGAAACGGACTTACTATAGACGAATGGTTGTCATATGCGCCTGAAGAAACATTAAGCTATTTTATGTATCAAAATCCGCGTAGAGCAAAAAAATTATTTTTTGAAGTCATTCCAAAATCAACCGATGAATTTTTATCCCATGCGAATAAATTTGAAAATCAATCATTGGAAGAACGCACAGAAAACCCAATATGGCATATTTTCAATGGCAAAAATGATATTGGCAGTATCCCTATTTCATATAATTTAATCTTAAATTTAGTATCAGCTAGTGGCAAAGAAGATCCAAAAATTATACTCGATTTTATTAGGAAATATAAAGTTGATATAAATAATCAGAGCATAAATTTTATCAATAAATTAATTAAGGGGGTCATCAAGTACAATAAAGATATCATTTCAGACAAGGTTAAATACAAAAATCCTAACAAAGATGAAATGGTTATATTTAATGATTTGATAGAAAGTTTAAAAAGATTGCCTCAAGATGCTGATACAGAGACTATTCAAACTGAGATTTATCAGATTGGAAAAAATCATAAATTTGAAAACTTGAGAGATTGGTTTAGGCTTATATATCAAGTATTGTTTGGAAAAGACGATGGACCTCGTTTTGGCACCTTTGTTGCCATATATGGGGTTGATAAGACAATTGATCTAATAAATGAGAAAATAGGTAGTAAAAATTAAAATGAAAAATATATTTCTTAATTTTTTAAGAAATCTTAATCCTGAAACTTCACATCATATCTCTATTCTTTCACTTAAATACCTTAGTGGGTTCTTGGAAAAAAATTATAAAAGTGAAATACTAAATACAAACTTTGGTAATTTAAATTTCGCAAATCCTATTGGACTCGCTGCTGGATATGATAAAAATGCAGAGGTAATAGACTCTTTATTTAAAATAGGATTTGGTTTCGTTGAATGTGGAACTGTTACTCCTGTTGCACAATATGGTAACACTAAACCTCGGATATTTAGGCTCAAGGAAGATAAAGGAATTATTAATCGTCTTGGATTTAATAATTGTGGAATTGATCAGTTTTCGAAAAATTTTAATCAAAGAAACTTTAATTTAGGCATCGCAGGAGTAAATATTGGCCCAAACAAAGAATCTAATAATTTTATTGATGATTACTTGAATCTTTTTAATTCAGTATATGAATATGCCGATTATGTTACCTTAAATGTTTCATCGCCAAATACTAAGAATTTAAGAAGTATCCAAAGAACAGAGGATTTAAGTGTTTTAACTTATGAGATTAACTCACTGAGAGAATCAAAAGGAAGTCATAAAAAAATAGTTTTAAAAGTTGATCCTGATTGCACTAAGGAAGAATATAGTAAAATAATTAATATTATTCAAAAAAATAAAATAGATGGTTTAATAGTTGCTAATACTACACTCTCACGTCCTGAGTTTCTTAAGAGTGATTTTAAAAATGAAGAGGGTGGATTATCTGGAGCACCTATTAAGGAGAAATCTAATAAAATTTTAAGATTCATATCAAAGGAGACTCAAGGAGAAGTCACTTTAATTGGAGTTGGTGGCATAAGTAGTGCTAAAGACGCATATGAAAAGATTAAGATTGGCGCTTCATTAGTTCAACTTTATTCATCTCTAACATTTAATAATCTTGGCTTTATAAATCAAATTAATAAAGACTTGTCTTCATATTTAAGGAAAGATGGTTTTACTAATATTAAAGAAGCAATAGGCATAGAAATAAGATGACAAATATTGAAAACTTGCCATTTGAAAAAAGAACTAGGCAAATCAAAAAAAAACAAAATCGTGAGGTTATTATAAATGCTGCACATGAAGTATTTGCAAAAAAAGGGTATGATAACTCAAGTGTCCGAGAGATTATAGGTTCCACCAATCTTGGAGCGGGAACTTTTTACAACTATTTTCCTGATAAATTAAGTGTATTTAAGGCAATAAATGAGCGGATTGTATCTGATTTTAGTGGGTATTTCCTCAAAGAAATTGAAAAATCAAACACTTTTGAAGAGGCGGTTCAGATAGCATTTAACAGTTGGTTTAATTGGATATCAAATCAAGAACAACATCATTTATTTATTAAGAATAATAAAAAATATCTTCTTGATTTAAAATGGTTAAGTACAAAATCAAAAGAGTATAAAATCTTTTATGATAATTTACTTAAATTTGTATTGCATCTTTCAAAAAAAACAAAGTTTCCAAATAATGATATTTCATTTATGGTTACGTCTGTTATTGCGGTAGCAACTAGTCTTGGTGATGAAATGTTATCAAGGCAAGATATTACTCACAAAGATACAGCAGAATTTGCGACTAAATTATTTTTAAAAGGACTTTAAATTGAAGAAAAGTATTTTCATTACTGGTGCAGCTTCAGGGATTGGTAGAGCTACGGCAATCTTGTTTGCAAAAAAGGGTTGGAATGTTGGACTGTTTGATATTAATCAAGAGGGCCTGGAGTCTGTTGCTAAAGAAATAGGTCACAATACTTGTATGTATCAAAAATTAGATGTAACAAACATTGAAGAATGGAAATCAGCAGAAGAAAATTTCTCAAATTTTTCTGGAGGCAAATGCGATCTTTTTTTTAATAATGCTGGTATTGCTAACTTTGCAGGGAAATTTGAAGATGTTCCTATAGAAGAAATGAATAAAATAATTGATGTAAATTTTAAAGGTGTTGTAAATGGATGTTTAATCATGTTGAACTTATTAAAGAATACCAACAATAGTGTTTTATTAAATACTTGTTCTATAGCAGGATTAGTTCCTGCGCCAGGTATCTCAGTCTATGGAGCAACAAAATTTGCGGTTAGAGGACTAACTGAGTCACTACGGATTGAGTTTGAGCGTTACAATGTAAGAGTTTCTGAAATAAATCCATGGTTTACAGAAACCCCAATTCTTAATGCAACTAAAGTGTCAGAAAACATGGAGAGTCCATGGGATAGGGATTTTGTCAATGAAAGAACCAAGATCTATCCTGTAGAAGAAGTTGCCACTTCAGTTTGGCAATCATATAGCAATAAAAAAATTCACAACCCATTAGGTTTTGAAGGTAAATTTGCCTCATTTTTTATGAACTTATGTCCTTCACTTATAAGGTTCTTGAGTAAGCGAATGTTCAGAGATACTTTTTTAGACTGATCTCTTTGCTTTATCGGACTCATTCGATGATTTGATCATACTTCTTAACTGCTCCCATTCATCATCTGAAACATTTTTGAGCATATCATAGAAATTACCTGCATGATTTAACCATTGCCCTCCATCAATTGTTACAATTTCTCCAGTTAAATATTCACATCCATCTGCCATTAAAAAGGCAGCTAGATTTGCTAACTCATCAAGTTCTCCAGTTCTCTTCATAGGTATGGACTCCATCATGCCTTTGCTTGTATCTCCTGGCGCTAGTCTTTCCCATGCGCCTTTAGTAGGAAAAGGGCCCGGTGCGATAGCGTTCAATCGGATTCCTCGATTTCCCCACTCAGCAGCTAGAGATTTTGTCATTGTAGCTAAACCAGATTTAGACATTGCAGATGGAACAGTAAAAGGTCCACTGCTATATACCCATGTTGTTAGAATTGAAATTATACTTCCTTTAATTTTTTCTTTAAGCCAACGTTTTCCAACAATATTTGTAGTATAAAATGTTCCATTAAAAACAATATTTGAAATTGCATTAAAAGCTCTTGGAGACAGATCTTCTGTACGTGAAATAAAATTTCCAGCTGCGTTATTTACTAAGCCAGAGAGAGGTCCGTCTGACCATATTTCATTAACCATATCCTCTATCGCTTCAGGAACTTTAATATCACACGAGATTGTTTTAACACTACCTCCGTGTTCTTTCATCATTTCATCAGCACATTCATCAAGAACACTTTTTCTTCTTCCACATATGTATACATCTGCCCCTAATTGAAGATACCTTGATGCCATAGCTTTTCCGAGTCCAGTACCTCCCCCTGTAACTAAGATTTTTTTTTCTTTAAAAAGATCTGCTTGAAACATAAAAACTCCTTATCCAAACTGTGTTAAAAATGGTAAATATTTAATAAAAAAGAATGCCAATTCTTGAATACGATTAGTAAGAATAAGGACTCCAAAAAGAATTAGCAAGACCCCAGTGAAGATTTCTATTGTTCTAATATATTTTCTAATTTTTGATAAGAACTTAAGAAAACTACCTATTCCATAAGCAGCAAGTATAAATGGAATTCCTAGGCCTGCAGAATAAAGTACTAGTAGGAATGTACCTTCAGATACGCTTTCAGATGTTGCAGCCACTGATAAGACACTTCCTAAAATTGGCCCAATACAAGGTGTCCATCCAAAAGCAAAGGATAGACCGACTACAAATGATCCAATCAGTCCAGGCTTATAATTATTTATTTGTACTCTGGTATCAGAGTTTAAAAAAGGCAATTGTATTAATTGAGTAAAATGAATTCCAAATACAATGATTATTGTTCCACCAATTATTCTTAAGTAATCAAAGTACTCATATAATAAACCACTTAAGTATGTTGCAGATGCTCCCATAACAACAAAAACAGTTGAAAAACCTAATACAAAACTTACTGAATACCTAAGTATATTGACTTTAAATATTTCTTGTTCATCCAATGCTTTATCAAGAGATGTTCCCGCTATAAAGCATAGATATCCAGGTACAATTGGCAAAACACAGGGAGACAAGAAACTAAGCAAACCTGCTAATAAAACATAGAAATAAGATATTCCCTCCATTTATTTTTTTCTAAACCTTCTGAATAACTCAGCTCCACTCCATCCAGTAATTACTGCAATTGTTAATGAAATTAATCCATATATTAAGGGGAAGTCAAAAGCTAAATTGTAAATTGCTTCTTCTATGCCAATTCTAGTTACAGTAAAGTTATAAGAATATTCTTTATTTATTTTTTCATCAATGATTAGGTAAACATTCACGTCATACTTACCAACAGGAACAGTATTAGGAATATGAATTCTCGTTTTAAACAAATTACCATCAATTAATTCAATTTCATTTTGAGTTTCTTTATAAAGATTTTCTGAAGTCTTAGTTCTAATTAAAGCTTCATAAAATTCACTTTTATCGCTTTCAGAATTTATTTCTCCCCAATTAATTGTTAGAGAGCTCCAATCAATTTCAGATGATCTTTTGGCTTTTAGAATGCCAATACTATTTTTATCAAGAAACTTATTATCTATTTTAGATGTGCTTGATAGATAATAGAAACCAGGAACATCTCTAAACTCTACTTGATAGGCGTTAAGCCAAAATCCGAGGAAGGGTTTCTTTTTTCTTAAAATAATATCCTCTGAAGGACCAACAACTTCAATAAGTAAATCTCCTTTTTCATCTCTTGGTTGGGAAGGGTCAGCATAAAAAGCCCCAAAGACCATAAGATCTTGTCCGGAAAAATTAGCGTCTATCAGAATCTCTTCTTCATCTGAACCAATTACTAACGCTGATGCATTAAGGCTTATTGCTAAAAATAGAGTAATACATAATAAATAAGTCCTAAGAATCATTAAAAAATTACTCTCAAAACTGACAAATTAAACAACTCTTCAGGAGGTACAAGAAGATCTAGAGCGATTTTTACTGCAACTACTAATACTATTACGGCTAATAAAGCCCTAATCTCTTCTCCCCTTAATTTGTTCGCAGCTAGTACACCTACTTGCGCACCTATTACAGAAGATATTATTAAGAAAAAGGCAAGAATTGCATCCACTGCAAAAGTTGTTGTTGTATGAAGTAAAGTAATAATAGCGGTTATAAAAATAATTTGGAACAAAGATGTCCCAATGACTTTAGAAGTTGGCATTCCTAGAAAGTAGATCATCGCAGGAATAAGAATAAAAGATCCTCCTATTCCCATCACGGCAGACAGTATACCAATAAAAAAACCAATAATGATTGGTGGGATGATGCTGATGTATAACTTAGATTTATAAAACCTAACTTTAAAAGGTAGTTTATGAGCCCAATTATGATAGTGAATTTTTTTCTTAACTGTTTTTTTTCTTATTCTGTCTCGAATAACTTGAGAGCTTTCTATTAGCATTAAAGTTCCAATAGAAAATAGTAGAACAAAATAAAGTATCGATATCACTGTTTCAATTTGACCGGTTGAAACTAGAGTTTGAAAAATCCAAATACCTAAAATAGATCCTAAGATAGAACCAATTAATAGAACTCCTCCCATTTTGAAATCAACAAGTCCTTGTCTCCAATGACCGATTGTTCCAGAAATAGACGATGCAACTATTTGGTTGGCAGAAGTTGCTACTGCTACATTTGTGGGTATTCCCATGAAGATAAGAAGTGGAGTCATAAGAAACCCTCCACCAAGTCCAAACATGCCTGATAGAAAACCAACAGCACCTCCAAGTGAAAGTAAGACAAATAAATTTACCGATAGTTCTGCAATTGGCAGATAGATACTCATAAAATTATTCTACACACATACTTTGCTCCTAGACAGAATTGGGTTCCAGGACAAGAGTTTGTTAGTATTTTAGACAAAGATTTATATAATTTTTAATCTTGAAATATATAATATATATATACTTATATACTATACTAATAAAAAATTACTAGCAGATATGGTTTATAAAGCACCTATTGAAGATTTTAAATATAACCTCGAGATGTTGGCTTATGACTCAGTAGTCTCAGATATAGATAAGTTTAAGGATTATGATTCTGAAACTTTAATGAGTATTGTTAGTGAAATAGGTCGTTTAAATGAACAAGAAGCTTTATCTAGCAACAAAATTGGAGATAGAGAAGGTCTCAAATACATAACAGACGGCAAAGAAGGGCCTGAGGTTCAGACACCTGATAGCTACAAATCATTATATCAAATAGTAAGAGACTCAGGATATGTTGGCGCAACTATGCCATTAAAATATGGCGGTGGTGGGGCTCCTTTTACCACAGCAATACTATCAGGTGAGATTGGTATAGCCTCTAATATGGCTTTCTATATGGGTCCAGGTCTAAGCCATGGAGCCATGAAGACTATTTTAAAGAAAGCTGATGACAAGCTCAAAGAAGCCTATCTGCCTAAAATGATTTCAGGTGAGTGGATGGGCACCATGTGTTTAACGGAGCCTCAATGTGGAACAGATTTAGGATTAATTAAATCCTCTGCAACACCTGTAGACGATCATTATATTTTGAACGGTCAAAAAATATGGATCTCGTTTGGTGAGCACGATTTAACTGAAAATATTATCCATCTTGTACTCGCTAGGCTTCCTGATGCACCTGAAGGTATTAAGGGTATAAGTTTATTTCTTGTACCAAAAAGGTTAGAGGATAATTCTCGTAATACTATTTTTTGTGGTGGGCTAGAGCATAAACTAGGAATTAATTCATCTCCCACTTGTGTGATGAATCTTGAAGATGCAAGAGGCTGGCTCGTTGGGGAAAAAAATAAAGGAATGGAAGCTATGTTTCTTATGATGAATGACGCAAGGCTTAAGGTTGGATTACAAGGAATAGCAATGTCTGAAATTTCCTATCAGAATGCCTTAGAGTTTGCAAAAGATAGAAGACAGATGAGATCAGTAGTTAAAGAGAAACAAGATAGTAGTAGCAAGGCTGATAATATTATTGTTCACCCAGATGTAAGAAGAATGTTGATGAATGTTAAATCTACTACTGAGGCAATGAGAGCTTTATGTATTTATACAGCAATGAAAATTGATGTTGCTGAAGATCATCCAGATGAAGATGCCAGGCAATCAGCTGATGATTTTGCCGCTCTAATGACTCCCATCATCAAATCTTATTGCACCGAAAGAGGTTTTTTAAATTGTTCAGAGTCTTTGCAAATTCTTGGTGGAAGTGGATTTACTAAGGAATACCCTTTAGAGCAATATTTAAGGGACGTTAGAATTACATTAATCTATGAGGGAACTAATGGCATACAAGCACTTGATTTAGTAGGTAGAAAATTGTCAATGCATCAAGGTCGGTTATTGCAGAATCTTCAAAAAGAAATTCAAGATTTTATAAATGAGAATAAAGACAATGAAGATTTAAAGGATTTTATGAAACCATTAGAAGATTCTTTTAAAGAAGTTATGGCTTCAACTATGTGGTTAATGCAAAATGGATTAAAAGATCCTGAAAATGCACTCGCTTCTGCTTCAGACTATTTAAACTTACTTGCTCTTACTTCAATGACATATATGTGGGCAAGGATGGCAAAATTTTCTATTGGTAAGAATGAGCCAATTCATAAAAATAAAATTAAAACGGGCAAGTACTTTATGGAAAAAGTAATGCCTGAGCTATTTATGTATTCCAAAAAAGTACAAGCTGGAAAATCTTCAATGATGGATATGGAAGTAGCTGAGTTTTAATTAAGATTTATATCCTAACTGTCTTGCAGCTAAGTCATACATTATCTCTTCAGAACCACCACCAATGGCATTCACTCTGACTTCCCTATAAATCCTTTCAACCCTTCCAGGTCCACTGTTAGCTCTTATATATCCAGCACCACCCAATATTTGCATTGCTTCTCTCGCACATAATTCCATTGCTCTACTTGCATGCACTTTAAGCATTGCAAGATCTGCTATTGGACTTTCACCATTCATTACTCTCCAAGATAAAAGTTCAGTCCAAGCTTTAGAAGTCCTAACAAGTCTTGTCATTTCAACAAGCTTATGTTTGATCACTTGATTATCAATCAATGGTTTTCCAAATGTTTTTCTATCTCTGGCCCATGTTAATGCTTCATCAATGCATATTTGAGAGTAAGCATTCATTCCTGCAGCCATCCCAAGCCTTTCTTGACTGAAGTTACTCATAACTCCAATCCATCCGCTATTTTCACCTCCAATTAAGTTTTCAATTGGTACTTTACAATCATCAAAGTAAAGTACAGCAGTATCGGAGCTGAGCCAGCCCATTTTTTTAAGAGGTGTCTGAGTAAAGCCCGGTGTACCCTTTTCAATTACAAATACAGATATTCCTGAAGCTCCCTCTCCACCAGTTCTGACACCAACAACGAAAGTATCTGCTCTCATTCCACTTGTAATATACATTTTTGAACCATTTATTATGAAATGATCTCCTTGTCTTACGGCCTTGGTCTTTAAACTAGCAACGTCTGATCCTCCCGAAGGTTCTGTCATTCCAAGTGCAGCAATTTTTTCACCTTTTACAACTGGTGGAATATACTTTTCTTTCTGTTCTTCTGTTCCAAGTGCTTGGATTAATGGAATAGCAATGTTATGAGATAGTAAGCTTGCGGCTACACCTCCGCAACCTTGAGCAAATTCTTCAGCAGTCACAATGCCATGAAAAATATCAATACCTTCTTTTGTTCCACCATATTGTTCATCATAGCCCATTCCCATGAGACCAATAGCTGCTGCTTTCTTATATAATTCTCTTGGAAACTCTCCAGCTTCTTCCCACTCTTCAACATGTGGAACTATTTCTTTGCTGACAAATTTTTTAACCTCTTCTCTCCAAGCGTGATGAGAATCATTGTAAAATAAAGGATCTTTTCCCTCACTAATTCCTACTTTAGGTATCATGCTAATTCACTTGTCCCATTTTTTAATATTACTTTATCTCTTTCCTTCACTTTCGATTGAAAATTAATTATATTGTTTTTCTTCCACATCTCAGTAATAATTGTTTCACCAGGAAATACAGGTGAAGAAAATCTACAATTAAAGCTTTTTAATTT
>MDTA01025519.1_pt1 | contig 11326 bp, 11 predicted proteins | sample 811151 | NCBI WGS metagenome assembly MDTA01 (sample SAMN05326648, study PRJNA326480) | marine metagenome | isolation source: seawater | place: Indian Ocean: South | collected 2010 | reverse complement strand
GGCGAATAGGTCTTCCAGCAGGGCATCGCTTTCATCCTGTGGCAGGCCTTCCACCCGTGCCGTGATCAACGGACTGACATACAGCGCCTTTCGTCCGGTATCGGGGTGGCGAATGACCAGCGGGTGAACCCAGTGGTTGATATCTGAAATATCCTGATCCAGGTCGACACGGCCCCGAGCTGCGTAGTCGTATATGTTCAACCCCATTAGGTCGTTTATTCTGGATTTTAGATCGTCGCTCAGCCGGTCATAAGCCATATACATATTGGCGAATACGGTCTCGCCGCCGACAGATGTTACCGCCATTCCGTACAGCACGGTGGCCGCGTATGGAATTTCCTTGAAACTGCCATCGTGGTGAAACCAGACCTCGCCATCGCCGAACGATCCCAAGGGTATACCGTCCTCGGTAAGGTTGGTCACCAGATGAACTGCGCCGTCATATGCTGCATCGCCGTCCGCTTCTCGCTGATCCAGCGGCTTTCCGCGTGTTGCAAGCCCACCCATCACCTCGCAGAAGCGAAACTGGTCCTGATCTTTAATGTCCTGTCCGCGAATGGCGAGGACGCCATATTCGAGGAAGGCGTTCTTTAGGCCTACAGCGGTATCCGCCGGCAGGGTGCGGGACAGATCGATCCCGGTGATTATTGCCCCGCCCGCTGGAGAGATGGGCGTAATTTCCATTATTCGCATCCGCTGTCTGGTTTTGACGCAGGGTAAAGTGGCGTGGCCAGAGCTTGCAAGACCCGTGTCACCGGTTACGCAAAATTTCGTGACCGCAATGCTTTCGCCGTCAACTGGCCAGGCGTTCATCCTCCGAGCTGGCGTCGGAATTCAGTGTATTAAAGAACTTTGTCAAAAGTATCTTGAAGGTTTCCAATTCCGCGCCGCTGAAGCACGCACTTAGTTTCTTCTCATAGTCGAGAACTTTCGGTAAAAGGGTCGCCACCGCCCGGTTTCCTGATTCCAGAAGCAAGACATTCACCGTGCGCTGGTTTGCCGCTGGGCGGGCGCGTTCTACCAGGTTTCGCTTTTCCATCTGGCCGATTAGCCTTGTCATGGTCGACGCGTTGATGCTAGTCCGCCGGGCAATATCGCCCATGGTCTGCGGTCCGTATTCGAACAGAACCGCCAGCACTCGCCATTCCGGCAAACTGACCCCGGCTTCCGCGAACTGCTCTTCGAAGCCCTCCGCCAGATGTGATCCGACACGATGCACAAGGTAGGGCAGAAAACGTTCCAGATGGAATTCCGGCATTTCCATCGCCATCAGTCGGTTTCTTCCACAACGAAAAACAGTCCTTCTGTTTTACCGTCACGAAGAGCTTTTGCTTTCTGGTATTCGGGCGAATTGTAACAGGCGACGGCTTGTTCCATCGAGTCGAACTCAATCACCGCCATCTTGTCGCCGATGAATTCGCCCTCTAGCAGCTTGAACCGGCCGAGGCGTGAAAGCGACCGGCCGCCGTATTTATCGACGGCGACCCGCGCCTGTTTGGCGTAATCCTCTAGCGGTTTCATGTCGTCGGCGCTAAGTGCCGCAATCCAGTAGGCAACCATGATTTAAAACTGCCCCTGTGGTTCGAGTCCCAACAAATGTTGACCATACATTGAACTGAGCGCATCCCAGTTGAAGCTGATGTGATGGCCGATGGCATGTGCGTCGCGCCAGGCCCGCTGCACGTGCTGCGATGTATGAATGCCGTGGCCACCCACGGCGCCGAACAGTTCGTCCAGCCCGTCCATGGCCAGCTCGACTGTTTTTGCTTGGGTTAGCCTGTTGTTGAGACGCCCCGAGACATCAAGAATTTCACCTCTGTCCATGACGGCAGCACGGGATTCCTCGATCTGCGTGAACAGCATCGCCTTTGCCGCTTTAAGGTTGGCAACCGCCCGGCCCACCCGCATCTGCACGGCTTGGAAATCCTTGACCTTGCTTCCGCCGAGCACGACCGCGCCGCGGGTCATACGGCCGTTCACGGAATCCACAAACATGTCGACGGCGCCATTAAGGGCCCCGAGGGCGGGGGGGGAGATGGCATAGGCAACCAGCGACAGTATGGGATACCGGTAAAGATTACTTTGCAGTACCTGATATCCCGGCGAATTGCCGGATACGAGTTCGGCAAATGTGACCCGCCGGTGTGCCGGGATGAAAAGATCGGTGCAGACGACGGTCTTTGAGCCGGTTCCGGTAAGTCCCATCACATGCCAGTTATCGTCGATCTCGAAATCGGTTTTGGGGACCAGGGTGAACCCTGGCGTAGGAGGCCCATCTTCCTCAGAGGGCGGGAAAAACACGCCGAGTATTGCCCAGTCCGACACATCAACACCGCTGGAAAAATGAAACTCGCCGGTCAGGCGGTAGCCGCCCTCGACAGCCGTCATCTCGCCGGCCGGTGCATAGGAGCCGCAAGTCATGGGGCTGGGGTTGTCTCCCCAAACCTCATCGTGGGTCTCGGCCGGAAACTGCGCGATCAGCCATTGATGGACGATACCGAGCCCGCAGACCCAGCCGGTTGATGCGTCAGCGGATGACCATTCGAGAGAAATGCGGGTGGCTGTCGCGCTGTCGAATTCGAGTCCGCCGTATTTTTTCGGCAGGAAAATCCTGAAAAAATCTTGGTTGCGGACGTCATCAATCAGTTCCTGCGAAACCCGACGGTTGCGTTCGGCCTCCTCGGCGCGTTGGGAAATTTCCGGCCGCATCGCAATGGCCCGCTCGATAAGCTGCGCCGGGCTGACGTCGGCCAGTTTCTGAACGATGGTCATTCTCTTACCTCCCATTGCTTCATTATGAAATATTTTCATTTGAAAGTGTTTGGGTGTCAACACCGGTTTTGATTTCGGCATTGGTGTCGGTATTCTGCGAAAAAGCAGGCAGAGAACGGGATATGGATTACAATTACGAACGCTACAAGATGTCGAATTACGACCTGACCCGGTTCGATGGACCGGCAGCGGGCGAAGAAATGATCGACTTCAAGCTGACAAAGCTGGACGGCAAAGAGATTTCTTTGTCGGACTATAAGGACAAATGGCTGGTACTGGAAACCGGCAGCCTGACCTGTCCCATGTTTGTGAAAAACATCAACCCGCTTCGCGACGTGAAGGCGAAGCACCCGGACGTGGAATTCCTGGTGATCTATGTGCGCGAGGCGCATCCCGGCTCCCGCCGCGGCCCGACACAGGATCTGGAGCAGAAAATCGCGCTGGCCAGCGAAATGAAAGATTCTTTCGGTGAACACCGGGAAATCCTGGTGGACGGGATCGATGGCGCCATGCACCAGGCCTATGGCGCGCTGCCGAATATGGTCTATGTGGTGAACCCGGACGGCAAGGTGATCTATCGCTGCGACTGGGCCTTCGCCAAGCGGATCGACAAGGTGCTGCAGAACCGGGACACCCTTCACACCGAAGAACACGTCCGCATCGTCGGCGCCACACCATGGGTCACCGTACCGGTCTGCCTGAAGGGTGGCTGGGATGCGCTCTGGGACCTTGCTAAGGCAATGCCGTTTATTGCCTGGGCGCATCTGAAACAGGATATCGGCATTCTGTTCGGTAAGCCGGCGATCCATCCCGCGGATCAGGCGAAGTACAATGCCGATTGAGGTCGCCCCACTTGATGCCGCGCTGGGTGCACGCATCACGGGCATCGATCTCTCGCGGCCTCTCAGCGATATCGAATTCGCTTCCGTCCACGCTGCCTGGCTTGATCACCAGGTTCTGATCTTCCCCGATCAGAATATGGACGACGAGGATCAGGTGAGGTTTTCCCAACTGTTCGGGGACCTGCCCGACAAGGCGGTTCATTCGAAAGGAACGAAATCCGGCCAGCAGCTTCATAAGTCGGTGATGCTGGTGACCAATATTCGTGAAGACGGCGAGGTGATCGGCTCTCTGCCGGATGGCGAGATGCATTTTCATACCGATGGTGCCTATGAACGCGATCCCTACCGCTACACCATGCTCTATGCGATTGAGGTGCCGCGGGAGGGCGGCGATACGATGTTTGCCAACATGTACCGCGCTTATGAAACGCTGCCGGAAGAGTTGAAAGAGCGGCTGGACGGGGTCGAGGCGGAGCAGGGCTTCTATACCGGCGTGGACGTGTCCGACGAAATGAAACAGGCGTTGCGCATTGACGGGTATGACGGCAAGGCGGTTCACCCGGTTTTCATCCGCCACGAGGAAACCGGCCGCACCGCGATTTACGTCAACCGGTTGCTGACCCGCCGAATCATCGGCTGCAGCGATGATGAGAGCCGGGAATTGCTTTCCCGTCTGTTCGACCATTCGGAACAGTCCGACATGGTATATCAGCATAAATGGAGACCCGGCGATTTCGTTGCCTGGGATAATCGCTGCACGAACCACGCGCGCACCGATTTCAGTGGCGGTCAACGCCGCCTGCTGCGCCGGACGACGGTTCAAGGTGTAAAGCCGGAGCCGGCGCTTTCAGTGGTCGGTGCCTAGGCCGTCTTTCCCGTTTGCCGCTGAATTGCCGTGCTGTTATACCGCTGCGAACAGGAACGAGCGGGTAAATCCTTTGAAAATCGTGTGTCTGGACATGGAAGGCGTGATCGCGCCGGAGATCTGGATCGAGCTTGCGGAACGCACCGGAATCGATGATTTGCGGCGCACCACTCGGGACGAACCAGATTACGACGTTCTGATGCGCTCCCGGCTGGATATCTTGGACAGTCAAGGTATCGGGATCGAGGCGCTGCAGCCGATCATCGACGGGATCGAGCCTTTGCTTGGCGCGAGGGATTTCCTCGATGCGATCCGGGCAAAGCACCAGCTCGTCATTCTGTCGGACACGTTTTACGAGTTCGTGGGCCCGCTGATGGCCAAGATGGGTTATCCGACGCTGTTTTGCCATCGCCTGCATGTGAACAATGCCGGGCGGCTGTCGGGTTATTCGCTCAGGATGCCGAACCACAAGCAGGCGGCCGTCGAAGCCTTCCAAGCCCTTAACTTCTTCACCATCGCGGCGGGAGATTCCTATAACGATACCCGCATGTTGGGGGCTGCGGATGCCGGTTTTCTTTTCCGCCCGCCCCAGAACGTGATTGATGAATTCCCGCAGTTTCCGGTCTTTACCGACTACGCCGATCTCCTCGCCGAAATCGATGTGGCCGAGCCCCTGGATTCCGGCGCCGATCGCGCTATTTCGGCGGGTTAGGGGTTAACCGCACCATGACCGAACCTGGCCTGTTCGAAACTGTGAAACGCCGCCAGAGCGTGCCCGTCGATGTCGGCGGCGTAACCGTCGGTGGCGGCGTACCGATCGTAGTCCAGTCGATGACCAACACCGATACCGCGGATGTGGAATCGACGGCGAAGCAGGTCGCCGACCTAGCCCGCGCCGGTTCGGAAATTGTCCGCATCACAGTCGACCGGGACGAAGCCGCCAAGGCCGTGCCCCATATACGCGACCGGTTGATGCTGATGGGAGTAGAGGTACCGTTGGTCGGAGATTTCCACTATATCGGCCACAAGCTGCTGACCGAAAACCCGGCCTGCGCCGAGGCGCTTGCCAAATACCGCATCAATCCCGGCAATGTGGGTTTCCGCGAAAAGCGCGACACCCAGTTCAGCACCATGATCGAGGTCGCGAACAAATACGAAAAGCCGGTGCGCATCGGCGTCAACTGGGGCTCGCTGGATCAGGAACTGCTGACCCGGCTGATGGATGAGAACACGGCGTCCGACAATCCGAAAGACGCGGCGCAGGTCACCCGCGATGCCATGGTGATGTCGGGCCTTTTGTCGGCGGAACGGGCCGAAGAGCTTGGCATGCCGCGCAACCGGATCATCATTTCGGCCAAGGTGTCAGCGGTGCAGGATTTGATCGCCGTCTATCGCGACTTGGCGGCGCGCTGCGATTACACCCTGCATCTGGGGCTCACGGAGGCGGGGATGGGCACCAAGGGCGTCGTTGCGTCGTCGGCTGGCATGGGCATTCTGCTGCAGGATGGCATCGGCGACACTATCCGTATTTCCCTGACCCCGGAGCCCGGTGGCGACCGCACACGGGAAGTGACCGTCGCTCAGGAACTGTTGCAGGTCTTGGGTTTGAGATCGTTTGTGCCGTTGGTTACGGCGTGCCCCGGTTGCGGGCGGACCACGTCGACCGTGTTCCAGGAATTGGCCCAGAAAATCCAGGCCCATATCCGCGAACGTATGCCAGGATGGCGGGAGCAATACCCTGGTGTGGAGGAACTGAATGTTGCCGTGATGGGCTGCATCGTGAACGGGCCTGGCGAATCCAAGCACGCGGATATCGGCATCAGCCTGCCCGGTACCGGCGAGGAGCCCGCCGCGCCGGTCTTTATCGACGGCGAAAAGAAGATGACGCTCCGCGGCCCGGGCATTGCGGATGATTTCCGCGTACTCGTCGAAGAGTACGTCGACAATCGCTACGGCGGTTAGCGGCGGGCGCAGCACCACGCAATGTTTATTCAAACACATCCTCTCGACGACCCCGGCTTGATGCGGTTCACGCCTGGCGAGCCGGTTCTTCCGATAGGATCGGCCCCCATGGGGGAAGGCGAGGCGTCGTCGGCGTCGCCGCTTGCCCGTCGTCTGTTGCGAATCGAGGGTGTCGAGGGCGTTTCACTGGCTCTGGATGACCTAACGCTCCGCAAGGGCGGGGACAGGGAGTGGTATATTCTCAAACCCGCCGTTCTGGGCGCGATCATGGAACATTACGGGTCTGGCGACCCGACGTTGGCGGATGAGGTCACCAACCGGATCATCGACCTGCTGGATGACCGCATCCGGCCTGCTATCGAATCCTACGGTGGTGAGGTTTTGTTCAAGAAATTCTCCGACAGTGTGCTAACGCTGGAACTCATCGGCGGCGGCGGGCCGCAAAAGCGCGACATGATGACCAATATCATCTGCCATCATGTGCCGGACGTCACGGACGTGACCTGGATCGGCGAAGCGCCGGCAGCGGAAATCCCCGACTGGGTATTCAACGGCACTGACGATCCGCCAGAAGGTCCGGAAGCCGAAGCAATCCTGACGCTGCTGGACGAGAAAATTAACCCCTCAGTCGCGGCCCATGGCGGGCGTATCACCTTGATCGACGTGACCGATCACGTGGCTTATGTGCGGATGGAAGGGGGCTGCCAGGGCTGTTCCGCATCGGCTGTCACCCTGCAGCAGGGCGTGCAGAACGCTATTCTATCCGAAGTGCCTACCATCCAAGGGGTGGTCGATGTCACCGACCATTCCGTGGGTGAAAATCCTTTCTTTAATTAGCAGGGACGCTGATACGATGTCGCGGGCGACCTATTATATGGTCGAAATGGATTATCCGCACGAAACCGTAGAAGAACGTCAGGCGTTCGACGGTTTTTACCACCAACACATCTCCATGCTACTGACCATCCCAGGGTTTCTGACGGCCCAGCGTTTTCACTGTCCGGAGGCCGCGCGGGCTCCGTTTATGGCAATCTATCGCCTCGCCGGACCGGAGGTCATGACCAGCGAGGCCTATACGTCCAAAGCTGGGCGGATGTCGGTTGACCCCAGGTTCCGTCCCAACATGAAAAACTGGGACCGGAACCTGGTTCAGGGACCGGAAGGCACCTCGGATCCGGACTTGTCGGTGCCGTTGGGTGAGACCATGACCTTGTTGGACCGCCTGACCGCCGCTGCGCCGCCACTGCCGGACGTGCTGACGCATCTGGAGGTGGTCGGGTTGGATCACACGGTTGCAGAGCGCGGAGCCGCCATGGGAGACGTGGAAATTGCGGCGGAAGCAGTATTGCCGGACGATTGGGAAATTCGCTGCTGGCACCCGATTCATCCTGTAAGGGAATCCTTATAAAAGATAATTATATCAATCAGTAGTAATTTTAACCTCATTTAAAAAATTAAATCCAATGATCGCTATCCCAACCATGTTTGGATCGGGTTGGGGCCGGAAAATTACACTCGGTCTTGGGCATCCTTTGGCATTGTAAATCTTCGCCATCTGCGCAAGACTTTCCCCAACGGATTAGGAGGTTCTCTTGTTGCCAGCCCTCGAAACCTTCATCGCCAATTTTCGCGCGCTCTATGACGGGGAAATAGACGATATCGAACGCTTCGAACTTGGCCGCCCGCTAATGAAAACCCTGCTGGCGGACCCGGATTTGAAATACCGCGCCGAAAATTGGCCGTCCCGCAATGACCCAGCCCGTGGCTACTATGAAAACCTGCTGTTCTACGAGGACCCGGATTATGGCTTTGTCCTGAATGCTCTGATCAAGGAACCTGGCGAATTCACGCCGATCCACGATCATGGAGAGGTTTTGACCGTCTATGGTGTGCTGGTTGGCGGCGAAACTGTCAGGCGCTACCGCCGTGTCGACAATGGCACGCGAGAAAACGGCGCGCCGGGCGCTGACGACGGCATCGAACTGGAATTGGTCGGCGATCATCAGGTCGAACCCGGCTATATCGATTTCGTGCCGCCCGGCGATATCCACGTCGAACATAACGGCCCCCACCGCACCATCGGCCTGATCCTGCGCAACGGTAATGTGGGTAGGAACCTGCAAAGCTGGTATGACAAAGAGGCGGGAACGCGAATTCAACGCTACGGCCCGAAGCAGGTGCCGTATTTTTTGGAGTAGGAGGATAAACCCACCCAACGCTAACGTGCTCCCGAAGAACAGCGAGATTTCCAGACATCTCTATTAGGACTCGGATTTAGCCGAAAAGACGGAAACAAAAAACCCGGCGGAGTATTCCCGCCGGGTTTTTCGTGTCTTAGTTCCGATTACCGCCGCTCCTCGGCGACAGAAGCTTTACGCCCCTTCGGACACTGTCCAGGTCCGCCCCTTTCGGAGCATTTCATTCAGCGTGCCGGCGGGAGTGTTTTCCTTGACCGCGGCAAGCTGTTCATGGACAGACGCGTCATAGGCTGTTGCCGGATTGTTGTAGAGCACGCCCAGCGCGACCGGGAAATCGGGTTGTTTCATGTCGGCTAGCATCATGGCAAGGATTTTGTTCTTCTCATCATGAACCAGAATGTCGGCCTCGGTCACGCCGCTTTCGCCGATGGTAACGACTTGGATGCCGAAACCATCGTCGGAGCGCGCGATGCCCTTGTTATCCTCGGCGCCGAAAATGAGCGGCTTGCCGTGTTCTACCGTGATCGAGTTGTCGCTGACCACTTTCTTGTCGGTCCAGCCGTCGAACACGCCGTCATTATAGACAATGCAGTTCTGGATGATTTCGACGAACGACGCACCCTTGTGTGCATGCGCGGCCTTCAGCACGCCGGGCATGTGCTTCTGGTTGGTATCGAACGTGCGGGCAACAAAGCGGCCGCCTGCGCCAAGTGCCACGCTCAGCGGGGTCAGCGGCGCGTCCACCGAGCCCTGCGGGGTCGACGGAGAGCGAGTACCAAGCTGGCTGGTCGGCGAATATTGGCCTTTGGTCAGGCCATAGATTTCATTGTTGAACAGCAACATATTAAGATCGACGTTGCGGCGGATGGCGTGCATCGTATGGTTGCCGCCGATAGACAGCGCATCACCGTCGCCCATGACGATCCAGATGTCGAGGTCCGGATTCGCCAGCTTCGCACCGGTGGCGAGTGCCGGCGCGCGACCATGAATGGTGTGGAAGCCGTATGAAGCCATGTAGTAGGGGAACCGTGCTGCGCACCCGATGCCCGAGAAAAAGACCAGTTTTTCTAGCGGAATCTGCATTTCAGCCAACGTGCGGTGGACGCCCTTGATGATAGCGTAATCGCCGCAGCCAGGGCACCAGCGGACTTCCTGGTCCGAGGCGTAGTCGTTGGGCTTTAGCGCTTCGACGGGGGTTTCTACATTCATCGGATTATCCTTCCACCCGCGAGCGGATCTCGCGTTCCAGGGTCGACACCTTGAAGGGCTGACCCGTGATCTGGGTAATGCTTTCCGCGTCCACAAGGAACTTGTCGCGGATCAGGTGAACCAGCTGACCGTTGTTCATTTCCGGCACCATCACCTTATCAAAGCCAGATAATAATTCGCCCAGGTTCAGCGGGAAGGGATGAATGTGGCGAAGGTGAATGTGCGACACGCTTAGCCCTTCCTTCACGCAGCGGCCGACCGCCTGGTTGACTGCCCCGAAGGTTGATCCCCAACCGAGAACCGCCAGCTTGCCTGTGGTATCGCCGATAGCGACGTCCTGTTCCGGGATGTCGTTGGCGATGCCGTCGATCTTTGCTGCGCGAACTTTGGTCATCCGATGATGGTTGTCGCTGTCATAGGAAATGTGGCCGGAATCGTAATCCTTTTCGATGCCGCCAATGCGGTGCATCAGTCCCGGCGTTCCAGGAACCGCCCAGTTACGCGCCAGCGTGGTTTCGTCGCGCAGATAGGGGTGGAACCCTTCGGGGTCAGTGCGGAATTCGACCGGGAAGTCGGGGATCGCATCTGCATCCGGAATTTCCCACGGTTCTGCTGAATTGGCGAGGAAACCGTCGGTCAGCAGGATGACCGGCGTCATATATTTTGTGGCGATGCGCACCGCTTCGATTGCGGTTTCGAAGCAGTCGCCTGCCGTGCGGGAGGCGACGACCGGCAGCGGCGTGTCCGCGTTCCGGCCATAGACCGCCTGGAACAAATCCGACTGTTCGGTCTTTGTTGGTAGGCCGGTGGATGGTCCGCCGCGCTGGACGTTGACCACAACCAGCGGTAATTCCGTGACGAGGGCAAGGCCGATGGCCTCGGTCTTCAGCGCAATGCCCGGACCTGAGGACGAGGTGACACCCAGCGCACCAGTATAGGCAGCGCCGATGGCCGAACAAACCGCGGCTATTTCGTCTTCCGCCTGAAAGGTGGTGACGCCGTAGTGTTTCAGGTTGGTCAGTGTGTGCAGCAGGGCCGAGGCCGGCGTGATGGGGTAGGATCCCAAGAAGAGGTTCAGGTTTGCCTTCCTGGCGCCTGCGACCAGGCCCCAGGCTACGGCTTCGGTGCCGGTAACGGCGTGATAGGTGCCGGGCTGTACGTCCGCCCTGGGCACAACATAGGCTTCAGCGCCGGACGGCAGTTCGACAGTTTCCCCATAGGCGTGCCCCGCGTTCAGCGCCGCGATATTGGCGGCGGCGATGTTGGGCAGCTTGGCGAAGCGCTGGTTAACCCAGTCGACGGTTGGCTGGCGGTCGCGGTTGTACATCCAGCACATTAGCCCAAGCGCCCAAAAGTTCTTGCAGCGTGTGGCTTCTTTCGACGTCACGTCGCAGTCTTCGACGGCGGCGTTTGTCAGCTTGTTAATTTCGATGGCGATGACGATGTAATTGTCCAGCGTGCCGTCTTCCAGCGGATTT
>MDTA01137226.1_pt1 | contig 11327 bp, 9 predicted proteins | sample 811151 | NCBI WGS metagenome assembly MDTA01 (sample SAMN05326648, study PRJNA326480) | marine metagenome | isolation source: seawater | place: Indian Ocean: South | collected 2010 | reverse complement strand
TCTGCAATTTTTTCTAAACTTTCGTCTGAAAAAGGCTGAGCACAGACTACTGGACCAAAAATTTCTTCTTTTACAAGAGTCATGTCAGCGTTTGTTTTTGCAAAAACTGTTGGATGAACAAAATGACCTCCTGAGGAATTATCATAACTTCCACCAGCAATAACCTCGCCACCCTCAGTCTTACCAGATTCAATGTATCCTGCTACTTTTTGATATTGCTCATCTGAAACAAGTGGTCCCATTTCTGTTGAGGCTTCCATACCAGGACCAACTTTGATGTTTTCAGCGATCTTAGCAATCCCTTCAGAAACTTTATCGAAAACCTTTTCGTGAGCAAATAATCTAGATCCAGCACAACAACACTGACCATGATTAAAAAATATAGCTGAGGCTGCACCTGCGATGGCTGCATCAATATCAGCATCTGGGAAAATAATTGTAGGAGATTTACCTCCAAGCTCTAGTGAAACTTTTTTTAAGTTTCCAGACGCTGCTTTTGTAATTATTTTACCGACTTCAGTTGATCCAGTGAATGCAACTTTATCAACCATTGGGTGTTCAGCCAGAGGAGCACCGGCATCCTCACCAAACCCTGTTACAACGTTCAAAACACCTTCTGGTAATATACCCGCCTCATGAATGATCTCTGTTAGTCTAAGAGCAGATAAAGGGGTTTGTTCTGCTGGTTTTAAAACTATTGTACAGCCTGCAGTAAGTGCAGGAGCAATTTTCCATGCGGCCATTAATAATGGGAAATTCCATGGAATAATTTGACCACATACACCAACTGGTTCTCTCAATGTATAACTGTGATATTTTGCACCTGGTGTGTATAAACAGGAGTAGGGTATAGTATTTCCCTCAATTTTTGTTGCCCAACCTGCCATGTACCTGAAAATATCAGATGATAAAGGTACATCAGCCGCGCCAGCAACAGCAACAGGTTTTCCATTGTCTAAAGATTCTAGTTGGGCTAACTCCTCACCATGTTTGTCAATAAGATCGCCAATTTTCCAAATGATTTTGCCTTTCTCACTATTTGACATATCAGACCAAATCCCGGAATCAAAAGCTTTTCTTGCAGCTTTAACAGCAAGATCGATGTCTTTGCTATTACCTGAAGAGCAAGAGGCGATCTTTTTTCCAGTAGCCGGGTCTTCAACCTCGAATGACTTTCCTGAATCAGGATCCACCCATTTTCCAGCTATATATAGTTTTTTTTCTTTACTTAAAAAGTCACCAACATTATCGTTGACTTTATAATTTAGAATAGAAGCGTCCATAATATTTCCTCCAAAATAAAAGTTTACTTTAAAATTATAATACTAGAAAAAATTTTAAGTTAAAGGAAAATCTAAAGTTTTGTGGGGTTTTCTAGGCCTTTATAAACTTTGTCAGGATCAAAAACTTTTTTGTCTTCATTAAAGACTAAATTTGTAGAAAACTCCTCATCCTTTTTTTCAAGCTCTCTATAAAAGCATGACTTGTAACCTACGTGACAGCTTGCCTTAGTTCCTGAAAGTGTGACAAAAATAATGATGCAATCTTGGTCGTCATCTATTTGAATTTTTACAATATTTTGAAAAAAACCAGAGGTTTCACCTTTTTTCCAAATCTTTTTTCTGCTTCTAGACCAGAAGTGAGACATTTTTGTTTTAATTGATTTTTTAAAGGCTTCTTCATTCATATAGCCGTGCATTAATACTTGATTGTCTTCATTGTCAATTGTAATCACGGGAATTAAACCATTTTCGTCAAACTTGGGCTGAAGTATTTTTCCTTCTTCTACTTCTTTAACTGATGTTCTTTTTGAGAAATTTATTTCCATGATTTATTTGATGAAATCTGTGAACCTTTGTCCAATTGATTTATCTGATTTAAATTCACCAAGAAAGCAACTAGTAATGGTTGATACATTTGGTTTATGAACTCCTCTAGTTGTCATACATTGGTGAAGAGCCTCAATGTATACAGCAACACCTTTTGGTTTAAGAGACTTTTCTATACAATTTGCTATTTGTTGAGTCATCGTTTCTTGAGTTTGTAGTCTTTTTGCAAAAATGTCTACTACTCTGGCTAATTTAGAAATACCAACAACTTTTTTCGTGGGTATGTATGCTAAATGTACTTTACCAATAATCGGTACCATATGATGTTCGCAATGCGAATGAAATGAAATATCTTTTAACATTACAATGTCTTCATAACCCTCAACATCTTCAAATGTTTTACTTAAATAATTGTTAGGTGATTCATTATATCCAGAAAAGAATTCATTAAATGCGTTTACAACTCTTTTGGGCGTATCCCTTAAACCCTCACGAGATGGATCATCCCCAGCCCATTTGATTAGCGTTTCAACTGCTTTTTCAGCGTCTTCTCTAGAAACAGATTTATCTAACGTTCGTTGAAAGTTTTTCTTTGTAATTACTGATGACATAAAAGTTTTTATATTAATATAATATATATTTGTATAATTTAAATGAATTTAAAGTTATATACTTAATATTTGTGAGTTGGAAGTGCAAAGTGAAATTTAAAATTATAAATGGAAGAGTTTTTGACCCTACACAAAAACTAGATAATAAAAAAAAAGATATATTTGTTAAAGATGGTCGAATAGTAAAGCCTCCGGCTTCCGAAGTCTACGAATACAAGACTACTTATGATGTTGACGGTATGATTGTAATGGCAGGTGCTATTGACATTCACTCGCATATTGCTGGAGGAAACGTTAACAATGCAAGGTTACTTTCACCAGAAATACATACAAAATTTGTTGAAAATAGTCTTAACAGAAAAAAAAATTTACCTGGCTTTAATTCTAGATGGACTGCCGATGGTACAGGTTACAGATACATAGAAATGGGCTTTACAACAGTGGTTGAGCCTGCAATTCTTCCAATAAACTCATTTCTGGCTCATCTAGAGTTGGAAAGAATACCTATGATTGATAAGGCCGGTTTGGCAATTTTAGGAAATGATTCCTTCTTACTTGAGAGTCTTTACAAAAAAAGAGGTCAAAACTTTATTAACGATTACGTTGCCTATACATTAGAGTCTACAAAATGCATAGGGTTGAAAGTTATAAATGCTGGAGGATCAGAGTTTTTTAAAAATGGCGGAGAGGTATTTAATCTAGATGATGTTATACCTTCATATGGTGTTTCTTCTAGAGAAATTTTAAAAACTCTAAATATTGCTAACGAAGAACTTAAAATAAAACATCCTCTTCATGTTCATTGCAATAATCTGGGTTTACCAGGAAATATTGATACTATTATTGAAACAATTAAGTCTGCAGAAGGTAGAAGAATGCATTTGGCGCATGTGCAATTTTATGCATACGGTAATAAAGGAAAAAAAGGCTTTTCCTCAGGTTCTCTTGATTTATCTGAGGCTGTAAACTCTAATAAAAATATTACTGTTGATGTTGGCCAAGTCATGTTCAACCCAACAGTCACAATCTCATCCGATATAATGAGACAGTATAGTGCAAGAAAAAATGCAAACCCAAAAAAATGGATAATATCTGAAATTGAAGATGGGGGAGGGGGCATAGTTCCTTATCATTATAAAGAAAAAAACTTTGTTAATGCATTGCAATGGCTTATTGGTTTAGAGATTTTTTTACTTGTAAAGGATCCGTCTCGTGTTTTTTTTACTACAGATCACCCAAATGGAGCACCGTTTACAAGTTATCCTGAACTATTTAGACTTTTAATGGATTATGAATTTAGGTTACAAAAAATTGAAAGTATTAACAAAGATTCATTAGATATTTCATATTTAAGAGACTTAAAAAGAACTTATTCTATGTATGAAATAGCAATTATGACGAGGTCATCACCAGCTCATATTCTAGGATTAGAGGACAGAGGATCATTAAAAGCTGGTTGCATAGCTGATATATCAATTTATGATCCAAAAAAACCGATTGATCAAATGTTTAGAGAAGCTTCTTTTGTTTTTAAAAATGGTGATGAGGTAGTAAGAAATGGTAAAATTTTAAAACATAAAAAAACTACAACCCAATGTATAAAAACTACTTATGAAAAAAAAATACTTAAAGAAATAGATAAATGGATCAAAAAATACTACTCACTTGATTTAGATCAGTTTTGTGTAGATGAAGATTTTTTTAAAATTGACAATTTTAAAAGTCATTAAAAAGTTAGTCTTTATCAATAATTTTGAAGAAAAATGGCGTCACAAAAAGAGTAAGAAAAATTGAAAAGATTATACCTGCTATTAACACAATGCCAATTGTCAACCTTGATTCAAATCCAGCTCCTGAACCAATAACAAGAGGAACAACTCCTACTACAGTTGAAATTCCAGTCATTATAATTGGTCTAAATCTAATTCTACACGCAGAAATAAGAGATTCATAAGATTTTTTTCCAATGGATTTGAGTTGACGGGCAAATTCAACGATTAATATTCCATTTTTAGCAGATATCCCCATTAATATAATTATACCAATTTGACTAAAAATATTTAGTGAGTTATTAAAAATTAATAAAGCTAATAAAGGAAAAATTAAAGTTAATGGAACTGAAAGCATAATAATAAATGGATATTTAAAACTTTCAAACTGGGCACAAAGAATTAGATAAACAAAAATTAATGAAACAATAAATAAAAACAAAAATTGTCTGGTAGATTTTTTATATTCTTTGCTTTGTCCTTTGAAATCAATTTTAAGATTACTATCTAGTTTTGTTTCAGTAACATTTTCAAGAAAATCAATTGCTTTTCCGAGTGAATAACCTTTTTTTAAACCAGCACTTAATGTTATAGATCTCATTTTGTTATATCTGTTTAATTCTTTTGCCTCGCTAATTTCGTTAAATTTTAGTAAATTTTCAAGCCTTACAAAGTTTCCATCTGGCGTTTTTACCTCAAAAGAACCAATATCTTCTGGGCTAGTTCTTTGTTCTTTTACAGATTGAAGAATCACATAATATTCTTCTCCATTTTCAATAAAGGTATTTACTTTTCTTCCAGCCAAGAGAACCTCAAGTGTTCTTCCAATCTCAAGATTTGAGATTCCTAAATCTGAAACTTTGGCTTTGTCAATTTTGATATCAATTTGAGGTCTATTTTTTTTGTAATCTATTCTTGCAAATAAGAAATTTTCATTTTTATTTATTTCATTTAAGACAATTTGCATGTTTTTATTGATACTCTCATAAGTATCGCCTGAGACCACAAACTGTAATTGTGAACCTGAGCGTCTCTGACCAAGTCCTCTAGGCGGGAAAATAATAATTCTTGAGTCAGTAATTTCGGTTGAAATTTTTTTTATTTCTTCAATTATTTTCCAAATATTTCTTCTTTTTTCCCAATGTTCTAAAACAATTATACCAATACCGTCACTAAAGTTTTCAGTTCCTGAAAAGCTTCTCGGTACTCTCAATAGAATCCTCTTAGCCTCTTGATTTTCGTTAAATTTCATTAGCTTTTTTTCTATTTTCAACATTTGATTAACAGTGTTTTGATATGTACTTCCTTCAGGTGACTCAAGAAGCATAAAGAAAGCTCCTCTATCTTCTCTTGGAGAAAGTTCTTTTGATACTATTTGAAAAATATAAATTATTGAAAAAATTATTATTAAAATTAGTGATACTACAAATATTGTTCTATCTAAAAAAAATTTTAAAAAAGAAATATACAAATTTTCAAACTTATTTTTTGAAGTTTTTATAGTTCTTACGTTCAACAACTTTGAGCATAACATTGGTGTTAGAGTTAATGAAATAATTGTTGAAAAGAAAATGGCACCTATGACAGTAACAGCAAGTTCTTTAAATAATTTTGCAGTGTCTCCTTCTATAAAAATTATAGGAATAAAAATACAAATTAATACTACCGAGGTTGAAATTATTGCAAAAACAACTTCTTTAGAACCTTGAACCGATGCTTTTGTTTTTGAGAGTCCAGACTCTACCTTTTTATAAATATTTTCAAGCATGACTATTGAGTCATCTATCACCAGTCCAGTGCAAAGGACCAGGGCAAGCAAAGTAATTAGATTAAGAGTATACCCAAAGATATTTAAAAAAATAAAAGTTGATAAAATTGATATCGGAACAGTCAAAAAAGGGATTATTGTTGTGGTAATGTTCCTTAAAAAAAACAAAATAATAATTGTAACTAAGATTATTGCAAAGCATAAAGTAAAAATTACCTCTTTAAGTGCCTCAGACACAAAGAGAGAAGTATCATAACTTTGGTAAATTTTGATATTTGAAGGAAGTTCATTTTTTATCTTTATAAATTCATTCTTAACACCATCTGTCACCTTAATTAAGTTTGCTTCTGTTTGTTTCAATATTCCAAGTCCAATCATTTCTTCTCCATTGCCTCTAAAAAGCTGCCTGGTTTCTTCAGGACCAATTTCTATCTTTGCAACATCACCTAATTTAACAAATGAAAAATCGTCTCCTTTTTTTACAACTAGATTTTTAAAATCTTCAACTGTTTTATAATCACTGTCTAATTTGACAGTAAAATCTCTAAATTTTGACTCAAGACGTCCAGCAGGTATCTCAATATTTTCTTCATTAATTTTTTTTTCTATATCTAGAACTGAAATTTTGTATTTTGAAAGAAGATTTGGGTTTAACCAAACTCTTAGAGATTTTTTCTTACCACCTGATATTCTCACCTTAGCAACGCCTGGTATTACAGACAAGCGATCTACAAGAAATCTTTCTGCATAATCTGTAAGTTCAAGCTGCGTAATATCGTCCGATGTGAGATTTAGCCACATTACAGCATTACCATCAGAATCAATTTTTGATATTTCAGGTGATTCTGAATCTTTAGGTAAATTTTCTAAAATTCTTGAAACAGCATCCCTAACATCATTTGCTGCTTCGTTAATTTCTTTTTCGGCAATAAATTCAATAGTCACTTTTGACCTTCCGTCTCTACTAACTGAAGAAATGGATTCAATTCCGTCAATACCACTAATTTGTGCTTCAATTATTTCTGTTATTTTAGTTTCAACAATATTCGACGCTGCACCCGGATATATAGTGTCAATCGTAATTTCTGATCTTTCAATGTCAGGAAATTGTCTTAGAGGAATTTTGTTTAATGATAGAAACCCAATTATGATTATGAAGCTTATTAAAACTATACAAAAAACTGGTTTTTTTATAAAAAACTCTGATATATTCATTTAATTTTCACTGATGTTCCTTCTTTGATTTTATTAATTCCCTCATAAATTACCAAATCTAAAGAATCTAAACCATTGATGACTTCAACGAAACCATCTTTTCTTAACCCAACACTAACTTTTTTTTTCAAAACTTTATTTTTTTTATTAACTAAGTATACATATGAGATGTTGTCTTGATTAAATACAGCGTTTTCTTTTATAAAAAAGGATTCTCTATCATTGAATTTAAATGTTAAATTCACCATTAATCCTGGTTTTAATAAGTTATTTTTGTTTTCAATTATTCCAATAATCTTAAAAGTTCTTGTTTCGTCGTTTACTAATGGATCGATAATTGAAACTTTACCCTTAACAACTAGATTATTAATTATTGGACTTCTAATAGAAAAAATTGTTTTATTATTAATTTTATTTATAAATTTTTCTGGAACTTTAGCTTGAATTTTTAAATTTTTGACATCGTAAAGAGTAGTTATTACATCACCTGGTTTAACAAGTGAACCCTCACTAAAGTTCTTTACACTGGTAATTCCATCAAAAGGGGCTAATATTTTTAAATCATTAATTTTTGCATTAATCTCTTCTAATCTTGCATTTAATTTATCCTTTAACATAAGACGGTTATCAAGAATGGTTTGAGAGATATTACCTTTAGAAAAAAGTTTATTAGCTCTTTCAAAGTTTAGCTGTGCTTCTTTAACCTCAGCTAAAACTTGTTTTTTTATAGCCTGCTCCTCGTTATCAAAAAGTTCTATCAAAATTTGATTTTTTTTAACAAATTCACCTTCTTTAAAAATAATTTTTTTAATTTTTTCAGAAACTACAGTTGTTAATTCAACTTTTTCATTAGCCAAAATTTTTGCTGGGAGTTTTAAATTATCGTTAATAACCTTAATTTCTGGGGGTTGTGCAACTACAGTAATAACTTGTTGAGCAAACGAATTACTTTTTAAAAAAAAAAATAGTAAAAAAAAAAAGAGATTCATATTGTTCTTAGATCATTGATGATTTTTTTATAGTTATTATTTTTGAATATCGTTGATCCCGATACAATTACATTAGCTCCTGCATCTTTTACATCTCTAACGTTTTCTAAATTTATTCCACCATCAACTTCAATGTCAATATTTCTATTTCCAACTAGTTGTTTGATTTTAACAATTTTGTCTATTTGATTTTTCATGAACTTTTGTCCTCCAAACCCAGGTTCCACAGTCATTATTAAAATTAAATCAATGTCATCAATCAAACCTTTAATTGTGTCGGGCATAGTATTTGGTTTTATACATATGCCAGCTTTTTTTTTCCTACTTTTAATATAGTTAATACAATCACTTAAATTCTCAGAAATTTCTTGATGAATCGTAATTATGTCAGAACCGGCATCAATAAAGCTTTTAAGAAATTTTCTTACTGGATTAATCATTAGATGGACATCGAAAGTTTTATTTGAATATTGCCTTATAGATTTAATAACATCGGGACCAATTGTTATGTTTGGAACAAAATGACCATCCATAACGTCTATATGGATATAATCACACCCAGATTCATCAAGTTTTTTTATTTCTTCTCCTAATATAGAGAAGTTTGCCGAAAGAATTGATGGAGCAATCTTTACATTTTTATTCATATCACCTGTTGTTCATCTTTTTGTGAATAGATTCCTGATGTTGCAGATGAATTTAATTTGCTTCTTTTAAAAAGAGCATCTTGAGATATTTTTACATTATTAATATTACCCTTCCAGGATGAAATAGAGGGTTGTTGGAGAGCTCTTCCATATGAAAAGCTCAACTTCCAAGGTAGATTTTTAAACGACTTGTTCATTTCATTAAGATGTAGGGTGGCTTTCTCATTACTTTGTCCACCTGACAAAAAAACAATTCCAGGAACTTCTTTTGGAACATTTTCATTTAGGCATTGTATAGTTAATTTGGATACTTTTTCAGCAGAGGCTTGTTCCTTGCAAGTTGTTCCAGAAATGACCATATTCGGTTTTAAAAGAATTCCTGAGAGATCAACTTTATGCAGATCTAATTGTTGAAAAACTTTTTTTAAAGTTGACGAAGTTACTTCAAAACAATCTTCAATAGTATGATTTCCATCCATAATAACTTCTGGTTCAACAATAGGAACCATTTCATTATCTTGAACTGTTTTGGCATATCTAGCAAGCATAAAAGCATTAGATTCCATACAATATGAAGAAGGATAATTCTTCATTAAGTCGATATTAATTATTGCCCTCCATTTTGTAAATTCAGCTCCTAAAATTTTGTATTCTTTTAATCTTTCGTTAAGACCATCAAGACCTTCAGTAAACTTCTCATCTGAATCTTTAGAAAGTGGTATTGCGCCTTTATCTACTTTGATTCCAGGTATAATACCTATATCTGATAAATATTTTGGGAATGGTATACCTTCAGAAGTATTTTGTTTAATAGTTTCATCGTATAAGATAACCCCACTTATAAATTCATTAAGGTTTTTTGTTTTAAATAATAACTCTCTGTAGCTTCGCCTATTTTCAAAATTGGATTCTACATTAATTGATTCAAATCTTTTTTTTATTGTATTAGTGCTTTCATCGGCAGCTAGTATCCCTTTTGGTGATAAGCATAATTTATTTGCTATTTCGTTTACAATATTTCTAGTCATAAATTTATTTTATTTTTAATCGTTCAAACTATCTAGACCGGGAAGACCACTGCCCTGAATAAATTCAAGAAATGCTCCGCCACCAGTCGAAATGAATGAAAAAAAATCAGAGGCTTTCGCATGATTCAGCATTGATATAGTATCACCTCCACCAGCCACAGAAAAGAAATTTTTATTATTATTATTTTTTACAGCTTTGATTACATAGTTTGTACCTTCGTCAAATGGCTTTTGTTCATAAAAACCTAATGGACCGTTCCAAAGAAGACAAGAACATTCTGCAACAAAACTAAAGTACTTCATTCTGGTTTGTGGACCAATATCAAAAATTTTTTCGTCCTTTTTAATATCACTAATTAACCTTAATTGAATTTTTTTAGATTTATCAATAGTAACTACGTCCTCTGGTAAAGCTATTTTATCACCATAGTAATCTAAAAGACTTTTTGCTATTTTTTGCATTGACTTCTCATAAACTGATGCCCCAATATTAATTTGTTTTTAATATAAAAAAGTATTAGCCATTGCTCCACCAATAATAACTTTACCAAATTTTTTTAAATAATATTCTATTACCTTTATTTTAGTTGAGACTTTTGAACCTCCAAATATTGCTACAGCAGAGCTATAATTAGCAGTGGTAATTAATTTTTTAAGATTCGAAACTTCTTTCTCTAGAAGCATTCCAGGAAAAGAAGGCAAAAACTTTGGAATTCCTACAATTGAAGAATGTTTTCTATGGCATGTGGAGAAGCTCTCATTAACATAAATATCTGCAAAAGAGGACAACTTTTTTGAAAAGCTATCATCGTTAGATTCTTCTTCTTTAAAAAATCTTAAATTTTCTAGTAAGATCACATTACAATTACTAAATGCTTTCTCAATTTTATCTTTTTTGATATTCATTATATTATCTTCTATAAAGACTAATTCAGAATTTATATAAGCGCTTATTTTTGACGAAAGAAGTTTGAGTGATAAAGATTCTTTATTTTCATTATCTGGTCTACCCATATGAGAAATTAATATAATTTTCGCTTTTCTTTTTAATAAATATTTAATTGTTGGAGAGATCTTTTCTAATCTAGTGAAATCCACTATTTCACCTTCAAATGAAGGTAAATTTAAGTCAACCCTAAGTATTACTTTTTTATTTATGACAAAACTATCTAGGTCTTCAAATCTTTTTTTTAATGTAATCACGTCAGAATTTTTTTTTTAATTAAACGAGCTATATTATTACAATTAAAACCAAAAAAATCAAAAAGCTCATCACCTTTTCCAGATTCTCCAAAACTATCTAAGCTTATTAATAAATCATTTTTATTGATATATTTGTGCCAGCCAAAACCTGAGGCAGCTTCAATTATAACTTTAGGTTTATCACCTAGAATGTTTTCTTGGTAGCTAGAACTTTGTTTATTAAATAATTCCATTGATGGCATAGATATTACATTACTTTTTATTTTTT
>MDTA01108236.1_pt1 | contig 11327 bp, 8 predicted proteins | sample 811151 | NCBI WGS metagenome assembly MDTA01 (sample SAMN05326648, study PRJNA326480) | marine metagenome | isolation source: seawater | place: Indian Ocean: South | collected 2010 | reverse complement strand
TTTGGTGCGATTAAAGATAATAATATGAACGGCAAAATAAGAGTATCAATAGTAGCTACTGCTCTTGATGGACATAAAATTCAAAATAATACTGTTCTTAATATGACTTCTAGAATACAAAATAGAAACAATGGATATTCTGATGGGTTGTTTTCTCAACCAACAAACTCTAATCATAGTTTAGAGAATAATACCTTTAATTCGATAGAGGGGGCTACAGCATTAAAATTAGACGAAAGTTACGAAATTGATAACAGCAAAGATCAATTAAACGATCTTACCTTAAATGATTTAAGTGAAAATGTACCCGACACTAAAATTGATCACTTATCAGGAGATATTAATGAAAACAATATCCCTGCAGGTGTTTCAATTGAAAATGCTTCTTATATGGAAAGCAATAATGAGGAAATTCCATCGACTTCAAATTCAACACTTGAAACTGATCAAATTTCCGAAGAACACACGCCTAAACTTTTTTCAGACGAAAATGATGCTCATAATGACGAGAGTTTGGTCGACACACAGACAGAAAAACTTTTTGATCAGGATGTGAACGAAGAAGAAGACTTTGAAATTCCTGCATTTTTAAGAAAACAAAAATTTTAATGATAAAGACATATAACTATGGTCAATCAAACTTCATTACCGGATTTATCCCATTTTCCGGTAATGTTGGAAGAAGTAGTTAAAATTTGCTCACCAAAAAAAAACGATATCTTTATTGACTGTACCTTTGGAGGAGGAGGTTATTCAAAAAAATTTCTTAAACTTCCTAATACAAAAGTAATAGCATTAGACAGAGATAAGCACATCCTACATATAAGCGAAAAACTTAAAAAAGAATATCCAAAAAGATTTGACTTTCATCTTAAAAAATTTAGCGAAGTTAATACAATCATAAAAAAAAAAAGTGATCTTGCAAATTTTATTATTTTTGATTTAGGGTTATCTTCAATTCAATTAGATAATTTAAGCAGAGGCTTTTCATTTAATTCTAAGGAAACAATAGATATGTCCATGGGATTAACAGATATTTCAGCATCAGAGGTAATAAATAACTTCAGTGAGCAAAAACTTAAATCAATAATTAAAATTTTAGGAGAGGAGCAAGAGGCATCTAGAATCGCAAAAAATATCATTAAAACCCGAAATATTAAAAAGATTATTAAAGTTGAACATTTGGTAGAGATAATAAAAAAAAGTAAAAGAAAAACTTATTCAACAAAAATAAATCCAAGCACTAAAACTTTTCAGGCTCTTAGAATGTTTGTTAATAAAGAGACAACTGAACTTATTAACGGGATTATTAATGCTACTAAAATTTTGAAACCTGGGGGCAAGATAATTATAGTAAGCTTTCATTCAATAGAGGATAAAATTATAAAATATTTTTTTTCAAATTATTCTTCTAATAAATCAAAACCTTCAAGATATTTTCCAGATATTGAAACAGAAGATATATCTTTATTTAAAAGTTACAAAAATAAAGTTTATAGGCCTTCTAATACAGAGATTAAAAAAAACCCAAGATCCCGATCAGCAAAGTTAAGATTTGCGATTAGAAATAAAAATAAATTTATTTATCCAAAAGAACTTTCAATTAAGTTTGAAAAATATTTAGAACTAGAAAGATTAAATGATTAAATTTAAACTTTTTTTTTCAATTTTTATATTTTTTTTATTCTTGGGTTTTACGTCAATTATTAAGAATCAAACACGAATTATAGAAAAAGATATTTTTAAAATCGATAAAAAGATAATAGTTTTAAAAAAAGATCTCAATGAAACCCAGTTAGACTATTTTTATCTTTCTTCACCAATTAATTTAAATAAAAAAATCAAAGAATTAGATTTAATCGAGTATGTACCTATGGATTATTCAAAAATATATTTGAATTATGATCATTTTATCAACTCAAAGAAAAAAATTACAATTTTAAAACCAGCCAATGAAAAAGAAACAAAAAAAAAATAACAATTTAAATAAGAACCAAGCAAGTTTTTATTTTGAAGATTATCTTGATAATTTAAAGTACAAAAAAAATGCAAAAGACTCTAATATTTCGCAAGATAGAATTTATTTACTTTTCTTTCTTTTTATTTGTTTAATTACTATATTTTCAATTAAGATTTCATTCGTATCTTTGCAAAAGCCTAAAATTTTAAATTACAATAATTCATCACATTATACAGTTTTAAGACGAGATATAGTTGATAGAAATGGTATTCTGGTTTCAAGAAATATCAATTCATTTCACGCTGCAGTTAATCCTAAATTAATAAAAAATAAGGAAAATTTCTTAATTAAAATTAGATTGAATTTTCCTGATATTTCCACAGATAAAATAAAAAATAAATTGAAGAAAGGAAAATATTTTTATTTAAAAAAAAGACTGAACCAAGACGATAAAGAAAAATTATGGGCGTTAGGAGAAAAAGGAATAGTCTTTGAGCCATTTCAGTCACGAATATACACTCATTCCAATTTATACAGTCATATTTTAGGTCAAGTTGATGATGACAACTTAGGAATTTCAGGTGTAGAAAAATATTTTGATACTGAACTTAAAGATCAATCACTTCTTGATAACCCGTTAGTACTAACTCTAGATACGAATTTACAGTACATTGTTGATGATGAGCTAAATAAATCATTAAAAACATTCAAAGCTACAGGCGGGGGAGCTTTATTAATGGACGTAAATAATGGAGAGATATTATCCTTAGTTTCTTTACCAAATTTTGATATTAATAAAAGATTATCCATTACTGATGAAAATTATATTAACAAAATTACAAAGGGAGTTTACGAACTAGGATCAATATTTAAAACCTTTACAATTGCTTTGGCTTTGGAAAAAGACTTAGTTCAGCCAAATACAATTATTAAGAATATACCTAAGAAAGTTAAATGTTCAATTTATGACATTTCAGATATTAAAGATTTTCCAAGTGACTTATCTGTAGAAGATATATTAGTTAGATCCTCAAATGTTGGAACTTTGATGTTAGCTCAAAAAATTGGAAAAGAAGATTATAAAGATTTTATTAAAAAAACTAATTTATTAAATCGACCAAAGCTAGAATTAGAGGAGGTTGGAAAACCTTTAGATTTTAAATGGAATAAATGCAAATTAGAAACTATTTCATATGGCCACGGTATTGCCATTACTCCTTTACAAGCTAGCGCGACTTACGCAGCATTATCTAATGGTGGAAGAATAGTAGAACCTACAATTATCAAAAAAAATAGCTATCTATTAAATGATAAAATTATTTCCTCCGAAACAAGTAAAAAAATTAATTCAATTCTAAGAAAAGTTGTTACAGAAAAAGAGGGAACTGCTAGTTTAGCTGATATTTATGGATATGAGATTGGAGGAAAAACTGGAACTTCGCAAAATTACGGAAATAAAAATAAAAATTTAAACACATTTATTTCTATATTTCCCTCAAATAAACCAAAGTACGCCTTACTCGTAATGTTAGAAAACCCTCAAGTTGCTTCGAATTTAATTTACAATTACAGAGGAGTAAAAATTAAGGGAACTAGAAATGAAGCAGGCTGGAATTCTGTTTATGTGGCGGGCAAAATTATAGAAAAAATTGGACCTATTTTAGCCATAAATGGCGAACAATTTTAAAAAGATTATGCTGCTAAAAAAATTGATTAAAACAGTTCCACAAAATTTTAAAAATCTTAAAATTAGAGGACTAACCTTAAATAGTAAAGAAGTAAGAAAAGGTTATATTTTTTTTGCAATTAAAGGCAACAAATTAAATGGTGAAAACTACATTGATGAAGCAATTAAAAATGGAGCATCTGTAGTTTTTTGTTCAAGAAATTGCAAGTCGAGAAACAAATTTGCTTTAATAATAAAAACAAACAAAGTCAGAGATCATTTATGTGAAATAAGCTCAAAATTTTACAAACATAAACCAAAAAATATTATTGCAGTCACTGGAACAAATGGAAAGACTTCTGTAGCAGATTTTTTTTATCAAATATTAAGTATAAACAACAAACCTGTAGCTTCTATAGGTACATTAGGAATTAAATATAAAAATAAATTAGTAAAAACAGACCTTACCTCTCCTAATATAATCACACTTCATAAAAATCTTGAAAAATTAAAAAAAAATAAAATTGAAAATGTTATTATTGAAGCATCAAGTCATGGTTTAGCACAAAGGAGGTTAGATAATTTAAATTTCAAAGCGGCAATTTTTACCAATTTTAGTCAAGATCATTTAGATTATCATAAGACTGCAAAGGCTTATTTGAACGCAAAACTTATCTTGTTTTCCAAGTTGTTGCATAAAAATAAATACGTTATTTCAGATAAGTTATTAAAAGAATACAAAATTCTAAAAAAAATTTCAGATAATAGAAAACTAAATTTGGTTGATATAAATAAGACGCTTAACATTGTTGAAAATTTATCTTTGCCTTTAGTTGGATCTTTTCAAAAAAAAAATCTTTCAATGGCAATAATTGCTGCAAAAATATGTAATTTAAAAATAAAGCAAATAAATTATGCATTAAAAAGAATTAAAAATGTTGAAGGTAGATTAGAATTAATTAAAAAATATCCCAATAATATAAAAGTATTTATTGATTACGCACATACTCCTGATGCTCTAAAGGAAGTTTTAAAATCTATTAAAGACAAATACGGCGGTCCAATTTCGATAGTGTTTGGTTGTGGAGGTGAAAGGGATTTTAAAAAAAGACCTTTAATGGCAAAAGCTGTAAAACATTATTGCTCAAAAATTTATGTTACAGATGACAACCCTCGAAACGAAAATCCTTTGAAAATAAGAAAAGAAATAATAAAATATTTAAATGGTAGCAATTATCAAAACATAGGACAAAGATCCAAAGCGATCAAAAGAGCAATCCTCAATGCAGAACCAAACGAAACAGTTATTATTGCAGGCAAAGGACATGAACGTACCCAAGATTATGGAAATAAAACTATTTTCATTTCAGACAAATCGATAGTAAAAAATTTTAAACTTAAAAAAAAAAGAATAACTGAAAAAGAACAAAATTACTTATATAATTCAATTTTGTTAAATAAGATAATCAGGAAAAAAAAATTCTACAAATTTAACGAGATAAAAATAGATTCACGAGATATTAAAAAAAATAATTTATTTTTAGCTATTAAAGGAAAAAATAATGATGGAAATAAATTTGTTTCAAAAGCAATAAAAAAAGGAGCTAGCCTCATAATTAGTTCAAAAAATAATAAAAAAATTAAAAAAATAATTAAAGTACCTGATCCGATAAACTTCCTGAATAAATTTGCTCAACTGAAAAGAGCTAGTTCTAGTGCAGAAATTTTAGCAATAACCGGAAGTTCTGGAAAAACCTCTTTAAAAAATATTTTAAAAAACTTACTCAGCCGATACAAAAATACTTATGCCTCGCCTAAATCTTTTAACAATCATTTTGGTGTTCCACTTAGCTTGTCAAATCTTAATTCAACTCATCATTATGGTGTTTTCGAAGTAGGCATGAATAAACCTGGGGAAATAAACAAATTATCAAAGATAATAAAACCAAATTTAGCCATTATAACCAATATAGCTGCTGCACATATTGAAAACTTTAAAAATATTAAAGGAATAGCAAAAGAAAAAAGTGAAATAATTAATAATATACAAAAAAATGGAAAGGTAATTTTAAATAGGGATGATAAATTCTTTAATTATCTCAACAAAAAAGCAAAGAAAAAAAGTATAAAAGTTACTTCTTTTGGTAAATCGAAAAATTCAGATATCCGTTTATTAAAAGTTAAATATGATGGAACAATTAAAAAAATATTTGTCAGCTTAAATGGTTCCGTGATAGAGATAAGTTTTAACAATCTTAATGTTTATAATATTCTAGCATCGTTAGCAGTTTTAACTGAGTTAAATTTAAACCCAAAAAAAATCATACAAGAATTTAAAAATTTAAATCCGTCGGAAGGTAGAGGACAAATTCACAATATAAAGAGGTATAAAAAAAATTTCAAGTTAATCGATGAAAGCTATAATGCAAATCCCCTTTCAGTTAAAAATGCTCTGGATAGTTTTTCTGAAATAAAAAAAAATAAATTCAAGAAATACTTATTGTTAGGGGATATGCTAGAACTTGGAAAAAATACTGAATTTTACCATAAAGAATTATCAAAACTTATTAACACATCAGATATAGATAAAGTTTTTATAGTGGGAAATAAAAGCTTAATTACTTATAAAAATTTATTAAAGGAAAAACGTGGAAATATTTTTCAGTGCAGTAGTGATATAGATACTATTCTAAAAAATATAATCACCAATAATGATTATTTGATGATAAAAGGATCAAACGCAACAGGTTTAAATACAATAACCAAGTCAATGATTAAGAAAGGAAATTAAATGCTATTTGATTTACTAACATCTTTTATAGACCAGTATTCTTTTCTTAATGTTTTTAAATACCTTACATTTAGAACAGGATTATCAGTAGTGACTTCTCTTATTGTTGTTTTTATTATAGGAGGACCTTTAATAAAAATTTTTTCTGAAAATATGGTTTCAGGTCCAATAAGACAAGATGGGCCTATTGATCATATAATTAAAAAGTCAGGTACACCAACTATGGGAGGCGTCATAATTATAATTGGGATGTTAACCAGCACTTTGTTGTGGGCGGACTTAAACAATATTTATATTTGGACGTTAATTTTTGTTTCGTTAAGCCTTGGTATATTGGGATTTATAGATGATTTATTAAAAATAAAATTTAAAAATTCTAGGGGTTTGAATTTTAAATTAAAATTTTTTGGTCAATTAGTAATCGGTGCTTTAGCACTTTTTATTTTAATTAAATTTTCTGATCATGAGTATCTTTATAATCTTTATTTCCCCTTTTTTAAAAATTTAATTTGGCAAATGGGTCTCTTTTTTATTCCATTTGGTTTATTTGTAATTATTGGATCTTCAAATGCGGTAAATTTAACAGATGGACTGGATGGTCTGGCAACTGTCCCGGTAATGTTGGTCGCTTTATCGTTTACTTTAATTTCCTATGTTGTAGGAAACACAATTTTTTCGGAGTACCTTCAACTACAATATATCCCGGATGTAGGAGAGTTGTCGATATTTTGTGGTTCAATTGTAGGGTCTTGTTTAGGCTTCCTTTGGTATAATGCCCCACCTGCAAAAATTTTTATGGGTGACACTGGTTCATTATCATTAGGGGGTTCATTAGCTGCAGTTGCCATTATTGCTAAGCATGAGATCGTGTTAGCAATAATTGGAGGATTGTTCGTATTAGAAACTGTGTCAGTAATAATTCAAGTTATCTCATTTAAACTTACAGGAAAAAGAATTTTTAAAATGGCACCGATTCACCATCATTTTGAGCAAAAGGGCTGGGCTGAATCTACTATAGTTATTAGATTTTGGATTATAGCTATCATACTGGCCTTGGTTGGATTAGCGACACTCAAACTACGTTAATCAATGTCTGATAGATTTAACTTAAATAAACTTTCTTTCATAGTTTATGGATTAGGTTCTACAGGACAATCAGTCATAAATTATTTAAAAAAAAAAAAAATTGATAATTTTTACACCTGGGATGATAATAAAAAACTTAATGAAAAATTTGGATTAAAGAAAAATCAAAACTTAAGAAAGATATTACAAAAAGTTGATTTTATCATTTTAAGCCCTGGCATCAGTTTAAAAAAAACTAAATATAAAAAATTACTTGTAAAATTTAAAAAGAAAATAATTACAGATATTGATTTACTATATTTAAGTAATACAAATTTTAAGTCTATTGTTGTCACGGGTTCAAATGGAAAATCAACAACTTGTAAAATTATTGCCCACCTTTTAAAAAAAACAAAAAAAAAAGTTAATTTAGGAGGAAATATTGGAGTACCCGTTTTAAATCATAAAATAAACAAAAACATTTTTTTTGTTATTGAAGCCTCGTCTTTTCAGCTTTCTCATTCTAAATTTATTCATCCGGATTACGCAGTTTTATTAAATATTACTAATGACCATATTGATTGGCATGGATCTATGCAAAATTATATTTCTTCAAAACTAAAGATATTTAATCTTCAGAATAAAAAAAATTTTGCTCTGTTAAATCGAGATTTAAAGACAAAGTACAAAAAAAAAAGATATCGAGGAAAATTGATATTGCCAAAATTTAGAGACTATAAAAAAATTAAAGCAAAAATAAAAAATAATTATTTAACATCTAAAACAAATGATGAAAATATGAGTTTTGCATACTCATTATCTAAAATTTTAAAAATTGATAATAGAGCTTTCATTAAATCAATGAATTCATTTTCTGGACTTCCTCACAGATATGAAGTTTTTTTAAAAAGAAAGGGAATTACTTTTATTAATGATTCTAAGGCTACTAGTTTTCAAGCTACTAAATTTGCTTTGTCTAGCAGTAAAAATATTTATTGGATCCTTGGTGGATTACCAAAAGATAATGATAAAATTAATTTAAATTCTGTTAAAAGTAATATAATTAAATCATATATTATTGGTAAAAAAATTTCTTTTTTTAAAAAACAAATTCAAAAAAAAACAAATTTCTTAATTACAAAAAATTTAAAAAAATCTGTAATTAGTGTCTTTAAAGATATTAAACTTAATCGTAAAGTTAATTGCACTGTATTGCTTAGTCCGGGAGCAGCTTCATTCGACCAATTTAAAAACTTTGAGATAAGAGGAAATAAATTTAAGGAACTATGTAAGTTTTATGCTAAAAAATTTATCTGAGTTTAAGCTTAAAAATTATTGGCGGAATATTGATAAAAATATTTTTTTTGGTTTTTTAATATTATTTTTTTTAGGTCTTTTTTTCTCATTTTCTTCAACATCAAGTCTAGCTGGTGAAAGACTTAATAAAACCTATTATTTCTTTTTTTCAAAACACTTATTTTTTACGTTTTTTGCTATCTTTTTAATGTTTATAATTTCAGCTTTGGAAACATCTTTTTTAAAAAAATTTATTATTCCTTTTTTTGTTTTATCTTTTTTTTTATTAGTTTTAGTTCCAGTAATTGGAATTGAAGTAAAAGGTGCGAAGAGATGGTTAAATTTTTACTTATTTAAATTGCAACCAATTGAGTTTTTAAAACCATTTTTTATTTTAACCTCAGTCTGGATTTTAACCTTAGATAGATTTAAAAATTCTGAAATAAAATATATTTTGAGTTTTTTATTGCTAGTTTTAATTTTAATTTTTTTAGCAAATCAACCAGACCTAGGTCAGTCAATTTTATTAATAGGAAGCTGGATAGCTACAGTTTTTGTTTCTGGTATTAGTTTAATTTATATTTTCATTTTTTTTATGATTTTTATTTTCTTGATCTTGATCACTTTATTTTTAATGCCAGAAAAATTTGGTTATATAGTTAATCGTTTCATCACATTTCTTGATCCAAGCCAAGGTGATAATTTTCAAACTTCAAAAGCTTTAAACGCTATTAAACAAGGCGGCCTTAAGGGTCAAGGAATGGGAGAAGGAATTTTAAAAGATAGTGTTCCCGAGGCTCATACAGATTACGTAATCGCAGTTATTTCAGAGGAATATGGATCGATTGTCTCTATATTAATTGTGTGTATATTTTTATACATAGCTTTTAGAATTATAAAAATTTGTATTTTAAAAAATGATAATTTTTTAAAACTTTCTTTATGTGGCTTGACTTCGCTATTAATTTTTCAAACTTTTATTCATATAGGTGTAAATATAAGTTTATTACCAACCACAGGAATGACATTGCCTTTTTTAAGTTATGGCGGTTCATCGTTAATAGGAAGTGCAATTTTAGCAGGGGTAATTTTGAATTATACAAAAACTAGATTAGATATAGATGATTAAAAAATTTAAAAAGATAATTATTGCTACTGGGGGTACTGGAGGGCATATTTTTCCTGCTGTAAGTTTAGCAAATCATTTCTTAGAACAGAAAATAAATGTTGAAATAGTTTCTGATAGACGGGGCCTTCGATATCTTGAGAATTTTCGAGGCCTCAAAATTACTGAAATTAATTCATCTACAATATTTAGTAAAAATTTTATTAATAAATTATTTTCATTATTTAATATTTTTTTTGCGTTTTTGAGATCTTTATTTTTTTTAATTATTAAAAGACCAAAATTAGTATTTGGTATGGGAGGATATGCATCATTTCCTATTTGCTTAGCTTCAATTTTACTTGGTGTCCCATTTATAATTTATGAAAATAATTTATTTATAGGGAAAGCAAATAGATATTTACTCCCGTTTGCAAAAAAAATATTTGTTTCGTATGGCGAACTTGAAGGTATTTCTGAAAAGTATAAAAATAAAATGTGTGTAATCGGCAATATAATACGTAAAGAAATACTTAATTATGAAGCTAGCAGAAATATTCATAAAGAAGAAAAAAAGTTAAAAATATTGATCTTAGGTGGAAGCCAAGCTGCAAAGATATTTGCTGAAAAATTACCAGACGTGTTTAAAAGATGCAAAGAATCAAATATGTCTTTTGAAGTTTTTCAACAATGTTTACCAGAACAAAATGATTTCTTAACTTCATATTATCAAAAATTAAAAATCAAATTTGAAATTTTTAATTTTACAACAGACATTTTAAAGTATTTTGCCAAATCCAATTTGGTTATTACACGTTCAGGCTCATCAATGTTGGCAGAATTAGTTAATGTTAAAATTCCTTTTATTTCTGTGCCTTTACCTACATCAGCTGAAAATCATCAATTAAAGAACGCTATCTATTACAGCGAAAAAGAGTATAGCTATTTAGTAGAGGAAAGAGATTTAAATGTAAATCTATTTGCATTGATAAAAAAACTAAGTGAAAATATGTCTTTATTGGACAAAATAATTCATAAACAAAGACAATATTCTGACAAATCAGTGTATAAAAATATTGAAGAACAAATCAATCAATTAATTTAAATAATGAAAAATATTAGTATAGGACAAAAAGAAATTATTCACTTTATCGGAATTGGTGGAATAGGAATGAGTGGTTTAGCACAAGTCATGAAAAATATGGGATTTAATATTCAAGGAAGCGATCAAATTAAAAATAAAAATACATTAAGTTGTACTAAAGCTGGCATAAAAGTTCTTATTGGCCATTCAAAAAAAAATATTAAAAATGCAACTATAATTGTAAGATCTTCAGCTATCAAAGACTCAAACTTTGAAATTAAAGAATCAAAAAAAAAAAAAATTCCAATTTACTCAAGAGCAGAAATTTTAGCTAACGTTGTCTCGCTTAAAAAAAATATT
>MDTA01066586.1_pt1 | contig 11327 bp, 9 predicted proteins | sample 811151 | NCBI WGS metagenome assembly MDTA01 (sample SAMN05326648, study PRJNA326480) | marine metagenome | isolation source: seawater | place: Indian Ocean: South | collected 2010 | reverse complement strand
CAGTTCACACCTTCTGCGGACAGTGAGTTGATACGGCGCCTGCGCGCCGCCGGCCTGATTATCGTGGGCAAAACCGCGACACCTGAGTTTGGCTTGTCCATCTGCACCCAATCATCGCTGTTCGGGGCAACACGCAACCCGTTCAACCGGGAGTTCAGCGCGGGCGGCTCCAGTGGTGGTTCGGCCGCCGCCGTGGCGGCTGGCATGGTGCCAGCTGCATTGGCGACGGACAGCGGTGGTTCCATTCGCATTCCCGCCAGCCATTGCGGTTTGTTTGGCCTTAAACCAACACGGTCACGGGTTCCTCTCGGCCACGACCTGGCGGAGGGTCTCGCCGGATTCAGCACGGCGCATGCGGTGACACACAGTGTCCGGGACTCCGCTTTGTTGCTGGATGTCACGGCCGGCGCGGTGTCGGGGGACCCTTATGTTGTCCCACCACCGAGTCAATCCTTTTCTCAGGCTCTTTCGACCAGCTTTGAAGCGCCACGCGTAGCCGTGACGACAGAAGGATTTGATGGCGAGACAATCGCCAGCGAATGTAACGCTGCCGTGGAGGAAGCGGCATCATGGTGTGCGGCACTCGGGTGCCGGTTGGAGCAGGCGCGTCCAGAAATCGACGGGGCCGCGTTACGCAGCGCTCTGGACGTGCTGTTCGCAGCGAACATGAGGGTCGCAGTTGACCGGGTCCGAGAGATGTACGGTGACGATGCGAGCCTCGACGCATTGCTTGAACCAACCACTATTGCCGCGGCGGAATACGCGGCGCAGCTGTCGGCCGCAGACTATGCGCGTGCTGTTGCCACAACCCAGGCCGCCGCGCGCGCGCTTGGCGCATTCTTTGCGGACTACGATATTCTGCTGACGCCCGTACTGGCGGGCCCCGCAGAGCCTGTTGGCAGGTTTAACCTGCAGTTAGAGGACTGGCCAACGTACATCAACGGCCTGCTGGACGCGATTCCGTTTACCCCCTTGTTCAATGCAACCGGCGCACCTGCAATGTCTGTACCTGTCACGACCAGCGGCGACGGTGTGCCGATCGGGGTGCACTTCGGCGCCGCCTATGGGCAGGAAGCACAGTTGCTGAAGCTGGCCGCAGCGCTGGAACAATCGCACCCCTGGCATCCTCGTCGCTAGAGCGCTCGCGATGAGGTCCCATGGCTTCGCGTTGTACGACGCATTCTCAGAGACCGTGTTAGGCGGTAGCCGGGCCGGGCTGGTGGCTGATGCGCACGGGCTGGATACGCAAGCCATGCAGGCCATCGCGTTTGAGGTGGGTGCACCAGCAACAGCGTTTTTGCTTGAGACGGCATCTGACTCGGTGTCGGTCCGCTTCTTTTCAACGCGCAGCGAATATCCGATGTGCGGTCATGCGACATTGGGGTTGATGACGTGGTTGGAGGAGCGCGGCGACGTAACCGTTCCGCGGCATGGCAGCCGGTCTTTCGACCTGCAGACGCCGGTTGCTAGAAGTGTCGTCGATGTGGAGCGTCGCGCTGACGGACGGTTGGAGGTCATGCTGAACCTGCAACCGGCAAGGTTGGAACTTGCTGAGGTCTCCGCAACAGATCTCTATCCGATGTTTGGCCCGATATTCGATTCCATGATTGGGGAGTCCAGAGGCATGGCACCAGGTCTGCCCGTTGCCATCAGTCGAGCGGAGTTTACCCATCTGATATTGCCGCTTGATGGAATGGAGACGCTGACGGGGCTACAACCTGACTTCGGCGCTATTGCCGCTTGGAGTCGTCAGGTGGGCGTCGACACTATTGTAGTGTTCACGCAACACACGGTAGCGCCGTCCAGCACGGTTCATTGCCGCGAATTTTGTCCCGCTGTGGGCACTGACGAGTCAGCCGCGGCGGGCACAACAAATCGCGCGTTGGCCGGTTACCTGCACGAACATGGTCTGCTCGCCGCTGAGCAGAGCGTTGTTATCGCAGAGCAGGGTTATGAACTCGGTCGACCGAGCCTCATCAAATCCAAACTACAAATGCGACACAACAAACTTGTGAACATACGCGTCGGCGGCGTTGCCACCAAGACTATCGCCGGAACAATCTACACGTAATGCTCCCTACGGGACGATACGACATAGGCTCTTCAATACGTGTGTTACAGGACGCGCGCCCGTAACGCCTCAATAAAGTCACTGGTCGTCGCTGAACCACCCTGATCCGGCGTGAGGTGTTTACCTTCCGCATAAACCGCCCGTACGCCCGCCTCGATTCGCGCGGCCGCACCATCATGCTGCAACTCACGTAGCATCATGCACGCCGTCAGGAGCGTTGCAGTCGGATTGATGACGCCCTGGCCGACCAGGTCGGGCGCCGTGCCATGAGCAGATTCGAAGTACGCGTAGTCTTCACCGTAACACCCGCTTGCAGCCATACCGAGGCTGCCCACCAGCCCGGCGGCGGCATCCGAAAGGATATCTCCGTACAAGTTGGGCATGACCACGACATCGAACCGTTGTGGTTCCGTCAGCAATCGGCAGGCGAAGTCGTCAATGATATAAGTCTCAAACGTAATGTCCGGGTAGTCCGCCGCGACACCCTCGGCAACTTCTTTGAATAACCCGTCAGACGTCGCCAACATGTTGTGTTTCTGCGTCGCAATGACACGTTTCTTGCCCGCTCGTTTGCGCGCGAGTTCAAACGCGAAGCGAATGACTCGCTCTGACCCGGCTTCGGTAATCGCTTTGACCGCATACTTGCCCGGGGCCATATCGTGCAGCATGGCACCGCTCGTCGTGCTTCGAATGTTGAGTGGCGCGAGCGCAGACAGGTCGCCTTCCGCACGTACGTAGAGGTCCTCGAGGTTTTCGCGAACGATGGCAAAGTCGATGCCATCCGGTTTGCTGAGCGGGCTCGCGCAGCCTGGGAAGTGCACGCAAGGTCGCACGTTCGCAAAGGTTTTCTTGCCCCAACGCAAGTAAAACAGGGCGGCCGAAGACTTGCCGCTGGTTGACCCGAAGAGCGCGGTATCCGCCTCATCTATCATGCGTTTGCTGACATCCGGCATCGGCCTGCCGTGTTCACGTTCAGCGTCCTCGCCGACCAGGGGGTAAACCCACTCGATGCCGAGCCGCATATCCGTCAGGAGCTCCACTGTGGGCCGTACCACCTCGGGGGACGCATCATCCCCCTCAATCACTGCAACGGTTGACGTGTTATCTATCGCTTCGGGCACCGGCCAGCTCCTGCCAAATATCGTGACGAGGACCATATCACGTACAATTTCGCGAGACGGACACGAGTAGAGACGCTCAACTGACCGGGATACACGCGATGGCTACCGAACAACTCAAAACCGGGACATTACTACCGCCACCTCAGTCATTGCCTCTGGACCCTGCAACGCGACGACTGAGCGATGCAGAAAAAGCGCAGTACAAACGGGACGGCTTTGTGGTCGGATTACCCGTGTTCGCAGCGCAAGCCATTCCTTCATTGCAGGCGGCTTTTGATGATCTGTCTGGTCGGCTCCCGGGTGACGTTGATATCAATCGCATCAATAACTGGCACAAGGCCAGCCGCTGGTTCCACGACCTTTGCCGCACACCTGCCATCCTCGACTACGTGGAAGACCTGATTGGCCCGGATTTCTATCAGTGGGGTGGGCAATTTTTTGTCAAATACCCAGGCGACGGCTCCGCCGTGCCGTGGCATCAGGACGCCCAGTACTGGCCACTGACACCCCGACGCACCGTCACCGTATGGCTCGCCATGACCGATGTAGATGACAGCAACGCCGCGATGCAGGTTGTGCGCGGCTCACATCGCGAGGGTGTGTATACGCATCATACAAATGCGGCGCCGCATCTGGTGTTGGATCAGGAAGTGGCAGAAGCTGCCATTGACCCCGACCGTATTGCCACACTGGCCATGAAAGCGGGACAGATATCGTTGCACGACGATGGGCTTCTGCACGGGTCAGGCGCCAACCACTCGGCGCGTTTACGTTGTGGGTTGACGATGCGGTTCTGCCCGACAGAGGTCAAATGTGATTTGAAAGTCTGGTCCAACTTCGAGGCTTATATGGCGCGTGGCGAGGACCGACACTAGCTGAACCCGGTGGGTGTGATACCCACATGGGAGTCATATCCTGTCCGGCGCTTTCAACATTCCTCCGAGTTTTACCGGAGTTAGCGCCAACCGGGTGATCCCGTTGTTGATAGTCCAGGCCACGTTAATCCCAGTCGTTCTCCAGATTTCGGACTGACGTTTCGGGTACTACGTTGTCGCGTTGTCGGCCGAGCGTTTCCTCACCGTTCACAAGGTAGTCGCCGCGTGCGGCGTTGTTCGCCGCCTCCGTCCAGCGCGCGTGCCAGTCACCCAGTGAGTATCCATGCCAGGGGCTCTCTGGTTTTAAAGAAGGCAGCCCCAGCTCCTCCCAGATTGCCCGCGCTTCCTCCATATACGACTTGCCGGGTAGCGCCAGTGGTGGCATCGGTGACTTCATCGTGGCGTCGATCAGCAACGTCGCATCTTCTTCGCCGTCGTGCTCACGTTTTGGACCATGACCCTGGCCTCGGTGTGGCAACACCATCAGGTCTTCGGCCGGGTTGTGACGATAAGCGAGCGCCCACAGCAACGCATCCGCGTTGTCAGGGTCGATATCCTCGTTAACCGCAATCGTAATCTTGCCGCAGTCGCCCTTGAAGCTGGCGGCACCGTAGAGCGCGCGCCAGACTTCGGTTTTGGGTGCACCATCGGCAATCGAAATGATGGTCACGCGCAATAATGACGTCAGCGGTTCATGCAACGACACACGTCGGACTGAAGTGATGTTCAGATGGTTGCGCAGGTGGTGGTAGAAGAGCGGTTCGTATGCAACACGCTTAATCACACTAGACTCGGAGGGTGTCACCTGAGAGATATAAGACGGCACTACGGCTTTCCGTTTGTGGGTAATGGCCGTGACCTCGAAGGGCATGTTGAATTCCTCCAACGCCACATGTCCGTGCGACTCACCAAACGGCCCTTCGGGTTCGCCTTTCGACGGGTCAATCAAACCTTCGATTACCACCTCTGCGTCAGCTGGAACCATCAAGCCGACTGACACCGCCTTGACCATCTGCACAGCTTCACCAGCGAGTCCGCCCGCAACCTCCATCTCATCCATGCCGAGGGGCAGCTTCTGTGGTCCCATGAAAGCGACGTACGGGGGACAACCGAGCACAACGGCACAGGGCATCAGCTGGCCGCGTGCTTTGTATTTGAGCCAGTGCTGATAGCCACCCGCGCCACCGGACCGAGTCGCCATGCGCACGACCATGCGTGTAGGTGCTTTGAGGCCAGCCCTGTAGGTCCCCTGGTTCTGTATGCCGCTGTCCGGGTCTTTGGTGATGACATTGGTTGCCGTCAAAGTGGGTGAACTGTCAAAGCCGGGGGTCGACACGGGGATGGGTAGTGCATCCAGACCGTTTCCCGCTCCCTGCAGGGCATCGCCTTGCAAGACAACCTCATGGCAGGGAGCTTCAGTGACCACTTCCGGAGCGACCGGATTCGCTAGCGCATGGGCCCAGCGGTTGCTGATTTCAGCAACCTCGCAGTCCATACCGGTCGCGTAAATGGCCCCGTTGCCGGCCAGGCCGCCGACGAGGACCGGCAGGTCAAAACGCCGGCCATGTCCATCGACCACATGCGTGAACAAGAATGCCTTGCGATCCTTCTCCTCGATGCCACCGCGAAACTGCCAGCGCACGAGTGGGTGCATATGCGCGTCTTTGTTGATCGGGGTATCGATCTCTCTCAGCAAACCGCGTTTGCGAAGTTCATCAATATGCTCCCCCAGATCGCGGAAACTGCGTTTTTTCATGCTCTTTCTCATTCTGGCCGGGCTTATCCGACCGAACTTATCCCAACCTCACTTCCGAGAAGTCAGTTCAACAGACGCGCCTCAGTTGGACGGCTCCGGAAGGGGCGCACCAGACTTGCTCATCATCTGGTCCGCCACCAGATGCACCGTTGAGGTCGGGAATGCGATTTCCGCCCCGTGGTCAACGATGATCCTGTGGATTTGTAGCAACACATCCTGCTTGACCTTGTGGAACTCTGCCCAGCCGGTTGTTTTGGTGTAGCAATAGATGAAGAAATCCAGCGAGGACGCGGCAAACGCATCGAAGTTGACGATCATGAAGGCTTCGCCTTCGATTCCTTCATGGCTCTTCAACATCGCTTCCACATCGCGAACTATGCTCGCCATCAGCGGCGCGTCGTCGTAGCGGATGCCAATCACCTCGTACAACTGACGATTTTGCATGCGTGACGGGTTCTCAACGGCGATATTCGTGAAGGTAGAGTTCGGCACGTACAGCGGACGCGTATCGAATTTGCGGATCAACGTGCGTCGCCAGCCGATGTTTTCCACGACGCCTTCGATACTGCGATCAGGTGAGCGCACCCAGTCGCCCACTTTGAAGGGACGGTCCAGGTAGATCATGAGCCCACCGAAGAAATTTGACAGCAGATCTTTGGCCGCAAAACCGACGGCGATACCACCAACACCACCAAACGCCAAAACGCCGGAAATACTGAAACCCAGGGTCTGTAGCGCAACCAGTGCGGCGGTAATGATGACCGACAGACGCAGCAGTTTGGTCACCGCGTCAACTGTCGTCCGGTCGAGCGGCTCGCCATCCGCTTCTTTCTGCGCTACGAGGTTCTGTTCAGCCTCGCGTATGAAGCTGACCAGGAACCACGCGATGATAGCGAACACGGCAACATCACGGATGGGCGCCACTGCCTCGAAGATGACTGCACCGGTTTCCCGCTGAACAATCTCGACCGCAAAAGAGATGCCAACGACCCAGACAAACGCACGCAGCGGCTTGCGCAGTGCGGCGAACGTACTGTTATCCCAAATAGTCTCAGTGCGCTCCAACCCTGTATGGATGCGTGCGAACACACGACGCATGATCAAGTTCAGCACAGCGGTCACGAGCACAACCACAAACACTTGCATCACCCAGGACTCGAGGCCGATTTCCTGCATGAAGCCTGCAACTACTTTCTGCGCGTCGTTTAGTTGGTCCACGTCGCGGGTTCCCCCCAAGAATCAAGCGCGACATTATGCCGCGAATCCTGTCGACGCGTATCATAGGCGACACGACCGTCAGCTGAACAAATGGCTATCTGATCCATGCACCTATCCGTCGAATTTCCAAGCGTGGCCTATCGCGAAGGTCCCGAAGCTGTCATCAAGATGGCGCAAGCAATCGAGTCCATCGGTTTTGACCAACTCGACGTGTTCGACCACGTTGTCATGGGCCACGACCACCCCAGCCGTGAGTCGAGCCGTTATCCAGCCGGGATGCCAATTCTTGAAGCGCTGATGATGCTGTCGTACGCCGCTGCGGTCACAAAACGGATCGGACTCGGCACCGAGGTGCTGGTCTTACCGCAGCGATCACCGGTGCTTGTCGCCAAGCAACTCAGCACGTTGGACACGTTGTCTGGTGGGCGCGCGCGGCTGGGTGTTGGCGTTGGATGGCAGCCGAGCGAGTACGAGGCGTTGGGCGAGAACTACAGGGATCGCGGCAAACGCATGGACGACGCCCTGGTGCTATTACGCAAATGTTGGACCGACGCATCCATCGAGCACGCATCCGAATACTACACATCCATCGCTATGGCGATGGAACCAAAACCACCGCAGGGGTCGATCCCAATCTGGGTGGGCGGCAATTCGGCGCCAGCCTTCAGACGGGTGGGGCGCTTCGGCGACGGCTGGTTAGCAAGCCAGGTTACCGACGCCGCGTTCGCCCGACATGCCATTGACGCGATAAAACAACACGCGGACGCTGCTGGACGCGATCCGGATGCCATTGGGCTGCAAAGCATGATCGCGCCACCGCCCAGTGACAACGCTGGCAAACAGTTTTATGCCGACCATGGTGCGGTCGCAAAACGTGTCAGCGAGCTGAAAGCGATGGGTTTTGGGGGCGCAGCGGTGAACGCAACAGCAATATTTCAGGCAGGCGCTCGCAGTGTGGATGCGATGATCGAACAACTGGACGGCTTGCACAGTAGACTTCGCGAAGAAGTTGGGACAGCCTGATTCTCCACCGAACAACCAGAGGGACTCATGTATGAATGACACCGCCAAGGTTCGCCGAGTTCTCGTCACCAACGACGATGGCATCGATGCCCCCGGGCTTGCGGTTGCGGTTGACGTTGCTACTGAACTCGGCGCCGAGGTCTGGGTCTCCGCGCCCGCAGGAGACCGCTCCGGCACGTCGCGACAAATTTCACTGCACACCCCGTTGCGGGTGACGCGCCACGGCGAGCGCCGTATTGCTGTCAGCGGCTCACCCGCTGACAGCGTTGTGATAGGGCTGCGTCATCTGATGCGTGATACACCGCCTGACCTCGTCATCTCTGGCATCAACGCAGGCGCCAACCACTCAAAAGAGCTGGGTTATTCCGGCACCGTTGGCGCGGCGCTGACCGCTCGCATGATGGGCTACAAAGCCGTCGCACTGAGTCAATCGTGGATAACCCGCGGACAACTCCCTTGGGAAACATCAAGGACCTGGCTACCCGAAGTGCTGAGGCAGGCGTTGGCGCACGAACTTGCCTGGCCTGAGGAGACAATTCTCAACATCAATGTGCCAAGCGTACAGCCGGAACATGTCACTGGTATCGAAGTCACCAGGCTGGCGAGCAGCCTGAAACTCGAGATGGATGTTGACCACAGGGTTGACCATCGCGAACAGGATTATTTCTGGCTGAAGTTAAATCGCGAACACGTTGACGAAGGGTCTGACTCAGATGCTGACGCGTTGAACCGTGGGGCCGTATCGGTGACGCCGATTGGGTTTGATCAGACCGACCATGAGCTGCGCGAACAAATGCATGCCGCCAGGGTGTTCAATCGCTGAAGCAACTGCCGTGAGTGACAAATTGCATTGCTAACAGTGCTTGCGTCATGTTCGCAAAGGACAAGGCTCGCGGCGGAGCGTTCGAGAGGTGGTGTGAAACCGCTCGCATGTGCCTGGGACGTCCGCCAACACACGGTACTTGATGGCCGGGTCCGGGAACACAACGTAGTCCAATCCACGCACGCCATACCATGCGCCAAGGCACGACCAGCCTGGCTGTCGCCATGCCCCAATATGCTACTGTGCGAACGAATCACCTTATCGGAGCACTCGTAATGGATTTGGGTATAGCCGGCCGCATGGCCATCGTGTGCGGTTCCAGTCGCGGGCTGGGACGCGCTTGTGCGACGTCTCTGGCTAATGCGGGCTGCACGGTTGTGATCAACGGGATCAATCCAGAGACACTGGACACCACAGCGGCAGAGCTGGAATCAATCACCGGCGCCAAGATCATCCCGGTCGCCGCAGACGTGACAACAAGCGAAGGGCAGGCCGCTCTACTGGAGGCATGCCCTTCGCCGGACATCCTGGTCACCAATGCCGGAGGACCACCGTTCAAGGACTTTCGCGAACTCGACCGCGAGGCCATGTTGAGCGGCGTAACTGCAAACATGGTGACACCCATCGAACTGGTCCAACAGACCGTGGATGGCATGGTTGAACGGCAGTTTGGACGCATCGTCAATATCACCAGCGTGTCAGTCAAGATGCCGGTGCTGGGACTCGACTTGTCGTCTGGCGCTCGCGCTGGACTCACGGCATTCATGGCGGGCGTCTCGCGCTCCGTCGCCAGTTCCAACGTTACCATCAACAACTTGTTACCCGGGTTCATCGACACGGACCGGTTCCGAGACGGCATCAACGCCAACGCGCAGCAACTGGGAAAGTCGCCAGCTGACATGCGTTCCATGCGCGAGCAGCAGGTACCCGCGGGGCGGATCGGGGCTCCCTCCGACTTCGGTGAGGCCTGCGCGTTCCTATGCAGCGCGCAGGCGGGATACATCACCGGACAGAATCTGTTGATGGATGGTGGGCTGTTTAATGCCGCGTTCTGATACGCCGGTCCCTACGCTAGACTGCGCCGCCGTCATGAACGGCGAGTTGGGCGCGGTCGAAGCGCTGGCACCGGCCCTTCGCAATGCACTCAGTGAAGTCGGCTTCTATTGCCTGGTCGGGCATGGGGTTGCAGCGGAATTAATCGAGCATACCTTTGCGCAGACACGCCGCTTTCATGCGCAACCGCTCGGCGATAAACTCGCATTGCGCGCCAACGAGCACAACGTCGGCTATATGCCGGTCAACGGGTACGTATCGCGAAGTTCGCGCATCTCGACATCGAAGAAGCCAAACCTGGTCGAGGCGTTGTTCATCAAGCGCGACTTGCCTCAGGATCACCCGGACGTATTGGCCAACAAACGTTTCAGATCCACCAACCAGTGGCCGGCGGAGCTGCCGGGATTCAGGGAAACGACGCTGCAATACATGCGGGCCGTGGAGTCTGTCTGTCAGCGCATGCTGCCCGTGTATGCGCGTGCCTTCGATTTGCCGGGGGAATTTTTTGCGCCGGCATTTGCCGACCCGCAAGTCACGCTACGTATGTCGCATTACCCGCCCCCAGAGACTGGTGATGTCGACCAGTTTGGCGTGGCGCCACACACCGATTCAAGCTTCCTGACGATGTTGGCTCACTCGGGCCTACCCGGGCTCGAAATTCGCATCAACGGCGAGTGGCTACCAGCGCCAGTGGTACCTGGTGCGTTCATCGTAAACTCGGGAGACATGCTCAGACGCTGGACCAATCATCGCTTCCTGTCGACGCCGCACCGGGTGCGCAATCACAACCCGGGCCAGGACCGCTACGCGGTCCCGTTCTTTTTTGACGCCAGCATCGACTATCCGATGGCCTGCCTACCGAGTTGCCAGAGCCAGGACAACCCTGCGCGGTACGAACCAACTACAGTCATGGATTACATGCTGTGGTTCTCCAATCAGTACGACCATGTCCGTGAGAAGCACGGCAGTGAGGTGACCGCCCCTGGCGTGCCTGACCTCTAAAGGCCTGTGCTCCGAAGGCTCAGGTGGCCGAGCCTTCAGTTGGTAAAACGGCCGTCGCGCCACGCAATCGCGGCTTTCAGGCCTTGTTCTTTGCGAATACGGGCAAATTCAGTCTTCTCGAAGGACGGTGTCGCGTTGATTTCCACATCCAGATCCAAGCCAGCCGCAAGGGCCTGACGCATGCCCATGATGTCGTAAGCCCGGTTGATGGCCTCTTTGCTCTTCTGCACGGAGACCGCCGAGGATTGCGCAATGGAGCGTGCCAGTGAGCGAGCCGTCTCCAGCACCCTATCTGGCGCAACAACGCGATTCACCAAGCCCATCTCGTACGCTCGCGATGCCGGAATACGGTCGGCGCCGGTCAACACGATCTCCTTCGCGAGTT
>MDTA01194766.1_pt1 | contig 11329 bp, 9 predicted proteins | sample 811151 | NCBI WGS metagenome assembly MDTA01 (sample SAMN05326648, study PRJNA326480) | marine metagenome | isolation source: seawater | place: Indian Ocean: South | collected 2010 | reverse complement strand
TGAGCCAACCCTTGAGCCAACCCTTGAGCCAACCCTTGAGCCAACCCTTGAGCCAACCCTCCAGCCGACGCCAGAGCCAGAGCCAGAGCCCAGTGATTCTTATTGGGTGACAGAACCGGCTCCAGAGCCGACCGCTGAACCAGAGCCTAGTGATTCTTACTGGGTCACAGAACCGGCTCCCGAGGTGAAGCCTGAGCCAGAGTCTAGTGATGTTGACTGGACGCCAGATTCGGACCCGGAGCCGTCAGCGATAACGCCTGTGCCTATGGAGACGCCTTCCGAACTGCCCCTTGAGTCGGATCCGGTGATGGTTGACCGGATAGAGCAATTGCAGAAGCAGTTCCGTGATGCAGGGGTGGGACACATCCATGTTTCCTCGGCAATGCCATATTCGGCGAAAGAGGCAGCAGATCCTGCTTTAACGCCCGTGCCTATGGAGGTGCCTTCTGAGCTGACTCCCGAACTGCCCCTTGATCGGGCATCTCATGTCATTGAGCGGGTCGACAAACTTCAGCAGCAGTTTCGTGATGCAGGAGCAGTCGATCCTGCTTTAACGCCGGAGGTCGCCGATACGCCGGAGGCCGCGGGTAATGACATCCTTTGCCCCAACAACCATTGCCGTTATAAGGGAACGGGGAAATGGATGAAGGCGCATGGCAACAAGGCGGGGAATGGAATAGTCGCGATGATGGTCGGGGGGACCATTATGCTGGCCCTGCTAACCACTCATCCAGTGGCATGGTTATCACTGCTGGTTTTCTTTTGCATTCCCGTGAAGTATCACAAGAAGATTTGGAAGGAATTCCTCTCAGTTGCTTCAGGGAATTTGAGAGGCGTTTTGCTCTACGTCGTGATTGGAGCCATTCTTTTGTCGTTTTCTGCGCCCAGTTTGTTTGGCAATTTTTTTCTTTCTTTATCATGTCTGTGGATAATCACCTGGGGCTTTGGCAATTTAAAGGCGGGCGGAACTGTCAGGCTTTGCTGTCCTAAATGCAAGACTCCAGTTGATGCTCCAGGGGCGAATCCGTGAACGGCGACGTTATTACTTACTTGGATACAATCTTGCGTTAATGGTCACGTTATTGGAAGGCATACAGAAGCTCACTGATCGTTTGTGTGGATGAGCGATGTCGATTGCCTTGTTAATTTCCCAGTAGAAAAAGCGGGCCCTGTCGGTGTCGGCAAGTGCTGTGACAGTTACGACATCTCCGGGTTTAGGGTTGGCCGGCTGCGCCGTGCCATGGATGACGGTTAGCTTGGCGGAATCGGTGGCATAGACCGGAGTGAGTTGAGTGTCGCCGGTGCCGGTGGTGTATGTGGTACGGCGTGATTTGGCATCAGCGAAACTGGCCCCCGGTGCACCTGACCATTTGACGAAGGGCTTGCCGTTGCTGGTTTCCGGGGCGGTGAGTCGCACGACTGACCCGGGTTCAAAGAATCCATAATGGGCAGTGTCTCCAAGAAATGCCCGCTCGCCACTTACCATTTCCATGATGACGGCATCATTTACCTGCAGCAGGTAGTTAAAGGGAGTGCCATAAGTTTGCGAGAGCATCCATGCCATGCGCATGCTGAAAGCTGCATTGTCGTCCCCCCGTGGGCGGCTGATGTGTCCCTTGCCTGGAATCATGGTGAATCGGCCGTAACCCCCACAGGCAAGATGGTTGTCAAAAAGCGGAATTTGTTCGGAGATTCTTGAGACATTATCCAGCGGGCAGTGAAGTACCCACACTGGAGTTTTTCTGGTCATGCACGTTTCCGGTGTAGTGCCTCTCTTGACCTCATTGCATCCCCAAGCACCGAGGGGCATCATGGCAGCGATCTTGTAACCGAGGGATGATCCGCACCCGACATGCCATGTGCCTTGTCCTCCCATGCTGAAGCCGGTGACATAGACCCTGTCTTTATCCACATTGACCTTGCTGGTTACGTGGTCGAGTAGGCGCTTGAACTGACTGGCATTCCAGCGGGCAACTGGCTTGACGGGGGCAACGTGGATATAACCGAATTGTCCGTGTGTATGGCTGCTGTAGCCGGCATCCGTCCAGCGTTGGTTATCCACCAGACGTGCGGATACCATGTTGCGCTTCCCCTGATCTGGATGTGTGCGTCCACGCCCGCCGCCATGCAGGTAAAAGACAACGGGATAAGCTCGCTTGGCATCATAATCTTTCGGCACCCAAACCGAATACTGGTAGGTGTCTCTTGGGACATCGCCGGATTCATGGGTGTAATTATGCTGAACTCCCGGGGTAAAGTCTGCTGCGATGGCTGAGAATATGCATGCCATGCAGGAAAATATGACTAGTGGAAAGGTGAATAGGTTGCTTTTCATGGTCGTGATTGACCAATTATAGGATCATAGTCTGCATCGAGGTAAATAAATTAATCCTGTCGATCCGGTATTTTTGGTCACCGTGCCGGGTATGCACGTGTGATAAGGGTTGGCATATTAGGCCCTTTTCCGCCTGTCATTCGGATCTCGTTCGCCGGATGTAAGAAAGACCACGGTTCTCGGAAATGCCATGCGTGCTCAATTGATCCACGAGGTTCCCGACCTGCCGGTTGTCCTGCCTGAATTTTCCGCTCAGACGATCGTTGAGGTCACGCTGAAAGGCGGCCAGAAAAGACGCTATCAGAAAATGGTGAATATTGACCAGCGATAGTCAGTTATTTCTGGTTCGTGCTCTTCATGGGAGCAACATTGTGCTTTGGTAGTAAAGCACAATGTTGTTTCTTAATCTCATTCATTTCCTGCTTGTCCGCAAGATTACGCCATTCATTGGGATCCTCATGATGGTCATAGAGTTCCTCCGTGTTGTCGGCATAGCGAATATATCGGTAACGGGATGAGCGCACAGCATGGTTGTTCCTGCCATGTGTGCTGATTGCGACGCGATTGATTTTCTTATTTGGGCTGGATATCTGGCGTGCAAGGCTTTGGCCTTCCAGTTCCTGTGGAGTTTTCTTGAGACCACATATTTCAATGAGCGTCGGATATAAATCAAGGAGGCTGACGGGGGTTTGACAGCGGGTCCCGGGACGAGTTCTTTTGGGGTCGAAGATTATCAGAGGCACATGCGTTGTATCCTCCCAGAGGGCGAATTTTTCCCAGTGTTCCTTCTCACCCAGATGGTATCCGTGGTCGCCCCATAGAACAATGATCGTATTTTTAGCCATGGGGCCATTGTCCAGTGCCTTGAGAAGTTCGCCGACCATGTCATCAGCGAAAGCCATGGAGGCGAGATATCCCTGAACCGCTTTTTTCCATTGCCTGTTTTTGATGATCCACTTATGCCAACTCCGCTTTGTTAGCTTTGCCGCTGCTTGAGGGGTGTCATTCAGGTCATGCTGCAGGTATTCTGGAAGCTTGATTTCATCTATCGGAAAATGGTCAAAATATTTCTGTGGTACATACCAGGGAACATGAGGTCGATAGATGCCCACAGAGAGGAAAAGAGGGGCATCATATTTTCTTGCAAGTTGCTTGGTCGCCCATGATACCACCTTCGCATCGGCCATATCGGATTTTGGTATTTGTAATGCGCTCCAGTCAAAATGGCCCGCGTAAAATTTCCGACTGCTGTTGACCGGCCAATTTTCGGGTACGACTTCTTCCGGCATTTGTTGGGTTGGTGATGGAAAGTAATCGACCCATGCATCAGGATCCGGATATCCGCTGAGGTTTTTCTTGTCGAAAAAAGTGTGGGCATGAAATAGTTTGCCTGTGCCCAGCGTGATATATCCGTTTGCCTTGAAGTGGGCGGGAAGGGTAATGGCATCCTTCAGGTTTGGCGCCTGACGCCAGTCATGTGCATTGGCATAAATACCGGTAGTGGAGGGACGCAGTCCGGTGAGCAGACTGGAGCGTGAGGCATTACACCCGGGCGCAGAGCAATAGGCATTGGTGAAGAGCAGTCCACGGGATGCCAGTTGGTCGATGTTAGGGGTCTTTGCTTGAGGGTGTCCGCCAAGGCAAGAAACCCAGTCATTGAGGTCATCAATGGCAATGAAGAGCACATTTGGTCTTTTTTCCGGCTTTTCCGGCCGGCCATTGGCACGAGCAGCTATTACGGCAATGAGCAATGCAATGGCAATGCGGGCCGATCCGGGGATGTTGATTCTGCAAGTCACTTTGTGGTCGGGAAAGGCTATCTTAATGCTGGGACTACTTTTCTCAACTCGACACTGATGGCAAGCAGAGTGATCTCTGTTGCCGGGTGTGTCTGCACAGAGTTCGGGCTAGTTCGTGCACAGGTCCTTGATGGCTTCCTCTATTCCCGGAAAATTGAACTCGAAGCCTTCCTTTTCCAGCCGCTTTGAAACGCAGTATCGCCCGTAAAGGACCAGTTCCGGATCGGTACGTAACAGGTAATGGGCGCCCAGGCGAACCATCCACCCGGCGGAGGGCAGTCCCACAGGCATCCGGATGGCACGGCGCAATACTCGCATGAAATCGGCCTGGGAAACCGGACTGGGAGCGGTGGCTACGTAGACCCCCTGCATTTCCTGCTCGTTGATGGCACGCGTCATCAGGCGGTTCATGTCCTGCTCGTGGATCCAGCTGATGCCCTGCCTGCCATGGCTGACGCGTCCACCCAAACCCAGCCGTGCGAGCATTTTCATCTTTGGAAATGCGCCGCCGGATTTGCCGAGCACAAAACTGGTGCGCAGGATGACCTGCCGCATGCCGTCAGGAACGTGCTCTTTGTAAGCCTCCTCCCAGGCAGTGCCGACATCGGGTGCGAGGCCGGAGCCAAAGGAGGATTGCTCATCGCAAATTGCGTCCGGTGGATCGCCGTAAATGTGGGCAGTGGCCATTTGAAGCCAGACAGGGGGAGGATTTTTAATGTCCCGCAGTGCCTTTCCCAATGCCTGCACGGAGTCGACCCGGGAGCGCAGGATTTCCTCGCAATTGCCGGGAGTCTTGATGCAGTCTACGGTGCGGCCGGCAAGGTTGACCAATGCAGCGGCACCTTCCAGGTGACCTGCCCAGTCCCCGACACTGCGTCCATTCCACTTCGCGTGTAACCACGGTCCGGCCTGATGAGGAGCATTGCGTGAGATGAGGACCACCTCGTGACCTTTTTCTGTAAGGTGGCGGGCAAGGTTCAGTCCGAGAAATCCCGTGCCACCAGCAATGACCACACGATTCTTGGTGCTGGATTTATTTTCCATGGAGTTCCTTTTTCTTGAATTTGGCGGTAATGCAACATATTGGGAAGTTCAATGCATTTGATTACCGGTAGCAAGTTTCTGATAGCGGTACAGGTATATACTCACTACCCCAGAATTGCATTATTGCCTCGAATGTTTTGGCAAGTCTTCCTGCTAATTCTTTTGCTCCCTCTGCAGTCGACTGGCAACGAAACAAGAAACGCTGATCGGCATGACTATCATTTTGAAAAGACGATTTCTCGGTCCGTTCTCGAGAACTACTTAGCACGCAGTGCGACTTTTGGATCATTGTTGCACCTGACTCTGGAAGATGACCTTCGCATGATTAGGGAGACGGGTGTTAAATTTGCTGGACGAACCATATGGATGTGGGGCAATGAGTCACGTATTGATTCCTTGGTGGAGAAGGGTGAACCCTTTGCAAGACGTATTCATAAGCTAGATCCTGACCTTATTTTGCAAGGTGCAATTTTTGAGATTGTGACCAAGGATGTGGAGAAGATTACTATTCCGGATTCGGTCCTCAAGGAGTTCGGGGTTGAGCAAAAAACGCGAAAATTCCGCTATAAGTCAATGCTCTATGGTTTCGGTCATCGCCACAATCATTGGGGTAAGTCTCAATCCGTGCCGGACATGAGTAGGCTAGAGACGAGAATGTGGTTTTATTATGTCGCTAAACGGTGGATTGACATGGGGATCGAGGCGATTCATATCGGTCAGGTGGCGCTTATGGATGACTGGGACAGGGGACACCGGCACTGGAGAGACTTGCTGGATAGAATACGCAAATACGGGAATAAGCATGCAAGGCGAAATATAGTTCTGATCGATGCGCATGTGCCCAGTGGTGGTATTGTGTACGCGGGTAAGCTTCTCTTTGACCTGCATTCCTTTCCCTCTCGGCCAAAATCAGTGAGTGGCAAGCCTTACCAAGCTGTTCTGGAAAAGGGATTTAGTGATGCGATTTACGGGCGCAGCAGGGGGGGGATTACTCCCAGCGGATGGAAGTGTGAATCACTGCCTTATATTGTGGAGATCGATAACTTCGGGTCATCCGATCATCCCGGTGAATACCGAGAGGGTGACAAAATTCATGTTTGGGGATGGGATGAGATAAACTGGTTCATTAAGCAACCCGAAGCCTACCGCAATGAGTGGCTTGAATATGCCTACAACTGGGTGAGGCGAACGGATCCCAATGGCTATTTTCAGTTACCTCTTCGTCGGTTTGAACATTATACGGCAAGCATGACCCCGCCCAAGGGCATGCGGCAAGAAGAGACAATTCGAAGGATTTGGGATAGTGCCGAGAGGAAATAGTTACAGGATATTTCCTCCTTCTGCGGTGATCAGTGTTCTCGGGGGTGATGGGTTACCCTAATTATAGCGTTGTGGCGTGTATCCGGCTTCGGTTCGCTTTTTTTTCAGCATTGCCTTTAGCTTAGCCATTTCTTGGGCATAATGGCGATTCTTTGATAAGTTCGTAAATTCTCCCGGATCTTTTTCCAGATCATAGAGTTCTGTGCCTTTCAGACCATATCCCCAGTGAGTAAATCGCCACTTGTGGGTGCGGATTGATTCGCCGCCACTGCGGCTGATGGTAAATGCCATTTCTTTGTTCCATTCTTGCGATTTTGGGTTCTTTAGCAGGGGAAGAAGGCTTTGCCCATGCAGATTGTCGGGGGGAGTTAACCCAGCAAGCTGGGCGATTGTGGGATAGAGGTCGATCAATTCGGTGATTTGATTCGTTGCCTTGCCATGGGTTTCAGTCAACCATGGGACACTGAGGATGAATGGCACCCTTGTAGATTGTTCAAAAAGATGCTGTTTCTGGAACTTGTTGTGTTCTCCTAGAAGGTATCCGTGATCGCTGGAAAAGATAACGATGGTATTTTTTCGCAAGTCGAGTTCGTCAAGAGTATCAAGTATCCGACCTGCCTGAGCATCCATGTAGGAGATGCTACTGTAGTAGGCTTCCAGTAATCCCTTATGTAATTGAGGGGTGACGCCATATCTGGAATTTGCCTTATAGTTGCGAATGATTCCTGGTACATCGTCCAGATCGCCATCGGGAACTTTGGGGGTAATCATTGCATTACGGTCATAGAGGTCGAAATATTTTTCCGGGGCAACCAGTGGAACGTGGGGGCGGACAAATCCGCAGGCGAGAAAGAAAGGCTTGTTTCGGTTTCTTTGAAGGAAGCCGATAGCGGCTTCCGCAGCCATGCCGTCAGCGTGTTCGAGGTCACCAGTGGAAGCGATGACGCCCGTGAAGGTCTGGGAGGACTTGTCTTTTGGTGACCATTCTGTTTTTTCACCGGGTGCATTTTGCTCCGGTGCTTTAATATTGATTGTCTCATTCCATGAAGGGGGGTCATCATGCTCTGCGGTTCCCGCTATAATTTCACGGGGAATACCCATGTGGTATATTTTGCTAACTCGACCGGCATGGTAATCATTATTGCGGAAAAGTTGTGACAGGGTGACCACGTCGGGCATGTTTTTGCGCAGGTTTCCGCTATTACCAAGCATTCCGTTGGTATAGGGGTAGAGACCGGTCATCAATGAGGCGCGAGAGGAACCACATACGGGATACTGACAGTGCATGTTTTCAAAGCGCATACCGCGACGTGCCAATGCATCGAGGTGGGGTGTCTTGCATTGGGGGTGTCCAAATCCGCTCAATGCAGTACTTAGGTCATCGGCCATTAGTAGCACGACGTTGACCGGGCGTTTTGCATCGTCTGCGGCAAAGGAGCAGCAGGTGTAAAGTGTCGTGATGAGAAGTGAGTAAAATCGGAGCATTGAAGGTGTTCGGGGTGATGAATAGTTTACAGGTTGGATTTTAGCGATGCGGAATTCGACCTATCGAATAGGTATCTTTTTATAAATGTTTTTTTGCGTGGCCTAACCTCTGTGTTGCTCAAGCAAGGTCATCATTAAGATGGACACAAGGATACGGATTTGTTGGGTTGAATCCAACTCTGCAAGAGACTCTATGGCAAATTTCCCCTCAAGGAAGGCGGGTTTTTTCCTGATCCGCATTACGGCGTTATCATTAATATCGGTGATAAGGTAGGTCGGGTTGGCAAAGTAACCTGTAAAACCACCAATTAGTGGGATGCCGGATAAGAAATTGTCCAAAAAGCGAACAAGGACAGACTCCTCGCGGATAGTAAATTCCGCCGGTTGACTGGCATCATCGGGATAGATTTCATAATGAGCTCGCCATAGAGAACGCATGCCTTTTCTTCTGACTCCTCCAAACCCCTTACCTTCATCGGTTATGAAATTGTAGGCGGCTGACCAGTCGATGACCTTGTTTGACTTGATGTCACAGAGTTTTTTTTCCTTGGTGTCATCAGTGAACACCTCAACATGCTCCTTTAGCTTTAAGAGTTTCTGCTTTACGTAAAGGACTGGGTTGTTGTCGGCATCAGTTACATAAATCTGTGGAGATAAGGCAATTATTTTCCGCTTTAGATGGAGAGGGTATTTCATTTTACTTTTTGATATGAGTGCGAAACTAATGACTTTACGATATCTAATCGTAACAGTTTCAGGAACGTGTTCCAGAAAGAATACCGGGTTTTGCCTAGGTGCGGGATGTCAGCCCCGTTTTCATTATTGGCCGATACAGGTAATAGCCTTGCCCGTTCTCAGGAAGAACTTGTTTTCACTCACAGCGTATCCGTAGACCACGTCATCTTCTGCAACTGTAATCTTATTCTTTGCAATGACCTTGGGTTTTGTTTCTGACGGCTCAATGACAACAGTTTCGCCGTTTTTGCAGAAAAAATAGATGCGGTCTTTGGCCGCGAGTGGGGAAGCCCAGCACCCATCAGGCAGTTTGTGCTCCCAGCATTGGGTTCCATCCCTAAGCTTCTGCGCCTGCAAAGTTCCTGCCCGATTAATGAAATACACCATCTTGTTGTGGATTAGAGGTGAGGCAAAGCTTGATGTGACAGATTTGGCTCGCCACTTAAGGTGCGTGTCGGTGATATTACCTTCGCCCCCCAGACGGATGGCAAGGTTTTGCTTCGGATAGGAAGAGGCGGCAATCACGAGGTCTTGCGTGCTGCTTGGCGAGGCTACAGTATTCTTTTGAATGTCATCAAACCACCATATTCTCTTACCGCTTGAGAGTTGGTATGCTTCTATGATGCCATTTGAGCTAATAATGATTTGTTCCTTATCTTGATGCTTAAGGTATAGAGGAGTTGTCCATGAAACCCTTGGCTCTCTTGGGGATTTCCACCGAGTTTTTCCGTTTAAGCGGTCGACGCATAGCAGGTATGATGGTCCATCATGATCAATGAGGAGAACCAGCCCTTCCGGAACTCCTAGAAGAGATGAACCCACTCCATGGCCACCCTTAAATTGTCCGAATTCTTTGGTTAGTTTTCGACTCCAGCGTTGCTTGCCATTGTGGTCAAAGGCCAACAGGTCGCCGCTTTCAAAAAAGACGTATATGCCATTTGGTCCGGCTACAGGGGTAGGTGCCCCCTGAGAGATCATCTTGGTCACTTCCTTGACCGTTTCAGTTGCACTGATGGATTTCTTCCAGAGGAGCCTTCCGGTTGCGAGCTCGAGGCAGTCGATAAACAGGGATTCCTTGTTTATGCCGCCTGTACTAGTCACATAGACGTTTTTTCCCCAAATGACAGGGCTCGACTGGCCGAACCCACTAAGCTGTTGTTTCCAGAGAATACCCTTTTCGTCACTCCATTCATGAGGGAGCTTGTCCCAGTCGGTTTTGCTATGGCCATTTCCCCTAAATCCCGACCAATTCGCTGATTGGGCAAGGCAAATCCCGCTGAGTGCAATGTAAAACACCGAGCAGTAGGCAATTTTCTTACATTGTTGGGGTATTGTCATGATTTCTTTGATCGATTTTATCACCTAGTTGGTAGATGCAACTTGGTGTTTTAATCTCCCCGTGTCTCCTCTTTTATTTGGCTCCATGCCTCAAAAAGTTTTCTGTTTTGTTGTATGAGAGATAGCAATAGGTTGCCATGGGAGTTGTAGCATTGAAATATCGTGGACTCCTCACCCTCGAAATTCTTAACGCAGCCAATAGACTGAAAAACTTCAGCTAGGTCTATTGCGACTATGGAATCCGTGGCAGCAAGGGAGATGACTCCTTGCGGGTGGCATTCCCTCTCTGGCAGAAATGTGCGCGAGCAACTCGCCATGCCGCCGTGCATTTCCAAACAAACGTCTTGGTTGAGGAAGCATGCGAATGAGATGATGTGGTAAAGAGGGTGGCAGGATATGCGGGACTTCGTTTTTTCCTGTTTCTCTTTGCAGCAAGGGCATAGACGACGTTGATTTTTAGTGAACGTTGCCTTTTTCGGCAATTGTTCGTGGCTTTTTACCAACTGTTTCGTTAGAAAGATGAGCGATTGTTCTTCTGACTTTGGAATTTCAATTGTTAGCTGTTCGTGCCGGTCTCTTGCAGTAAAAACAAGATCCAGTCGATCCTCTGACAAGAGGTTTGTCTGCAAACATACATTGGCTATTTGCTTAAAGTCGATGCTTAGGCCGGCTTCGGGCAGGCAAAGGAGGTCATTGCTTATAATTGCCTTCGGCTCTTCTATTTTGAAGCTGCAAGATGTTGCGTGACTCAGGAACCTAATATTGCACTGTTTAAGTTCGGATAGAAAATGAGCACAAAGATCAGAAGTTAAATTTACTTCCCAAAATTCACCGTATAGGGCTGAACTGATTTTCGTTATGTCTGAAGCCACATATTATCAGAGAAGATACGAAGCTCATTGGCTATCGCTATCTTGTCTTAATGTGACGGTGGATTGGAAATAATCTTCTGAGCGGTAACAAGAAGGGGGCACACGGATAAGTGTTGCGCCAATTCCTTCATTGAGACTTGTGCCATGGGGGACGGGCATTTCTTGTGATCTCGGCGTCCAGTTCGATCATTCGGGCGGTAAGCTTCTTGACCAGATCTTGATTTTCCTTTGCTAGGTTGTTTTTCTCTCCCATGTCCTTAATTAAATCAAAAAGCATGACTTCAGGTGCTGGAGCTTTCCAATTCTTTCCGGCATTTCTTGGCTTGTTTTTTCTTTTTACCAGGAGTTTCCACTTGTCCTGCCGCAGTCCTTGGATGTCTCCGCGGGAAGTATAGTAGAGA
>MDTA01147870.1_pt1 | contig 11329 bp, 6 predicted proteins | sample 811151 | NCBI WGS metagenome assembly MDTA01 (sample SAMN05326648, study PRJNA326480) | marine metagenome | isolation source: seawater | place: Indian Ocean: South | collected 2010 | reverse complement strand
CAACAGCTCCAGAACTAATTAAGTGATCGGCTACTTCTAATGCTTGTTCCCCGTTGTCAGGTTGAGAAATATAAAGATTATTAATATCTACTCCTAATGCTTCAGCATATGTTGCATCAAAAGCATGTTCCGCATCAATAAAAGCTGCAACACCACCAAGTTTCTGAACCTCTGCAATTGCATGAATTGTCAATGTAGTTTTTCCTGAAGATTCTGGACCATAAATCTCAACAACTCTTCCTCTAGGGTAACCACCAACTCCAAGAGCTAAATCAAGATTCATTGAACCAGTAGGTATTGACGAAACATCTTCATTAACTTTATCTCCTAATTTCATCAATACTCCTTTGCCATAAGATTTTTCTAACTTACCAATTGTAAGTTCTAATACTTTTTGTTTTTCATTTTGCAGCTTATCACTCATATATTTAATTTTTTACAAAATAGGCAAATTCTTTTGCAAAAGAGAAAAAAAAAACAATATAATTATTAACAAAATCCATATACTTTAAACGACTATTTTTTATTCTTTAAAAGTGATTTTCTTCCAATTTTATTGAAAATAAAATCTCTTTTAGTATCCCATCCTCTTGCAGGAGAATACTCTCTAGCGTAATAAATAATTTGCAAATGCAATTTATTCCATAAATTCTTAGGAAATAATCTTTTAGCATCTTTTTCAGTAGTTTCAACACTCTTTCCATTCGAAAATCCCCATCTATACATCAATCTGTGAATATGAGTATCAACAGGAAATGCTGGAACACCGAATGCTTGCGACATAACAACACTTGCAGTTTTATGACCCACAGAGGGTAATGCCTCTAATTCTACAAATGACTTTGGCACTTTTCCATTGTGTTGATCAACAATAATTTTAGATGATTCATATATACCATTACTTTTCATAGGCGACAAACCACAAGGGCGAATTATTTTTTGAATTTTTTTGACTGATAACTTAATCATTTTTTCAGGAGAATCTGCATTACTAAACAAAATAGGAGTAATTTGATTTACTCTTTCATCAGTACATTGTGCAGATAAAATAACTGCAACTAATAAAGTATATGGATCTTTATGATTTAAAGGAATTGTTGGATTAGGGTATTTCTCCTGTAAATTATTTATAACAAAATTAACTTTCTCTTTTTTATTCATTTATTAAAAATAAAAAAAAAGATATATTAATTTAGAAAATACAAAAAAAACTGATTGCTTTCATTTTTTTTAGCTCTTATAGATTTAGCATAACTTAAAATAAAATCAACAGTTTTTTTACTTGGTTTTATTCTATGTTGATCTGTTTTTTTTTTAGAAATTAAAGTAGGTTTTTTACTCATATATGTATTTTAATTAAATGAATTAACAACATAACGAATAAAAAATAAATTTATTTTACGAAAAAAATTTATTTGATATATAGATCAATGTTTTTTTGTTTTGAAAGATTTCTTAAGTTAAGAATTGCATATCTCATTCTTCCCAAAGCAGTATTTATACTAACATCTGTTTTTTGAGATATTTTCTTAAATGAAAGATCTTCATAGTATCTCATTTTCAAAACATTTTTTTGATTGCTTGTAAGAAATTCAACTAAATCATTAAGATCCTTATATACTCTCTTCCTAATCATATCTTCATCTTGTGTTCGCTCACCATTACTTATGATGTCAAAAATATCAAAATCAGAACTATTACTAATTTTTTTATTTTTTTTCTCTCTTCTAAAGTGATCAATGATTAAATTATGAGCTATTCTCATAACCCATGGAAGAAACTTCCCTTCTTCATTATATTTACCCTTTTGCAAAGAATTAACTACTTTAACAAAGGTATCTTGAAAAAGATCATCAGCAAGCTCCTTATTTTTAATCTTAGACATAATAAATCCAAATACACGATTTTTATGTCTTGTTAATAGTTTTTCAAATGATTGGTTACAACCATTTAAATAATTACACACTAAAATTTTGTCAGATTTTACGCTCGTTAACATATACTTAATATTTAAAATTAATAAAAAAGTAAATGTTTAATCTATAGGCGTTTTTTTGATGTTATGGACAAATATATATAAAGATTAGTAAATACGCAAATTGTTTTTTTTTAATTTTGTAAAGTATACTTATTTAAATGTCAGAAAAAATTCATATTAAGGGGGCAAAACAAAATAATTTGCAAAATATTTCTGTATCCATTAAAAAAAATAAACTCATAACAATTTCCGGAGTTTCTGGAAGTGGAAAATCAACTTTAGCATTTGATACTTTATATGCAGAAGGACAAAGACGCTACATTGAAAGTTTATCATCATACGCAAGACAATTTTTAGGAAAACTTGAAAAGCCAAAAGTTGATGAGATTATTGGGATTTGCCCAGCTATTGCAATTGAACAAAAAACAACAACTAATAACCCAAGATCAACAATTAGTACTTCATCAGAAATATATGATTATTTAAAATTATTATTTGCAAGAATTGGCAAAACATACTCCCCTATTTCAAAAAAACTAGTAAAAAAAGAAGATATAAATGATGTAATTTCTTTTGTAAAAAAAATTAAAGAAGGAACAAAATTTTTTATTCTTAGCAAAAAGAATGTAGAAAATATAAATCAGTTAATACAAGAAGGATATAATAGAATATATTACAAAAATAAAATAGTTAAAATTGATGAAATAGATGATGAAAAATTAGAAAAAAATATTTTAGTAGTAATTGACAGACTAGTTAAAGGGCAAGAAGGAAATAAAGAAAGATTAACTAATTCAATTGAAACTGCCTTTCAAATAGGAAAAGGAAAGTGTACAGTTTTAGTTGATGAAACGATAAAAACATTTTCAAATCAATTTGAACTTGATGGAATTAAATTTGTTGAACCTTCAACTAATCTTTTTTCGTTTAATAGTCCTTTTGGAGCATGTAAAAATTGTGAAGGTTACGGTGCAATTTTAGGAATAGACCCAAAAAAAGTAATTAACAATAGTAATTTATCTATCTATCAAGGAGCTGTAGCTTGTTGGAACGGAACTAAACTAGTTAAATGGAAGGAAAAGTTTATATCAAATTCAATGAAATATAATTTCCCAATACATAAACCATACAAAAATTTATCTACTGATGAAAAAGATTTACTTTGGAACGGAAAAGAAAAATGTAAAGGAATCCATCAATTTTTTAATAAGTTAGAAGAAAAAAAATATAAAATACAGAATAGGGTTCTTATTGCAAGATACAGAGGCAAAAGAACTTGTGATAGTTGTAACGGATCTAGACTCAGAAAAGAAGCTTTATATGTCAAAATAGGAGGTAAAAATATTTCCGAGATTAATGATATGAGTATCAAAAGAGCTATAATTTTTTTCCAAGAGTTGAAATTACAAAAAATAGACTATGATATTGCCAAACGAATTTTAATTGAAATTACGAATAGGCTTAATTATATAAATGAAGTTGGTCTTGGTTACTTAACATTAAATCGTAAATCAAACTCATTGTCAGGCGGAGAATCACAAAGAATAAATATTGCAACTTCTTTAAGTAGTTCATTAGTAGGAGCAATGTATATTCTTGATGAGCCAAGTATAGGCCTTCATTCATCTGACACAGAAAAATTACTTAAAATTCTTAAAGAATTAAGAGATATTGGAAATACAGTGATTTTAGTAGAACATGATGAACAAATTATAACAGAATCAGATGAGATTATTGACATAGGACCAAAAGCAGGAATTAACGGAGGAGAAATAATTTTTCAAGGAAACAAAAATAAGTTACTAATTGAAAAAAAATCACTAACAGCTCAATACTTATCTGGAGTAAGAAAAATTCAAATTCCAAATGAGAGAAGAAAATTAAGAAACTATTTTCAAATCAAAAACATATCTCTTAATAATCTAGTTAATTTAAATGCTAAAATACCTCTTGAAGGACTAGTATTAGTTACAGGAGTAAGTGGTTCAGGCAAATCAACACTAGTGAAAGAAATCATTCATCCAATAGTTAAAAATTATTTTAATAGTTATACTAATGACAAATTCAATCTAGATAATCTTAAATTTAGTTCTAATTGCTACAATAAAATCGAATTTATTTCACAAAACCCAATTGGAAAATCATCTAGATCAAATGCTGTTACTTATTTAAAAATATTTGACGATATCAGAAAATTATTTTCTAATGAACCACTATCAAAATCTAGAGGTTATAAAAGTAGCCACTATTCATTTAATGTTGATGGAGGAAGATGTGTAAAATGCAAAGGAGAAGGAGAAATTACTATCGAGATGCAATTTATGGCAGATGTATACCTTAAATGTGATGAGTGTAACGGTACGAGATTTAAAAAAGAGATTCTTGAAATAAAATTTGGAGGTAAAAATATTTCCGATATTTTAAATTTATCTATAGAAGAATCAATACATTTTTTTAATCAAAATGATAAAAAAAATATATCTCAAAAAATACAACCTCTATTTGATGTTGGATTAGGCTATATTAAACTGGGTCAATCTTCAAATACACTAAGTGGTGGTGAAGCACAAAGAATAAAACTTGCTCAATTTTTAGGAAAAGGAGTTAACTCTGATAAGACGATTTTTCTATTTGATGAACCAACTACTGGATTACATTTTTATGATATTGAAAAATTACTAAGTTGCTTTAACAAATTGATTGAAAAAGGTCATTCAATTATTTGTATCGAACACAATATGGATGTTATAAAGTGTGCAGATTGGATAATTGATCTTGGTCCTGAGGGTGGTGAAAATGGAGGTCAAATTATATTTGAAGGAACTCCAGATAAAATTATTCATCATCCTAATTCACTAACAGGAAAATACTTAAAAGAAAAATTATAACTTATTATAATCCAAATAATTTTGTAAAATAATTGCAGCGCTAATTTTATCAATTAAATCTTTATTTTTTCGTTTATTTTTAGGTAATCCACTTTGTAATATACTTTGTTTTGCAATTTTAGAAGTGTACCTTTCATCAATATTTACAACTTGTATATTTGGATATTTCTGTTTAAACCTAGTTATAAATCCTTTTAAATGAGATGAAATTTGATTTTCCAATAAGTTTAGATTAACAGGTTTTCCAAAAACTACGATTTCGACACTATACTTATCAATAAGGTAATCTAAATGAACGATTAAACTATTAGTTGGGACTGTTTTTAATGGTGTTGCAATAATCTGAAGAGAATCAGTAATAGATATGCCTGTGCGTTTAGATCCATAATCAACACCAATTATTCTATTCACTTTTAAAATTAATATTTAATGATCTTATAGTTAACTAGTTCAGGTAAAACTTTAACAGTATATGTTCCAGATGAAAAATTAGTTAGATCAATTTTAGCTCGTTCGTTTTGTTGATTAATCTCTAAAATTAACTTACCCTCTTGATCATATATTTTTACATCATGATAATCTCTATCGTTGAAAATTAAACTAAATACTCCCTTTGTAGGATTTGGGAAAAAATCAAATTTGAAATCTTTATCAATTATATATGTGCTTTGACCAATATTTATTGGAGGAAAAACTATGTAGTCAATCCATGCACAGTCCTCTCCATCTTCCCATCCTCCGTCTTTATCATATTCCCATTCTAATTCGTGATATCCAACAGAAACTGGAAAAGACACATAGCTCCAAGAATTATCAATACCCGACCACTCTCCTTGTTTATTTCCATCAATGTAAAACTGTAAAAAATCATAATCTTGCTCAGATGAGACAAATTTAAAGAAGGAGATATCACCAGGTGCAATAACATCAATATTTAGTTTCAAATTAGATACTGCATTATCAGGAAGATTATCTCCAGATTTACAAGAGCTAACTCCTTCATAAACATTAACATTATCTATATACCATGGATAATCTACATCATTATCCCATGCATATTGTGTTAGATCTCCAGTCTCATAGTCTTCATCAATTATTCCAATTATCTCAGATAAAATATTATTATAAAAATAACTTCCATTATTTAAATCAAATTGAAACTCAACATATGTGCCGACTGGCGTATTAGAATTAGTTGTAATATTAAAAATAACGTATTGAGAAGTATTTACATTAATACTTGATAAACTAGAAGATGTATTATTAATAGTTATATATGGAGATAAACATGAAATCGAAGAGATTACTGCACCAATATTAGAATGTCCAATATTTGTTACCTCAACTACTAAATCAGCTGATTCCCCAGCATCTAACCTGCCATTTCCATTTCCTAATATAGCATCATCAATATAATAACTAATATGTTCTAACTTAGGAGCATTTATTGAAAGATTGATATATGAATTCCATGCATTACCAAGGTTATCAGTAATATCTAAATCAAACACTACACTATGTTGATCTGGAACATTATTCGCAACTTGAAAGGTAAATGGATTATTAATACTAATTACTTGTTGAGAAGGTACTACATTAACAATATCTGAACTATTGATTAATGATATAAAAGGATCATTGGTTGATATAGAAACATTCACCATACTAGCATCAATGGAGCCGACATTTTCAATATCTACATTCAAACTTATGAACTCATCATAATCAACTTGCTGATTATTATTTCCAGTATTATCATTGATATCACTAGAAGAGTATATAACATAAGGACCTGTTGGTGAAATTACTTGAATAGTTCCCTGATAAGGCTGTCTAAATTGCTTAGTAACTACTATATCAGCAATACCAACATTATTAATTGCATTAAAGTTAAGAGATACTAATCCAGAAGAACCTACTATTTGAGCGTCAAGAAGTATCCCATTCATTGAGATAGCTACATATGAATGTTCTTCAGCATTAACATCAACGGTGGATGTTCCTACTGGTATAACTGATGAATGAGAAACATTTAATGATGTAGGAACTCCTATATAAGGCATCAGTGAAGGATCACCCATCACATGGTAAATTTCCCAATAATAATGTTCAGAACCACCAGCTTGAGTAACTGCTAAGTTTCCTGAATGTATCATTTGTCCAGTAGTTATAAACCAGTCTTCTTCTTGCTCTCCATTTTCGTGCATTAAACAATCATAAACTGCTAATCCTGTGCCTGCATATGTAGGGTTAGAAGTGAAATTTGAAGTATTACCAACTGCCCACCAATAATCTTCGTCCCAATAAGTGTTATTTGAACCTCCTATGTAACCAACTGCACCCTTATTACTAGCTCTTAAAATAGCTTCACCAAAACACTCTGGAACATCAAATTTATTTGATTGACAACAGTTTCCAACAAGAACACCAAACTTATCATAATTTTGCAATCCATTAATATCTGAGACTACAAATGAGGGGTCTCCCCATCCTGAACTACCGCAATGAGCAGTGTAATTTGCAAAACTACTTCCATTACTAATATCTGAAATTATAGCTGCCGAAGCTGCTGGTTGATCAGTCGTAATTGGTGTTCCAGATCCATATAGATATGTATGAACATTTAAACCAGCATTTGAATTAAAATAATTATCTGTTCCATAATTAATTTGTCCGTTACCATACGTTGGGGCCATTGAAGCATCAACTCCTGCTACTAAAACAATATCATCAAGAAACGATGGGTCAGAAAAAGTATATTGTTCATGGGATAATGTTTTCGAAACTTGAGCTTCAACCTCTCCAGCAGTAGTTGCAGAAAATCTTCCATAATACATCTCTGGATAAAAATCTCCATTACCATCAAATTCACAATAGTACATATCAGATAAGTGACTTCCAGTTAGCCCAGAAAAGGAAGGGACTTGCGCATCATCTCCAACGATTAATAAATAAGTTGGCGGAGGGTTTGTTAGTGTTGCATTATCATACATAGATTTTATAAAAGCATGTATTGAAGAAGTCGTATTTCCTACCATTGGATCGTTAGTATATCCTTCTATAACCTCAAATCCTTTCCTTGTTTTCCATTCAACTAATGGTTGAATTGCAGTTTGAAACATAGGGTCAGAAATAATTACATATTTAACCGGATATGTCGTAATCACGTCTTTATATGAATCTGATTTATAATTAATACATGTTTTAAATAATTTTTCAAACTCTGGCGAAAAATATTTTTGCTTGTTATGATTATCTTTTACTTGATCATAATTCTGAAAACTTATCTTAACTTCTAATTTTGTTACTACATTAATTTCATTAGTAAATGGATTATAACTAAAGGGATTAATTGAAAGTCTTGCTAATCTACGTCCTCTCATTACTCCTAAAACCTCAGTTTTTACAATATCATTTTTATAAAAACCATCAAAAGAATAGTAGTCAGTATTATGATAAAATGGAACATCTTCAATATTTTGACTTTTTAAAATTGAAGGTTGAGAAGGAAAAATAGGAGCAGACAAATTATAATCAGATAAAGAAACTAATTTTTCTTCTTTATTTATAATTTCTATTAAAATATCTGAATCTATAGGTACATCAATCAGTTCTTCTAAGGCAGGTAACTCAGCCTCTCCAGAGTTAGCATTCTCTCCATAACCATCAACTAATATTTTAACAAATCTTTGATTATCCTTTTTAATCTTTTTAAAACTTATATTTGATAAATAATTAACAAAAGTAAATTCTGAAGTTGAGTTTGAAACAATTTTGAATTGATTAGAGGACTCTGTTAGTTTAATATCTCTAGTAAATAAAGGGGATATTACTAAGAGTGAGAAGAAAAGTAAAATATATTTTTTCATGTTTGAGAATTTATACAAATATAATAAAGTAAGAAGACAATTTACAATAACTATTCATCAACTACATAATTTATCTCAACATCTCCATTACTATAAATGTAGAGAAGAACAGATTTTTTTAAAGAAGTAAATTTATTAACTTTTTTACCTAAAATATCTGTTATGTATAGCAATTCTCTGTCATCAGAATTTGGTAATCTTTGAGAAAGTGGCATAGTCCAAAAAATTAAATTTGTCCACTGATTTGCTCTGTAGGCACCTCCATTGGGGTCACACCATGTTCTAGCCTGACCTCTATATGTCTGCCCTGAAATTAAACCATTTTTATTCTTATATGTTAGTGGATATAAAACACCCATTCCTCCAGCATTTATCCAAGGAGCTCCAACATAATTTTGTCTTAACTTAATTCTTAAAAACTCATATTGTCCATTTAAATTCCAATCAAATCTAACTTTAGTTGAACTCAAAGGAATTGCCGAGAAATTTGATACTAGAGGACAGTCTTCTGCTGTTATAAAAGTATCAATTAATGACCAGGAACTAGCACTGGCTCCGCAGTACCAAGCTTTGATTCTATATTCATATTCGGTATTGGAATTCAAATTATATAGTATCTTGTTAATTTTTTGATTTCCAGTATTGCAACTTCCAATAGGAGCACCCATTGTTTTTTGCATCCATGAAGTTGAACCAATCGGTCTAAACTGAATTCTATACTGATCTACTAGACATCCTAAAATATTCATGTTATTCCAATTAATTGTTGCTCTATCATGAATAATATTATTAGCATAAATATTTGCGACAATTGGACTAAAACAATTAGTATCTTGAAATACTTGAATATCTATACCTAAAAAACAATTATTACTATCTACTACATAAACAGTATATAGTCCAGGATATAGATTATAAATATCTTGTGTATTCTGTGTTGGAGATGTAGTCCAATAATAACTATATGGACTAATACCTCCACTAACAGTTAAGTCTATAAAACCATCATTAGATGATACTGAACTGGCATTTCCTACATTATAATTAACAACTAATTTATCAGGTTCTGTTATTGTATAGTTGCCTAAAAATACTTGACCTACACTATCAGTTATCTGAACAGTATAAAAACCACTAGGCAAACTATTCAAATCTTGTTGAACAGCTCCATTATTCCACAAATAGCTGTATGGAGGAATACCTCCGATGACTGTTAAATCAATTTCTCCAGTAGAATTACCAAAGCAATCAACATTAGTAATTATATCACTTACACTTAAATTAGTTAATTGCCCATCTGAAACTAAAATGGATAGATTTTCAATACAATTATTAGCATCAATTAAATTTAAATTGTAGATACCTGGAGACAAATTTTGCAAATTTTGAGATGAAGAATTGAAATTTTGTGGTCCCGACCAAAGAAAAGAATATGGAAGAGTTCCACCATTAACAGATAGACTAATACTTCCATCATTAGTTCCAGGTAAGGTTGTTGGGTTTGAAGTATAAGATACTATAATAGAATCTGGTTCGCTTATATAAAAAGAAGAATTTTGAGTTTGTCCAACTGCATCAGTTATTGTTAAATAATAATTCCCCTGAGATAAATTTGAGAGGTTTGCAGTTGTAGCGCCATTATTCCAATTATAATTATATGGAGGAACTCCCCCACTTACCGATATACTAATACTACCATCGTTAAAACCTTGACAAGAAACATTTGCAATTGAAGAACTATAACTTAATGTTGGGTATATAGGCTGACAAGCTTGCGAGTTTAATAATGAAGATCTAGTGGTATTTAATGTTGCTCTCATTCTATTTTTCTGACCATTAGTAAACATATACATACATGCATCATTTGTGTAGTCCATATAATTCATAAACATTTCTCCTGAAGAACCTGTACTCGAACAATTTGAAGAATGAGGGAATGAAGGACAGCCATAATTTGACTCCTCATGTTCAGGAGTATCAGACACATAATCATTACCACAATAACTATCTCCCCAAATATGGTATAAATTAAGCCAATGTCCTACTTCATGAGTTGCTGTTCTTCCTAAGTTATATGGAGGTGTAGCAGTTCCAATATTTCCAAAATAAGCATAATCACAAACAACACCATCAAGACTAGCGTTTCCTCCAGGGAATGTTGCAAATCCTAAAAGACCACTAGCTAAATTACAAACCCAAATATTCAAATAATCGTTAGTATTCCATGCATCTTTTCCACCATTAGAGGTATACTTCATATTTGTGTATCCAGAAAAACTTGAAATACTTGTCTGTGTTCTTGTAATTCCAGAAGTCGCATTACCATTTGGATCTCTTACAGCTAAACAAAACTCTATTTGACAATCAGCAACTAAACTAGAAAAAGATGATGGAACACTTGACACATCAGAATTTAACATTCTAAAATCTTCATTTAGTATGTCAATTTGAGAATAAATTTGAGCATCTGATATATTTTGACTAGAATTATTATACAAAACATGTACAACAACAGGTATTGTAATAATTGAGTTATTAGCTTTGGAAGCTTGATTTTGCCATTTCTCATTTAAATTATTAATATGTTTCATATT
>MDTA01017716.1_pt1 | contig 11331 bp, 11 predicted proteins | sample 811151 | NCBI WGS metagenome assembly MDTA01 (sample SAMN05326648, study PRJNA326480) | marine metagenome | isolation source: seawater | place: Indian Ocean: South | collected 2010 | reverse complement strand
TTTTCATCATCTTGTCCTATCATTACAATATTATTTTTCTCATCAATAATTTTTCTTTTATCCCAGCCGTCTAAAGCAGAATCATAAATTTTTACCTGGTGTCCATGTTTTTCCAATATTGGTGCAATAAGCATTAAACCTAAGGATGGCTGGATTCTGTTTACTCCATCTGAAATTCCTTTCAAATTTGGTGTTATTAGTAATACTTTTGCTTTTTTTTTCATAAAATTATTTATAAATAAATTTCTTTATATCCTCAAAATAATTTGTTGCTAAGGATTTTAGATTAGTTTTCATGTTATTTTTAATAATAAAATCAGGATTTTTAGGATATTCTGGCACAATATCAACACCTAATATATTTTTTTTATTTTTATAAGTTTTTTTCTTACCTAATTTAATTATTTCTTTTATATCCGCATCAATATACGTAACTATAAAATTTTTAATTTTTGTTTTATATATTCTTCTAGCTTTGTGATTCAAGCCAACCACTGTGTAGAGCACATTAATTTTTTTTTCGCTTAAAAATTTTAGAATTTCAGAGAATTTATAGGAATTTTGAATTCTGTCATTTTTTTTATATCCATTTAAATTAAATAATTTTCTTAGATCATCCCCACTCATATTAATAGTTGGGCCATATTTTTTTTCAATTTTTGAGTGAATTAATTTCATAATAGTTGATTTACCAGAACCTGAATAACCTTCCATCCAAAAAACTAGACCATATTTTGAATTCATTTTTTTTTTAGATTTATGCATGCTCGCTTTCTAATAATTGTGCTACTTATATTTTTAGTCCTGTTAAATAATTTTATTTTTTTCTTAGGTAAAGAGTTTAAATTGTCATTTCCATGTATCAAATAATCAATCTTATGTTTTTTTAAAAAGGCATCAGAGATAAAAAAATTACATGGAATTACTTTTGATACATATTTAATTGACTGTAGTATTTCTTTTCTAAATTGAAATCCAATTTCAGGTGAGTATCCTTTATATCTTTTAATCTCTTGATCTTTTGTCAATGCAATTATTACATTTCCAAATTTAGATGCTTTTTTTATCAATCTTACATGACCATGGTGTAACAAAGTTGCTGACATATCTAACAATACATTTTTTTTCATCAGTAAATATTATCTAAAATCATACCTTTAGATTTTTTACCTAAATGAGCTTCGCCTATATGACATACAACGCTTCCGCCAATATTATTTCTAGGTGTATAGAGTATAACTTTCTTATTTTTTGGTTTAATGATTTTTTTGACATGAGTACAAAGTAATGGCTGATTTTCTTTTGGTAATGTTAAATAATTTTTCATCTTATTCAAAAATTTTTTTTTATTTATTGTTACTGAATATCTGTGATGAGAATGATTTTCTAATACTTTCTCTAAAGAATAAATAATTTGATAAGGTCCAGTCATTTTTTTTTCAATATGATTCATAATGTTTAAATAAAAACTAGGTATAAAATTTTTATTATTTTCATTAAAACAAATAAATCCAGCTCCTGTTAAACCAAATAGGCCTTTACATGAACTAAACGAAATAACATCGGCTAACTCATGATCCCTTTCTAAACCTATAGAGCCTGTTGCATCTAACATTAATTTTGATTTATTTTTTTTTGCAAAATATTTAAGTTTTTTAATTGGTATTTTCAAACCACAGCTTGTTTCTGTTGGGCAGGCCACAATCCAATCAAACTTATTTTCAACATCATCTAATTTTTTCCAATTAATACTTTCCACTTTTTTTACATATTTAAATAAACTCTTATGAGTAAAAGCAATTGTTCTCAATCTTTGGGCATAATATCCAGTATCTATTATTAAAATTTTTCCATAAAGAAAGTTTGCCATCATTATTTCAATTGCCAAGCTTCCTGAGCCCTGAAAACGAACAATCTGGGAGAAGCCTCCAGCTATATTCTTAATTTTATTTAAAACTTTTTTTTCAGTTTTTTGATATTCAACATCACCTCTTCCAAAACAAGGTTTAATATTAGTAATACTTTTCTCAATTAGACTAGCTGGACCTGCTGTAAAAATTATTTTTTTTTGATTTTCTATTCTAATTCTTTTTTTTGTTTCTTTCATTTTTGTTTATAAAATTTGTAAAAATTTTTTTCCTAGTTTGAAATTTCTCTTTAGGTCTAGGTAATTTTGAACTAATACCTGGACTGCTCAGAATTTCAATGAATAAACTACCTTTTTTTTTAATTTTGTTTTTAAGAATATTGTTAATTTTGTTTATACTATCAATTTTAATATATTTATCATAGCCAAATCCAAGGCTTATACTCTTATAGTCAATTTTTGATTTATTTATTCTTTGACCTCCTACCGAGTCATGAACACCATTATTAATCAAAATATGGATAAAATTACTCAATATTGCCGAATTTTGTAGGCCAGATGTATGCATTAATAATGAACCATCGCCATCAATACATACTACTTTGATTTTTTTTAGATTTTTTGCAATCCCAGCTGATACTGAGACTGCGTGCCCCATACCACCTGTCATAAGAAAATCTTTCATAAGATTTTCATTTTTTTTTGACCTTAATAAATAAAGTTCTCTTGACGCATAACCAGTATTTGAAACGATTGGATATTTTGAGGGTATTATATCAAGTAATTTTTCAATAATTTTTTGTCTTTTTGGTAAACTTCTTTTTTGGATAACTTTTTTTTTATCAATTATTTTTTTAAAAGTTCCTTTTCTTACAATAATTGCTACAGGTTTTTTTAATTCTATTGATTTATGTTTAATTTTTTTTATTAATTGTCTAAAATTTTGTGTTTTATTGCTAATTATTATATAGGGTACATCTATTAATTTAAGCTGTTTCAATGTAATAAACCCCTGATATAAATGTTGAGGCTCATCATGAATTTGTTTATTTTTTGAGATAATTTCTCCCCTCCAACCAATTAACAAAATCATTGGAATTCCATAAATTTTTTTGTTAACAACAGAGTTCAATGGATTTATTGCATTACCTAGACCTGAATTTTGCATATAAACAAGTGCAGGTTCGCGAGTTGACAAATAATGACCAGCAGCTAGAGCCACTGCAATCCCTTCATTACCTACTGAAAGATGCTCGTTAAGTTTTTTTTTTTCAAATTGACTTAGAAAATTTTTTAATAGAGAGTCTGGTACACCTGTAAAAAAATTTATTTTATTTTTTTTTAAAGATTTGTAAAATTCAATAGAGTCAATCATTACTAATTCGTACCAGGAATTAAGTCCATCATTTCTTTTATTGAAGTTAATTTATCCTCAATTTCTTTAGATCTGCCATTTTTTAAAATAGAATTTGCAACTTCTACCATTGCTGGGTAGGCTGCTCTAAATAGATGATTTGCGTAAATTACAACATTAAAACCATTATCTATTAACTCATTTTCTGTTATAGAGCTGTATGTACTTGGCACACAAACTAAAGGTACTTCATTAAATTTTCCTTTAAATTTTTTTGAAAATTCAAATATTTCTTTTGGATTATCTTTTTTACTGTGGATCATTATTCCATCGCTACCTGAGTCTAAATAAGCTTCTGCTCTCAATAATGCATCCTCTAAACCTTTTCCTAATATAAAACTCTCAATTCTTGCAATAACCATAAAATCTTGATTTTGTTGATTTGATTTAATCGTTTTTATCTTATCTGAAAACATTTCAATGCTTTCCTGTAGTTGACTAGAAGTATCACTTAATAAAGAATTTTTTTTCAAACCTGTTTTATCTTCCATGATCACTGCGGAAATACCCAGTCTTTCAATTGTTTTAATATTTAGACTTAAGTGTTCTATTTTACCTCCAGTATCAATATCCATGATCAAAGGCTTAGAAGTTACCTCAAATATATTATTTATATTTTCTAGTCTTTTTGAGATATCAACAACTTCTATATCTGGTTTTCCAATTAAAGATGCATCTGTAAGCGAGCTTGACCAGAATCCATCATAATATATTTCACGATCATTTACTCTGGCTAAAGCATTTTCAGCGATTAGTGCTGAAATTGGACTATGAGTTTCAATTATTCTTGTTAAATCTTTATTTTTTATAGATCTTTTTAAACTTTGAATTCTTTGATCAGTCGAAATACCTACTTTTTTGTTCATATTTGATATGGCTTCAGAGGAGATACCCTTAGTGTATGGAATTTCAATTAACTCACCATTATATTTTTTCAATTCATCAATAACATTTTTTCTCATAACAGACTGCTTCCCAGTTAACCAGTCATCACCATGAACAACAAAATCAGGCTTTAATTTTCTAATTGTAATAGAGTCATCCCACTCATTTTGTGCAATAACTTCTGCTACCCCTGATAAATTTTGTACAATTAATTTACGTTGTTCAAAATTTAAAATTGGTAACTTTTTATGTGTCGCTACAGCTCTATCGGTCAAAAGTCCAATTATAACCTCACCATACTTCTTTGCTTCTTTTATAAGATTAATATGTCCATGATGTAAGTTATCTGCTGTAAGTGAGATATATACTTTTTTATTTTTCATAATTATTTATCAAAATTGAATAACTAATTAACCAATTTTAATTCGTCAAATTTTCCTTTTTCAACAATTGATCCATTGTTCAATACATAGATTGTTTCACAGTTAAATACTGAATTAAGTCTATGAGTAATAATTATAATAGTTTTATTTTTACTAAATTTATCAATATCATCCATTATTTTCTTTTCATTTTCCATATCCAATGAGCTTGTTGCTTCATCTAAAATTATTATTTCAGGATTTGAATAAAGTGCCCGTGCTATTCCTATTCTTTGTCTTTGACCGCCAGACAATCTAATCCCATTGTTTCCAATAATTGTATTTTCCTTTTCTGGTAATGAGTTAATGAATTCTGTTAATTGTGATTTTTCCAGACTTTCAAAAACCTTTGTATTATTGATCTTCTCCTCCTCAATTCCAAAAGCAATATTATTTTTAATTGAATCGTCTAATAAATAGATCGTTTGTGGCACATATCCTAATTTTTTTTGCCAGCCAGGCTTATTGGTATCTATATCTATATTATCACAAAATATTGCTCCTTTATCAGGAGAATGCAAACCAGTAATCAAATCTAATAAGGTGCTTTTTCCTGATCCAGATGGACCAATTATACCTACTTTGGTATTTTTTTTTATTTCAATATTTATATCCTTAAGCACTGCTTTGTTTGTTTGATAGCTGAAATTAATTTTATTTATTCTAATTTTATCTTTAAAAGGAGGAAAAATACTATTTTTTTTTTGCTCCAAAGAGGATTTGTTGCTTTTATCAAAATTTTTTAGTTCGTTAGAAATGATGCTATATGAAAATTTTAAATTTCTAATTGCAGATACAGACTGTGTTATTGAGTTATAAGCAGGTATCATTCTTGCCATTCCAACAACAAATAAAGTTAATGTTGGTAATATTAAATCAAAACTACCTTTTTGATTAATTAAAAAAATAATTAATATAACCACCACGGTTACACTTATAAGTTCAAGAAATGTTCTTGGTAATGTCTGAATAAAACCTGCTAAAGCTCTATTTTGTTCTTCTGTTTTCATGGCTTCGTTAAATCTTTTTGATGAAAATAAATGTTTGTTTGATATTTTTAATTCCTTAATTGATCCAAAGGTTTCTTGTAAATTAACTAGAGTTGACCCTGATGCTGAGTGGATTCTTTTACCTGCTCTAAACATCATATTCTTTGTAAGAAAGATAAAAACTAAACTTGCTATAAGAAGTATGATTAAAATAGACAATGAAGAAATTGGATTAACTACCAAGAATAATATAGAAATAAATAGAAGTAATAAAACTTCTTTAAAAAATAAAACTAATCTCAAAATAACCTCAATAACGTTGTTACAATCAAGAACTACATTCCTAGCAAGTGAAGCAGGATTTCTTTTTAAAAAAAATTGGTATGGTGAGTAGATATAATTTTCAAATATCTTATTTTTGAGATCTTTTCTTAATATAAGTCTTAATTTATTTTGATAATAAGATAAAAAAATTAAATAAATATTTTTTATAAAAAAAATAATAAATATTGTTAAACCGAAAAATATTTCAGTTTTAATATTTAAATTTGATAAGAAATTTTTTACATTTAAAAAATTAAGGGTATCTGTAGCAATTTTATTTTCTGTTAAAGATATAACAAATAGAGGTATTGATGAAATTCCAATTATTTCTAAAAAATTTGCTCCAACTAACAAGAAATAATAAAAATAAAGATATTTATATTTTTTTTTATCTACAAAAAGTTTGATTTTATCAGTTTCTAATCCAAGTAATTTCATTATCTTTTGTCATTAAAAATTTTTTGTACTGGGGTGTTCCAAATATTTTTAGTTTTTAAAATATTTATAATTTTTTCTGCAGAATTACCATCTCCAAAGATAGATTTTTTTTTATATTTCTTTCCGTAAAAATAATTTATCTTTTGGTTTAAATTGACTGTGGTAAAATTGAGATTTATGATTGATTTTGTATGTTTAGCTCTATTATTTTGCCTAGAACCTAAGTTAATTGTTGGAATCCCGTAGACTGGTGCCTCAATTATTCCGGCACTTGAATTCCCTAAAATTAATTTTGAATTTTTTAATAATGTAAGAAAATACTCAAATCTCATAGATTTTAATAATTTAAAGTTTTTATTTTTTTTTAACTTTAAATTATATAATTTTAATATCTCTTGAGTACCTGGATCATTATTGGGATATATTACTACAAATTTTTTATTAGTTTTTATACAATTGCGAATTAATGAATTTGTATAAGTTTTGATATTTCTAAGTTCTGTTGTTACAGAATGAAACAAGATAATTCCGTAATCTTTGAAAGATATTGAATATCTTTTTTTAACATCATTTATATTAGGTAATTTACTTTTCTTCATTATATCAATATCTGGACTCCCACATACAAATATTGACTTTGGATTTTCTCCTAATTTTTTAATTAATCTTTTTTTGGCAATAAGATTTGAAACAATATGTAAGTGAGAAAGTTTTGATATTGAATGTCTTAAATGTTCATCTATAGTTCCTGTTAATTCTCCTCCCTCTATATGCATTGTAAGAAAATTATTTAATGAAGCAGAAATAGCACCAGCTAAAGCTTCAATTCTATCACCGTGAACAATTACTAAATTAGGTTTAAACTTATTTAAAAGTTTATTAAAACCATTAATAGTATTGGCAAGTATTAGATCTTGGCTTTCACTTCTATTGTAATTAATAAATTTATGCAAAATTTTAGTTGGAAAGTTTTTTTTAACTTCATTATATGTAAAACCATATTTTTTATCCAAATGCATGCCAGTAATAAAAATTTTAATATCAAAATTTGAATTTAAAAGCTTTTGTATTACACTTTTAATTTTGCCAAAGTCTGCTCTTGTGCCAGTTATTAAAACTATTTTTTTTTTCAAATGTCCTTTTTTTTAATTTGAGTATTGCTTTTAATATTTCTCTTAATTTTTTTTCCAAGAAGTTTATAATATTTCGATGCATCAAAATCACCATTGCCTGGCCTTTTGACCCAAATATTCTTTTTAGTAAGAACTTCTCCTTTTTTAATATCTTTAGTTGCAACCACAGAAGCAAATGCAAAATTAGCAACACTTTTTTCATCTTCAAGAATTTCACTTTTATTTTTTAATGCATTAAATATATTTTCTGAATTCACAATAAGTTCACTTAACCCTTTCTCATCAATAGAACTAGAAATATCAGGTCCTTCTCTTTTTTTTGAGTCAACAAAATGTTTTTCTATCATGTTAACTCCTAAAGGAATTGATGCATAAGATGTAAGATTATCGCTAGAATGATCAGAAAGACCAATGATAGTTTTGGGGTAAATTTTCTTAAGTTTGGATATGAAATTTAGTCTAGCTTGAGAATAATTAGAAGGATAAATGTTTGTGCAATGATTTAAGGCAAATTTAATTTTATATTTTTTTAAAATAGTAACAGTTTTATCGATTTGTTTTAAATTATTCATGCCTGTGCTTAAGATTAAAGGTTTATTTTGTTTGCATATATATTCAATCAAAGGGGTATTGTTAAACTCGCCTGATCCAACTTTAAAAAGTTTTACTTTTAGTTTAACCAATCTGTCTACAGCAGCCCTTGAGAAAGGTGTGCTTATGTATTCCATGCCAAGTTTCTCTGTAAAATTTTTTAGTTTGTATTCTTCCTCAATCGAAAAAGAGCAATCTTTAATTAAGTCATATATATTTTTGTTAGCATTTTTTGGAACTAATTTTTTTGCCTCTACACTATATTCATCATCAATTAGGTGGGTTTGATTTTTAATTATTCGAGCACCTGCTCTTTTTGCTGATCTAATTATTTGCAAAGCTTTTGAAAATGATCCTGAATGATTAATGCCCATCTCTGGAATTATTAAAGGTGGTTTTTTTTTATCGATAAATATTTTTCCTATTTTAATCATTTTTAATTACTATTTTTTCATCAATTAAATTTTTATACTTTATTGCTACATTTTTCCAAAAATAGTTTTCAATTCGAGCAATATTATGATTTGTGATTTTTTTCCTATTAAACTCATCTAAATTAACAACTTTGGAAAGTTGATCTGATAAGTCATTCTTTCTATACAAATTAAATATAAATAATTTAAAAAATTGAGATAATTCTTTATTTGGACCAATATTACTTGCTATAACAATTTTTTTATTTGAAATTGCCTCTAATATTACCAGACTACTCGACTCGTATAATGATGGCATAACAACAGCCTCACAATTGTTATAATATTTTTTTAATTCATTTGATGACAATTCTCCTAAATAAATAACATCTTTAATTTTATTTGACTTGATATATTTTTCTACTTTTGTGAAATATTTTTTTCTCTTACCACAAAGATATAATCTTATTTTGCTTTTTGTTTTTACTTTGAATTTTGTGAATTCCTTAATTAATTGTATATGATTTTTATGTATCCAAAATTGAGCTGGATAAAAAAAATATTTTTTTTTTATTTTTTTATTTTTAACTTTTAAAGTAAAGTTTTTATCTACACCCTCATTTATCAAAATAATTTTATTTACTTTCAATCTCATGAAGCTAACAAATTCTTTTTTCATAGTTTTTGAACTTGCTATGATAAAATCTGCAGAATTTGCTGAATTTTGATAAATAACATTTCTGATTATAACCTCCCTTTTTTCTAAAAATTCAGGATGAGTCTTGTGTATTATGTCGTGAAAATTAATTATCGAACTAATTTTTAAATTATACGAATTCTCATGCGCATTTAAAAAAATTATCAAATCTGAATTTTTTTCAAATATTATTTTATTTTTGTAATTAATAATATTTGTTAAAAATGAATGTATTGGTGAAGTATTTATCCCCAAAAAACCAAAAAGTAAACTTATTAAAGTATTTATTTTTTTTAAAGGAATAAATTTTTTTTCAACTTCTATAATCTTGAAATTTTTTTTTTTTATTTTTTTTAAAAAATGATTTTTTAAATCTTTATTAACATATATTTGAAAAAAGTTTTTTTTATCTATTTCATGGAACCCTTTGATTAATCCTAGCGCATAGGTGTAAACTCCCTGATTAATCGAACTTTTATCTATTGATGAAAGATCAATACCTATTCTCATAGAAAGCAAGGATATTCTTAATAATCAAAGAAAGTTGTTTTTTTTTCAAATTTACAGATGAAGGCATACATAAACCTGTTTTATAAAGTTTTTTAGACTCAACAAATCTATCTGCAGTGTTAAGTACATTTTTATCATTTATAAAACATTTTTGTTGATTCATTGGATAAAAAAAATCTCTTGTTTCAATTCCCCTCCTTTTTAAAAATGTCATTAATTTTTTTTTTCTCTTAACGTGTATGACTACAAACCAATTAACTGGGTTTGAATATGGTAAAATTTTTGAAAATTTGACCTCTTTTATTTTTCTGAGACTCTCATAATAATATTTATAAATTTCTTTTTTTTTTTGATATCATCCAGTCAATTTTATTAATCTGAGCTATACCTATAGATGCACATAAATCATTAAATTTAAAATTATATCCAACGGTATTATGAAAAAAATTCCCTTTTTTTAATCTTCCATAATTTTTTAGTTTAATAACCTCGTTAGCAATTTTTTTTGAGTTTGTAACCAAGGCACCTCCTTCACCTGTGGTTATCAATTTATTTCCATAAAATGAAAATCCTCCAACTTCACCAAATGTACCAAGTTTTTGTCCTTTATATGTACTTCCAAATGCTTGGGCTGCATCCTCAATAATTTTGAGATTATTTTGTTTTGCAAATTTTTTTATTTGTTGAATATTTGAGGCTTGACCAAAAAGATGAACTATCATTATTGCTTTGGTTTTTTTTGAAAGAAGCTTTTTTGCCATATCTATGTTTAGGGAATAATCATCAAAATTTATGTCACAAAGTTTAACTTTTAAATTTGCCAATAACATTGCGGAGACACATGCTGCAAAAGTGATATTTGGAATAATTATTTCATCGCCGTTTTTTAAATTTAAACTTTTTGCACAGCAATAAAGTCCAAGAGTCCAATTACTTACACATATTACATATTTGGCTTTTGTAAAATTTTTAATTTTATTTTCAAATAATTTTGTAAATTTACCCTCGGTAATAAAATTTGAATTAATAACTTTACTTAAATAATTTTTTTCTGATCTGTTAAAATATGGTTGTATCTGTTTAATTTTGTATTTCATTTTTTAGATTTAATCGCTTATATTAACCTTCAAGTTACTATAACCTTTAAGGTCACTATAATTATCAATATCAATTGAATGTTTTTTGTCCATTAAATAAATTTTTGGCACTTTTTCGTATATTTTTTTTGTTTTATTGAAATAGTTTACTCTAAAAAGATAAATAGCCCCATTATAAGAATATTTACAACTTCTATCTGCTTTTTTGTTTTTATTATCATAAATATAAGAATGTTTTTTAATAATTTTTTTCTTATCATAGATGCTTGCAGAATGTAAAGTTTTGAGCTTATTTCTTCTAAAAATTTTTATTGTATTTCTAATATCTTTATCTGCTCTCAAAGGGGAAGTTGGTTGTAAAATCATAATTGCATCTTTTGAAGATAATTTATACTTTTTTATTAAGTAACCAATCAAACTCTCTGTTTTAGATTTGTAAGTACTTAATTTCTTTGGTCTAAAATCAGTTATAGACTTTTTGAATTTTTTTTTTGCATAAATTAACAAACTATTTGAGTCAGAACTAACTATCGTGCTATTAAAAATTTTTA
>MDTA01197099.1_pt1 | contig 11332 bp, 12 predicted proteins | sample 811151 | NCBI WGS metagenome assembly MDTA01 (sample SAMN05326648, study PRJNA326480) | marine metagenome | isolation source: seawater | place: Indian Ocean: South | collected 2010 | reverse complement strand
ATGACCTTAAAAATAATTTTATTGAATTTGCTATTAATGAGCAGATACTTAGATTTGGTGAGTTTAGACTTAAATCGGGAAGAAATAGTCCGTATTATTTTAATACAGGGCTCTGTAACTCAGGGTCTAAGATCAGGAATCTGGCTGATTTTTATGCAAGTTACATACATCAGAATGAACTGAATTTCGATTTTATATTTGGGCCTGCATATAAGGGCATCACTCTAGCATCTTCTATATCTTTGCAGTTGATTAATGTCTACTCGCTTGATAAACCATTCTCCTCTAATCGTAAAGAAGAAAAAAAGCATGGAGATGTCGGCGCTTTAATAGGAAGTCCATTATTTGGAGAGGGTCTTATAGTAGATGATGTTATTTCCTCGGGTTCATCTATTGAAGAGTCGATTATGATTATTAGAGAAAATAATGCAGAACCAGTCAGTGTTTTAGTAGCGCTTGATAGGATGGAACTAGGTAAATCTAGAAGGGCCGCGTTTGAGATTGAGAGAGAGCATAATATAACGGTTCATTCAATAATTGATATAGATGATGTTGTACTTTATCTTGAAAAGAATGGAAAAGATAATGATAACTTTCTGAGAATGAAAAAATACCTTGATGAATTTAAAAGATAGCTACATAATCAAACTTATTCCGACTGTAATTGTAACAAATTGATATATTATTTTTATAGTTTTATTATCTTTGCTAAGTGATAATTTAGCACCTAAATACCCGCCAAGAAGAGAGCCTAATATTAGAGGGACCAGAATGCTTGTATTAATCTCAGTAAAAAGCCCAAGTGCTATCGCGCCAATTAGATTATAGAAAAAACCAACAACAATTAATGTATACGCTATTGCTGTCTTATAGTCCATTCCAAAGTAAATTATAAGAAATATTGTAAAAATTAAGCCTGTCCCAGCTGATAATGATCCATTTAATATTGCAACCAATATTATGATTACTGCTACAATTATCTTATCAATAAAAGATTGTTTAATTTTTCTTGATTGTTCACCAAAACTTTTTGACAAAAATGAATAAAGAGCAATTGTTATGATTAATACACCTAACATAAGTCTTGCGATAGAATCATTTATTATCGAGATTATACTAGCCCCCAATACAACTCCTGGTAGTCCGAAAATCAAACATATCATTATGAATTTACTATCTAATGGGATCTTTCTGAAGTATTTTAAAGTGGCGCCCACTCCTAATGCTACTGTGGCAACTTTATGAGATGCTAATGCAGTGATAAAGGGCATTTCATATAAAAGTAATATGGCTGGGAGCTGAATAACACCTGCGCCACCACCTGAGAAAGCAGAAAAAACATTAGAAATTAGGGAAACGATAAACAGCAGGAGGTGATCAAACAACTTATTACCTTCTAATCATTGTTCCTATACCTTCGTCTGTGAATAATTCTAGCAACACTGAGTGGTCAAATGTCCCGTTGATAATCTGGACATGCTCTACTCCTGATGATACTGCCTCTAGTGCTGAATTTACTTTTGGTAACATTCCTTTTGATATTACTCCTCTTGATATGAGAGATCTAACACCTTCTGCATTTATTGATTGGATAAGTTTGTCATCAGCATCCAGTATTCCTTGAGTGTCTGTTAGTATCAGATATTTACTTGCTTCTAATATATGTGCGATTTTCCCAGCCACAATGTCTGCATTAATATTGTAAGTTGTTCCATCATCTCCTATCCCAATAGGCGCAATTACTGGGATGAAAGAAGACCCATCAAGTAATTTAACTACTTCTGGATCGATACTTTGAACTGTTCCTGTATTCTTAAAATCAATATTTTTAAATTCACCTTTACCAATGACCTTTTTTGCTCTAATTAAACCACCATCTTTGCCAGAGAGACCTACCGCTTTACCTCCAAGAGATGTAATAGTTTTAACAAGATCTTTATTTACTAGTCCACCTAGTACCATTTCTATAACATGAATGGACTCAGGATCTGTTATTCTCATACCATCGGCAAAATCTGACTTTATCCCAACCTTGTTTAGGTAATCTGTAATTTGTGGTCCGCCACCATGGATTACAACAGGGTGCATGCCGACCTGCTTTAATAATATGACATCTCGAGCAAAATTCTGTTTGAGTTTTTCGTCTATCATGGCATTGCCACCTAGTTTGATAACAATAGTGCTCCCAGATAACTGTTGAATGTACGGAAGGGCCTCTACTAGTATCTTCGCAGTGCTTGGCGTGAGTTTTTGCTCACCTCTTATAATGACATCTTCTAACTGTTTCATAATTTAAAATGGTATCTCTAAATTCTTATCTATCTTAAGCATAGCATCTCTAAACCTGGATTTAATCCTATTCATCGAATTTTTGTTATCTGCTTCAAACCTTAACACTACGCATGATGTTGTATTTGAACATCTAATTAAACCCCAGCTGTCATCATATATTACCTTCAGTCCATCAATATCAATTTTTTTGCAATCATTGAACTCTGCCAATTTTACAAATTTATCCATGAAAGTAAAATGATTATTTCCCTTAAATGCAATGGTTAATTCTGGTGTTGTTATAGACTTTGGTAAATCATTAAAGATTCTATTACATTCTTTTTTATTTGACAATATTTCCATAATTCTCAAGAAAGCATAAACTCCATCGTCAAAACCAAACCACTTATCATTAAAAAAAATATGCCCACTCATTTCACCACCAAGAATTGCATTATTGTCAGTCATACTTTTCTTTATAAATGAGTGACCTGTCCTGCTAACTATTGGTTCGCCACCAGATTTAAGAATACTGTCGTTAAGGTGTTTAGAACATTTTATATCAAAGACTATTTTACCTTTTTGTGATTCAAGTATACGTTTACTAAATATAATCATTAGCTGATCAGGCCAAATTATTTCGCCATCATTTTTAACAAGTATCATCCTGTCACCATCACCATCAAATGCGACGCCTAAGTCTGCCCTCCATTCATGCACTACGTTTTGTATTTGTTGTAAGTTTACAGGATTCGTAGGATCTGGTGGGTGATTAGGAAAATTTCCATCTACACTTTCGTTTATAATTTTATAATTAAGATCAAATGATTCACATATATCATTTACTAAGGGTCCAGTAATTCCATTACCACAATCAATAACTACTTTGAGATTATTCTCAATATTGATATTTTCTTTTACACACTGTATGTAACTATTTAATATAGATGTATTTTTTAGGCATGATCCTTTTTTATTCTTTTTAACAAATTCTTTTTTTTCGATTAGATTATACAGCTCTTGGATATGCTCGCCATAAATAGTTAAATTGTCTATTACCATTTTGACCCCATTGTAATTTTTAGGATTATGACTACCGGTAATCATTAAACCATTCTTTATCCCTAATTTATGGAGTGAGAAATTCATTAAAGGAGTCGGGAGTTCACCTATATCTATTACTCTAATACCGCATTTTACAAGAGCATCGACAAGTGAATCAGCCAGCTCTTCACTTGATATTCTCCCATCTCGACAAATAATGACTGGGTCGCTATTCTTTGAAGATATTTTTGTTGCTAATGCTAATCCAATCTGATTAAAAACATCAGAATTTATTTCTTCTGGATACTTACCTCTTATATCGTAAGCTCGAAATATATCTTTAGAAATTAACAACCTATCTATTCCCAGAGGAGCCAAAACCTCCTTCGCCTCTGTCAGTTTTTTTGAATTCCTTTACAATTTTAAATTCTGGCTGATTAACATTAATAAATACTAATTGAGCAATTCTATCATATGGCTGTATAGTGTATGAAAACTCAGATCGATTCCAACATGAAACCATCAACTCACCTTGATAATCAGAATCAATAAGGCCAAGTAGGTTGCCCAGGACTATTCCATGTTTGTGACCTAACCCTGATCTAGGCAGGATAATTCCAGCATATCTAGGATTTCCAATATATATAGATATACCTGTCTTTATAAGTTCACTATTTCCAGCATCGATGGGAAGTGGTTCTTTAAGTGAAGCTCTCAAATCTATCCCAGCAGAACCTTCAGTCGCGTATTTCGGCAACTCTGGTAAGTTCGAGTCAATAATTCTAATACTAATCTTATCAAGCATTATTTTTTAGTATTTTTTTAGTTATAAAATATTTTTTATGAATAGATTTTAAAATTTTATATGCTATATCAATTTTTCTTGAAGAATCAATCTCTTCTAATTTATGATCATTAGATATAATAGTAACTTTATTATAATCAGAACCAAAGCCAAGATTTTCCTCATAGTTGGCAATGTTAGCAATTATCATATCAATTTCTTTTGACTGTAATTTTTTCCTAGCATTTGCATGAAGATTTTCTGTTTCTGCAGCAAAACCAACCGTATATATGTCTGGATATTGCCTCGCAACCATCTGCAATATATCGATGCCTCGCTCAAACTCTATAGTCAGTCGGTCAGAAGATTTTTTATATTTAGATTTGGAGTATTTAACAGGATGATAGTCAGAAATAGCAGCAGTAGAAATAAATATTTCTGCGTTGGATATTTTTTCGCTTACAGTTTCTCTCATTTGATCAGATGTTTCCACGTAGGTCGTATCTACACCTTCTAGCTTATTTAAAGCAGTTGGGCCTGAAATAAGAGTGACTTCTGCACCTAATTGTTTTGCTACTAACGATATGGCATATCCCATTTTTCCAGAGCTATAATTACTTATAAATCTGACAGGATCAAGTGGTTCTCTTGTCGGACCAGCTGTAATAAGAAATTTTATTCCAGAGAGAATTTTCTGTGCTTGAAAGTTTTCTAATTGTTCAATTATATGTTCTGTAGAAGACATTCTGCCATATCCTGTATCGCCACATGCATGTTTTCCGTATTCAGGTCCGATAATATTTATCTTGCTTTTTTCTAACTTTTCTATACTTGATTGTGTAATCTTATTTGTCCACATGTCTGGATTCATTGCTGGCACGATAAATAATTTTTTATTGTACGCGAGACAAATGGTTGTCAATAAATCATCCCCAACACCATTAGCTATTTTATTCATCAGATTCGCCGTGCAAGGAGCAATTACTAAAATGTCTGCCCATTTTGCTAAATCTAAATGTGTAAAGTTGGACACTGTAGACTGATTATTTTCACAAATAACATCATTTCCAGACAGAGATTCGAGAGTAGTAGTTGTTATAAATTGAGCAGAACTTGAAGTCATGATAGCTTTGACATTCGCTCCATACGATTTAAGTTTGCTTATAAGATCTGCTGCTTTATAGGCTGCTATACTACAACTGATTCCTACAAGTATATTTTTATTATTTAAAATTCTCATAATCTGATCCAACTAATTGATTATTTTATATCGTTTTCAAGAAATGCAATAGTCTTTCTATGTCTTTTGTTTTATGTTTAGATGTAAGACTCATTCTTATTAAATCATTATTTTTTGGGACAGTAGGATATCTAATAGCTTGGACATAGATGCCAGCTTTAAGTGCAGATTCCTGTATCTTTTTTAATCTTTTTGGCTCACCTACAATCATTGTTTGAATAGCAGTTACAGATTCCTGTATATTTATATTTTCTTTTTTTGCAATCTCTCTAAAAACTCTAATATTTTCAGATAGTTTTTTATTTAGAACAGTATTGTTTTTGATGTATCTTAGGCTTTCAAGTACTGTTCCTGCGATAGATGCTGGTAAAGCGGTAGAATAGATATAGGGTTTGGATTTTTGTATTACTAACTCGATGATATCTCGTTTACCAGAAATAAATGACCCAAATACACCCACGGCTTTTCCAAAAGTACCTATATAAGCGTCGATACTAATATCACCTTCTTCATACATTGCTAAACTTGAAGGAAAGTTTTTAGAGTCACTTTTTATTACTCCAAATCCATGAGCATCATCGACAATAAGGAGAGCATCATTTTCTCTTGCGATTGATGATAGTTCTACAAGATTACTAGATTCACCTGTCATACTAAACACTGCATCCACATATATTATTTTTACATTATTCTTTACCTTCTTTATTTTTTCAGATAAGTCTGAATAATCCTTGTGGTGAAAACGGATCAATTGTGATTTTGTTAATCTCGTTCCTTCTATTATAGAGTTATGATTCATTTTATCTTGAAATATCACAACATCTTTGTCTGATAATGCATTTATGAGACCAACATTGGCTAAATATCCAGAGTTTACTACAACAGATGAATCCAATTTTATCAGTTTAGTTAATTCTTGCTCTAGGTCTTTATGTTGCGATGAGTAGCCACTAATTAACGGTGATGATCCAGAACCAACGCCATACTCACTTATTTTTTTATAAAAAATATTTTTTAAGTAATCACTGTTTGCAAGACCGAGATAATCATTACTCGTGAAATTAAGTACTTTGTTGTTTTTTACTATTATATATCTATCTTGAGGTGAATCAATGACCACTCTCTCTCTGTAGTATCCGTCTTTTTTAAGCTCTGTTAGGATATTTGAGTAATCAAACACAAATTAAAGAGCCCCTATTTTAAGTTTGCGCATTAATTCTTGATCATGTTGAATTGATGAGTTCTTAGTTGTTAAAAGTTCTTCACCATAAAAAATAGAGTTTGCTCCAGCAAAAAAGCATAAAGCTTGAGTTTGATCATTCATAGAATCTCTACCTGCCGATAATCTAACCATAGAATATGGCAACACGATTCTTGCAAGAGCAATTATTCTTATAAAATCAAAATCATCTACATTTTGATTTTCTGAGAACGGAGTGCCTTTAACTCTTACTAATTTATTTATCGGAACTGATTCTGGTTGAACATCCAGATTTGCAAGTACGTTTAACAATTTTAATCTGTCAACATTACTCTCGCCCAACCCTAAAATTCCTCCACAGCAAACTTTAATATTTGCATTACGAACATTCTTAATTGTATCAAGTCGATCTTGATATGTTCTCGTTGTCACTACTTTACTATAGTACTCTTCGGAAGTGTCTAGGTTATGGTTATAGTAGTCTAAACCTGCGTCTTTTAAAGTTTTTGCCTGGTCTCTAGTTAACATGCCCAATGTGACACAGCTCTCTAATCCAAGCTCCTTAACACCTTTTATCATGTCAACTATTTTGCCTAGGTTGCTATTATTCAAATTTCTCCAAGCGGCACCCATACAGAACCTTGATGCACCACTCTTTTTTGCTTCTCTTGCTTGTTTGAGTACCTCTTCTAAGGATAGAGTCTTTTCTAACTCTATATCTGTATCATATCGGATGCTTTGAGAGCAATATTTGCAATCTTCTGGACAGCCACCCGTTTTCACAGACATCAATGTTGAAATCTGGACTTTGTTTGGGTCATGGTATTTTCTATGAATTTGATGAGCTTCCCAAAGAAGATCATTAAATGGCAAGTTGTATTTAGCTTTTAACTCTTCTAAAGTCCAGTTATTTTTTTGATCTAAATCTTTCATAAACACTAGAGATAGTTAAATATTAGACCAAAAGTGATTATTAATCCAAATATATTATTATTTTCAAAAGCTGATATACATTGATAAGGGATTCTATTGCTAACAAGTAGATTTTGATAGATTATACATAAACATGATAGCAGGATACAGAAATAGAAAAAAAGATTAAAATTGTTCAATAATCCTATTACTAGAAAAATTGTAATGACTAAAAAATGAAGATATCTGGAAATCTTTATGTCATTATCTCCAAAAAAAATAGCCGATGATTGCACACCAATTTTCTCATCATCTTTTTTATCAGCCATCGCATAGTATGTATCATAAACAATTGCCCAAATAACTGTTAAGAAATATAGTAAAAAGCAATTAATATCCATATTTCCAGTTTCGACAATAAATACCATGGGTATGCTTGAACCAAAAGCCAAACCTAGTACAAGCTGAGGCATTTTAAAATATCTTTTCATAAGCGGATAAATTATTAGTAAGAAAAAAGAGAGTATTGCGAATATTAATATCTCCAAACCTAGCATAAGAAGTAAAGATAAACAGATAAGTATTAAGACAGTAAAGATACTCAATGCCTCCTTATTTGATACCTTTTTACTCGCCAGGACTCTAGACTTTGTCCTTTCCACTTTTTTATCAATGTCTTGGTCGAAATAATCATTAATTATGCATCCCGCAGATCTTGTTGCAATAATACCAGCTGCAAAAATTAACATATAAATTATACTTGGCTCTCCACTAGTAGAGACAAGGAAAGCCCAAAGAACTGGCCACATTAATAAATAAAAACCAATAGGTCTATCTACCCTCATGAGTTCAAGATAAAGCTTCATTTTACTGATAGCTATATTATATTTTTCCATCAAGCCCCATTTGAAAATATTTATGGACAATTGAATCTTGATTTTCGAGCAACCATTCAATATCCGGTTGGTTGGTCATTGCCTTATGAATTGCAGATGCAGTTGCCTTTCTGTGGATATCAAATAATATTTTATGATCTAAATTATCGTCTTTGGCAACAGATGGGTTGAGCCAAACTGACACAATTATTCCAAGCTCATTCACTTTGTCTTTAGGAAGATCTTCATTTCTGATAGAGTCTAGAACACCGTTAGCAATTGCAGCTTGAACTGTACCCATTAATATATTTGTATATCTGTTATCGTTTACTGTAACTTTGCTTACCATTAGGGTTGGTGGCCGGACCATGATGTCTGTATTCATTATAGCTAGTACCTTTGAATGTCCTTTTGTTTGATTGCCCATTAGGTTTGCAAAAGCTGTTCCAAAAGGTCCATCCATCTCGCCTATTACAACTTCTGGCTCTGCTGCAGTACCAGGAGGGCCACCGGCTACGAGAGCTTCTCCAACTCTTAAAGTTATTTTATTACTCATAATTTTCTTCCTTTCATATTTTTATGACTATAATATATGTTAAGTAAAAAAAATGAAAATATAATGATTAGATCTTTTGAAAATACTCATCCAGATATCTCAAAATCAGCTTATATCGACGAACAAGCTACTGTTATAGGCAATGTTAAGATAGGAGATGATAGTGCTATGTGGCCTCAGTCAGTAGCTAGGGGTGATATTAATCCGATAGTTATCGGTGCCAGAACAAACATTCAAGATGGTACAATTATACATGTGACTCACAAAAGTGAATACTCAGTTGGCTTCAGTGCAATCATAGGTAATGATGTTACTGTTGGGCATTCTGTAATAATACATGCATGTCAAATTGGTGACAGAGTTTTGGTAGGTATGGGTAGCATCATTCTTGACGGAAGTGAAATTTCAAATGATGTAATGATTGGAGCTGGTTCTTTAGTTAGCCCAGGAAAAAAACTTGAGAGTGGTTTTTTATATCTTGGCTCACCGGTCAAAAAAGTGAGAGAGCTAAATGATAAGGAGAAAAAATTTCTCTTGTATTCAGCAAAAGGCTACGTAGAACTAAAAAATAGGTATATCACAAAGACCTAATCAATTGTTCTACTCTTTCAGTATCGGGCGAGAATTTATTCCAAATTTCATATGATAATGCAGCTTGGTTAATTAGCATACCAATGCCATCTAAAGCTCGTGAGGCACCTTTATCAAGAGACCATGTTTGAAATCTAGTTTGTTTTCGTGAATAGAAAAGATCATAACTTATTGTAGTATTATTAATTATACTCTCTGGAAAAGGTATTTCTGTATTACTCATACTTATAGGTGTAGTGTTAATTACTAATTCGTAAGTTTCAGTATCTGAATAATGTGAAATTTTTTTTTCATTACCAAAGTTTTCAATAATTCTATCTACTTTATCCTGAGTTCTACTCAGAATTGATATGCTTCTTATGTTTTCAGAAGACAAAGAGTTTATTATACTTCGTGCTGAGCCACCTGTGCCTAGTATAAGAACCCTCATGTCTTTTACAACTATATTTTTTTTCTTTAAATCATTTACAAACCCCTGTCCGTCTGTATTAAACGCTCTAATTTTACCCTCGTTATACCAAAGAGTGTTTGAGCATTGACAAATACTACTTACTTCATCTTTCTCATCAGCAAAATTATATGCTTGGTCTTTGAATGGGATTGTCACGTTGGCTCCTATTCCTTTTTTTGAAAAAAAGCTTTGTGCATGTGTCTCGAAATCATCACTTTCTGGCTCTATGGCTTTGTATTGAATATTGAGTTTTTGTTCTTTCGCAAATTCTTTGTGTATCATTGGTGATAGGCTATGATTAATTGGGTTACCAAAAACGGCAAATTTTCTTATTTCATCCATTTTAGTGCTTGTTTAGCATAGTACGTAATTATAGCAGTCGCTCCTGCTCTTTTTATACATGCCAACGTCTCCATAACAATTTTCTTTTCATTTAACCATCCTTTTTGTGATGCAGCTTTCATCATAGAGTACTCACCGCTAACTTGATAGACAAATATTGGGATATTCAGTTTTTCTTTTATCCTTTGAACGATATCTAGGTAGGGTAACCCAGGTTTGACCATAACGAAATCAGCTCCTTCGTCTATATCAAGTTGTACTTCTCTTATTGCATCACTGATATTAGCAAAGTCCATTTGATAGCTATCTTTATTTTTAGCACCTAGATTTGTTACTGAGCCTACTGCGTCTCTAAATGGCCCATAAAAATTAGATGAATATTTAGCAGAATAAGAGAGTATCATGGTGTTAATAAACTTGTTCTTCTCAAGCGTATTTCTTATTTTCAATACTCTGCCATCCATCATATCGGATGGAGCTACTATATCTGCACCAGCTTCTGCATGACTTAGGGCTTGTTTTACCAACACTTCAATAGTTTCATCATTTAAAATGTAGCCTTTTTTAGAGAGTATCCCATCTTGTCCATGTGTTGTATAAGGGTCTAGAGCAACATCACTGATAATTATGCTATCTGGCACTTTATTTTTAATTTCTCTGATTGCTCTTTGAACAAGACCATCATCGTTATGCGCTTCACTCGCCTCAATGCTCTTTTTCCTCTTTTCAATATGAGGAAAGAGTGCTACTGCGCCGATACCATTTTTAGTTAACGTCCTCACTTCTTTAATTGCCATATCAATTGATAATCGATAAATATCAGGCATAGATGTTATCCTTTGACTTTTTTGTCTACCTTCCATGATAAAAATTGGCTGGATTAAATCTGAACCACAGAGATTGGTCTCACGAACAAGTTTTCTAATTCCACTTGTTGATCTCAGTCTGCGCATTCGAATATTTGGAAATCTTTTTTTCATATTAAACTCTAATATTTTTTATTTTAAGAGAAGATGGTATATTTATCTATCAAGAATTGTAACATTGGAGGTTTTATGAGCATTT
>MDTA01223684.1_pt1 | contig 11333 bp, 9 predicted proteins | sample 811151 | NCBI WGS metagenome assembly MDTA01 (sample SAMN05326648, study PRJNA326480) | marine metagenome | isolation source: seawater | place: Indian Ocean: South | collected 2010 | reverse complement strand
TCTAAATCTACATAAATAACCTAAAATTCCATAACTTGATGCATAATGCGCGTGAACAATATCTGGCTTAAAATCTTTTATTGTTTTTTTCAAAAGCGGAATGGCTTGTAAATATTTAATTTTACTTAAATTAGGCTCTCTTAAATCTTTGATATTTGATCGTAGATCAGGTGAAACAATTTTGACATTAAATTTTTTATATTTTTCAACTAAATCTTTTTTGGGTTTAAATAGGCTAAATAGCTGTATTTCTATGTTATTCGAAGTCAGTGATTCAATCCATCTAAAAGTATGGATGGAATTTGCATCTGATAAAAACATTATTTTCAATGTTTTACTTTTATGGTAATTGTGATTGATGATGGATATTTCTATAATTATAGTTAGTTATAATGTCAAAGAATATATTATTTCTTGTGTTGAATCAATATATAAACATTCAAAATCGAATCATAGTTTTGAAATAGTAGTTGTAGATAATAATTCTAAAGATGGAACTACAAATAGTCTCGTAAAGGAATTTCCGAAAATTTCATTGATTAAAAATAAGTATAATGTGGGTTTCTCTATTGCTGCCAATCAGGGTGTAAAATTATGCCAAGGAAAATATATTTTTATACTTAATCCAGATACATTACTTATTGAAGATGCACTAGGCAAGTTGATTAATGCAGCTAAAAATCAAAAGGAATTAGGGGCTATAGGGCCTGCATTAGTTGATGATAGCGGAGCTTTTCAACAATCTTTTTGGAGAAACCCATCAATAATTAACACTTTATTAAGCATATTTCATCTTGATTTACTTAATTATAAAAAAAATTATAAAGATAAAAGATTTAATATTATTTCAGATGTAGAAACTATTTCTGGTGCAGCATTATTTTTACCAAGAATAATATTTAATAAATTAAACGGTTTTAATGAAAAATTATTTTGGATGGAAGATGTGGATCTTTGTTTTCGTCTAAATCAATTGGGCTATAAAACATATTATCTCCCTTTGACAAAGATAATACACTTTAGCGGAAAAAGCGCTGAAACTAATTATAAAGTTGCAATCTCAAATCAATTATTAAGTAAAATAAAGTTTTTTAGAATCCATCATTCAAAGCTTAGTGCTAGTATAATATTATTTTCAGTTTTATTAATTTCATTAGTTAAATCAATTTTATTATTATTTATTTCACCATTTTCTTCATTATACAGAAGAAAGATGGTTGCTTATCTATATACGATACGCTCTGTTTTCAATAGTTAACTTATTGGTGTTTTTGAAAGCAAAATCACTGAAATTGCAAATCCAAACATTATCCACATTGGAAAAAAATATATGGTTGAGCTTGCAGCGATTGCAGCGGGAATAAAAGCAGTTACAGATAAAAATAAAGACTGGCTATAATATTTAAGCCCGTTATCAATGGTTGTTCTTGATATAATAAATAAGTTGTAAATGATACTTGAGAGCCAAAAAAATATTAAAATTCCTACAAAAATTCCTCCTTCTACTAATAACTCTACCCAAAAATTATGCATGGAGGTAAATCGACCTGCAACAGGCCCTATTAGTTCTTGATTGGCAACTGATCCACCTGCCCCAATGCCAAGTCCATATGAATTGTAAAATGCATTTATTCCATTATCTACTAATTCTCTTCTCCATTGTATAGATCCTCCAACATCTATCTCGCCGCTCAAATATAAAGTGAGAGCTTCTATTGAATTTGCAACTTCATTGATTCGAGGATTTTCACTTTCTCTTAATTGTTGTATACCCAAAAAAAATATAAAAAGCGCAATCCAAACTAAAGAAAGAGTTCCTATGCGCTTTTTAATCAAAATTAAATAAAGAGAATAAATTAGTATAAGACCAAGAAAGGCTGCTCTTGATGCTGTCATAATAATTATAGTGGTTATAGATAATGCTCCAACAATTTTTATAGAACTTTTATTGCTACACAAGAAAAATGGCAAAGAAATAATCATACAAATTGCAAGATCATTAGTATTCCAGTGAAATCCTGTAGGTGGGCTAATCTTTGAATATATAAAAATATCACCAAATTCTGAAAAATTAATAGGATCTTTGCCAAATAGCATTGCAAATGAAGAATATGATGAAATTGGCATTCTAAAACTTGTAAATGATTCAGCTAATGCAATAATTATTTCAATCGTAATAAAAAAAGATAATACTTTAAAAATTGTATTGAGATCTTCAATGTTTTTTGAAAAATAGATAAAGCTAAATGTGATAATTATTCCACAAATAAGGTAAAACATATATTTTAAACCCAATACTAAACTTGGCGCCCAAAGTAAAGATAGCAAATACCACGAAAGAACTACTAGTAATACCTTCGAATGATTATCAGAAAAAATATCAAGATTTAACCTATATTTATTTTCTTTGAATTGATAAATCCAAATAATTGTTAAAATAAATAATATTAGGTGAAATAAATAAATATCACTAAAACTAATCGCCACGCCAATTATAGCAGAGCTTAATAATGCAAGGATTATCGAATTATTATTTACAATAAATAATTTATTTGTAATCATTTTTACTATAAATATTTATTTACTATATCATTAACCATATCGCTAAAAACTAAATTATTTATTTCTTCTTTTGTGAATAAAAGAATCAAGAAATTTTGAAGGCAATAATGATTTAATTATTTGTCTAGGTTTCAAGTTTTTTATGAAATTATAAAAAATCATTTTTCTATCTTCAGAAATATTTAGTCTATTTTTAAATAAAGTTGAATGGTATTTCAAGCCACCTTCAATTTCATTATCTGGTCGACCATCGGTATAGTAATACATTGCTATTGATTTTCGTGATATGTCATTTGGAGAGCTTAATGGTGAAGGATGACCATGAAAAGAATAGCTAGTTGTAGAAAATATAACTAGTCTATTAAAGACTGGTGAAATTTTCTTAACACATTTTTTTAAATCTTTTGACCACATTTCAAATTCACCGCCCCACTCTTTATCCCATTCCTTATTTAAATAAATTAAAGCATTAAGGCGCCTATCAAGATTCGTCTTGCTATGCTTATTAAAATCTGCATGAATTTTTAAGTAGCCTCCAGAATTAATCTGATGTAAGCCTCCCCCTTCTAATAAATTATCAGCTAATAATTTTTCAATTCCTGTTAATTTCTCTAAAAATTCTATGAAAATTTCGCTATTTAAATATTTTATAAATTTTAATGTTTTTGGGCCAAAATATTCCCAATTATTTAAAGTGATTTTTTTCTCATTAGGGTTATTAAAAATAACTTTGTTTTTATTATTTAAATTAAACTCTTCACAAATATCATTTAATATTTTTTCATCAAAAAAATTATCAATCACTATGTGAGGATAAGGATCTCCTTTATTATAATTTAGAAATTGATCCTTTGCAAAATTTTCTATGTTTATATTTTCATTTATCATACTTCAAATATCTTACTATCATAATAATTTTTAATATTTCAGAAATGCTTATTGAAATAGGAATAGCATAAATTAAAAACTTTGGCATTAAAAATAAGAGCGCTACAATGCCAATGGCATTGCTTAATGAAGAAATTTGTGAGAATTTTTTTTCTTTACCTAAAATTACCATCCATTGATTTCCCCATATATAACTTATAACAGTCAATGGCAAGAGAAAGCCAAATGCTTTTAGGTAGTTTTCTGCAGATATAAATTTATTTCCTAGGAATAAATAAATTATATTTTCTGATAAAAACAATACCATAATAAAAAATATAAACCCTATGGAAAAAATAATAAGATTATAGATTTTCATTTTACCGTAAGCTATTTTTTTGTCTTTATTATATATTTTTATAATATAAGGGAAAAAAGATTCAAAAATAGGTGTGTATAAAGTATTAAATGCTCGGTGAATTTTAGAAATTCCATAATAATAGCCTATGTAGATTGGGTTTGCTAGATAGCTTAGTAACAATATGCCAATATTGTTAAAAATAGTTGGTAATAAAATAATAAAAAAATTATATGTAGATGATTCTAGTATGGGTTTTGTTTTTTTCCATGAATAAAGTTTAAAGAGTCCAACCTCTTTAATCATGATAAATATTTGAGTTATTGCAATTAAAAAACTTGAAGAGGCAAGTAATAAAAGGTAAAGCCAGCTATCAGAAGAGGATTTAACAAATAAAAAAATTGTGCAAAAAGCTATAAACCTAAAAACAATTTTTGTAATTGCTAAATATTTAAACCTCTGCTTTCCCTTAAAATACCAAGAAGGAATAAAGCTTTGAAAAATTGCATCAATAGTTGATATAATAAGTAAATAAGGTTTATTTATAAAAATAGGGTGTAAAATAGAAATTAAATATGCCAAAAAAATAATTATAGGTAATAAATAAAGTTTAAATGAAAAAATTTGTCCTATAAGAAAATTATCTTTATAAACATTATTATTTGAAGCAATGCTTTTAGTAGCTGAAACAGTGAATCCATATTCTAATATTATCAAAAAAATAAGACCAATAGATTGGGATAATCCAATTTCCCCTAGCATAGTTGGTCCAAAAATTCTAGCTATAAAAGGCAGAAGTAATAATAGTAAGATGGAATCTGAAAAATTAGAAAAATATAGATAAAGAGGATTCGTAAATAAAGGATGTTTATAATTATTGTAAATTTTTGAAAGCATTTATTATAAATTTTTGGTTTAAGATAAAAAATCAATTATTGATTCTATAATTTTAGCGCTTGCTTTGCCATTCCCATACAAATTTTTTGAAAAATTACATTTTTGATTTATTAATTTATTAAGCGAATCTGAAATGCATTCTGGCTCACATAATAAATTAGTCTTTTCTTCAATCAACTCTATCCATTCGGTTTGATCTCTCACAGTAAGGCATTTCTTCTTTGCAAAATAAGCTTCTTTTTGTAATCCACCGCTATCAGTAATTACCATTTCACATTCATTTAAAAGAGACAACATCGATCTATAGCCTAAGGGCTCTGTAAAAGTGACATCACTTTGGATACCGTATTCTTCAATTTTCTTCTTAGTATGAGGATGCAAAGGCATAATTATTTTTCGTTCTTCATTCATTTCATTTAAATGATTGAAAATAGTTGATAATTTTTCAGCAGAATTAATATTTTCTCTTCTATGTATTGTAGTTAAGATAAATTTTGTTTTTTTTATATCGTCGCGTAAATCATCAATTAATGAACTAAATTTTAAGTAAACATCATACATCACATCCCCTGAAAGCATTACGCCATCTGTTAGGTTTTCTTTTGACAAGTTTTTTACAGCATTTTCAGATGGACAAAATAATAAAGATGATAAATGGTCTGTTATTATTCTATTATTTTCTTCAAGCATTGACCTGTTAAAACTTCTTAGGCCAGCCTCCACGTGAAAAATTGGAAGATTAAGGTTCTTGGCAGATATGCTCCCTGCTAAAGTTGAATTAGTATCACCATATACCATTACCCCATGAATTTTTTCTTCAATCAGAATTGGGTTAATTTTCTCAACCATTCTCTCTATCATTTGACCATAATTAAACTGATTAATATTTAAATTATAATTTGGTTGAGGAATATTCATTTCATCAAAAAAAATTTTTGACATTTTTTTATCAAAATGTTGACCAGTATGAATAATTATTTCAGATAATGAATCAATAGTATTTATTTTTTCTGAAATTAGTGCAGCTTTAATAAATTGAGGACGAGCACCAATAATAGTCGCAATATTCAATTATTTACCAACATAGTTACCCTGGTGCCATCGATTAGAAATCTTCCGCAACTGCTCTTACCATCATCGTTAAATTCTAGCTGATTTCCTTCCTCATTAACCCATCCTATAAGTTTTCCAGGATTACCAACAATCAACCCAAAATCTGGAACATCTTTTAAAACAACTGTTCCTGCTCCTATTAATGCGTATTTGCCAATAGTGATTCCGCATAAAATAGTTGCGTTAGCACCTATTGAGGCTGATTTTTTAACAAGAGTTTTTTGGTATTTTTTAGATGAATTTTGAGGAAATTCAGACCTTGGGGTTAATATATTAGTAAATACCATTGACGGGCCACAAAAAACATAATCTTCAAGCTCTACACCTTCGTAGACTGAAACATTGTTTTGTATTTTTACATTATTTCCTATAACAACATTATTTGCAATATTAACATTTTGACCCAAAGAGCAATTTTCACCTATTTTAGCACTTGATTGAATATGGGAAAAATGCCAAATCTTTGAATTTTTTCCTATAAAGACATTATCATCAATAATGACCGATTCATGCGCGAAATAATTTTTCTGATTCATATTTTCCAATTTAGTTTAGAATTAACGATTTAGATGCCATTTCTAAAATCTTTATAACATCTATTCCTTCATCAATACCTGCCTTTTTAATAATATCCCCTCTAATAATTTCAATGAAATATTTCAATTCATTTTCCAATGGTAATGAGGGGTCATATTCAATTTTTTTTGATATTTTATTTTTTATTTTTATTGTATTTAGAGCTTCTGTTTCATCCTTTTCATAAAATAACAATGGTTTATTTTGAGCTGAATCTTCAAAATGAAGACTTCCTTTAGAGCCAATCAGAACCAATCTATGCTCTTTAAATGGATGAAGCCAGCTTACATAAATATGACCTTGGATTCCATTTGGGTATTTAAGATAAGTAATAGTTGTATCATGAATATTTTTTTGTAAAAAATCACCACCAGTAGAGTAAATATCCGATGGAAATGAATCAGAAAAAAATTGAAAAAGTGAAATATCATGTGGAGCAAAGCTCCAAAAAACATTTTCTTCTGATCTAATAGTGCCTAAATTGAGACGGTTACTATATATATACTGAATTTTTCCAATCTTTCCTTCATCAATCATAGACTTAATTTTTACAATAGCTGGATGAAACAATAGTAAATGGCCTACTAAAAGCTTTCCATCATGTTTTACTAAATGTGATTTTATTTTTTTTGATTCCGATACAGACAAAGATAGTGGTTTTTCAACAAGCACAGGTTTTTTATTTGATATTATCAACTGAGCTAGCTTTGCATGAGATGATGGTGGGGTTGCAATTATATACCCATTAAAATTATCTTTAATACTTTCTTCAAAATTTGAATAACAAATGATTTTTGGAAATAAAGATTTAATTTTTTGTAATTGCTTTAAATCCGTATCGACACAACCAACGGTTACATCATTAAGGGACAAAAGTGTTTTTACATGATTCCTGCCCCAGTTTCCTGCACCAATTACGCAAATTTTTATTTCTTCCAAAACTATTAATACCTAAAAAGTGTATGCAAAGAAGAAATTAAAATACCTAGGAAAGCGGAAATCATAAAAAACAAACCTCGATTTGGAAAGCTTTTTCTGATTGGAGGAACAGCATGGTCAAGTATATGAAGGATAGGTGACTGTTTTACCTCTTCAATTCTTGCAAGCTCTAGTTGCTGTTGCAAGGTTAAATAAACTTCTTTTTTTGCTTCTACCTCTCTAAATAATTGCGAAAAAATCATAAAAAGCTCAGGAGAATCTTCATAGCCGCGATTGCTTTCTTTAAAATTTTTCAATTCTAATTCTGCAATTTCTAACTCTTTTTTGACAATTAAAAGTCTTTCTGAAATGAATAGTTTTTCTTTGGTTGACTGAGCAGAATTTTCTTTTTGAATATAAAGCTCAACTTGATTACCAATAAAATTTGCTACTCCTGCCGCTATGTATGGATCTTGAAAAGTTGTAGAGATTTTAATTAATCCAGAAATTCTATCTTCATTAACCTGAATGTGATTATTGAATTTCTTTATTGCTTTTTCATTAATAGCTATAGAGTCAACAGTAGTTGAATAGAAGGATTGGTACCAAGGGATTTTATTTAAATTCCACAATTTTTTTAAATCAATTGATTTTTCGTTTTTGATATTCCATTTTTGATTTATTGCCTTAGAAGCAATGAGGCGAGACCTTACAACATCTGGTATATTGAAATTTTGATCATTATTTGCTGTATTCATACCCAAATTAGCCGCTAAGGATTGGAATTGGCCAAGACCTTGGCTTATATCTTTTTTTGCTGGATACAGGGATATTTCGGCATTATAGTACTTTTTAAATAAAAAAGACGAGCCTGTACCAAAAGAAATAAATAATAATGTAAGTAAAAGTATATATTTTTTACTATCTAACAAAACATTGAACAAAACTCGAAAGTCTAAAGAATTATTAACGATAATCTTTGGCTTTATGGTTTCTTTTAAATCTAATTCAAAATCTGGATAATTTTTTTTTAATTTATTTAAGACATCTAAATTTATTGCAGTATGTCCTTTTTCATAATTAATTAAAGTAGCACGAGAAACACCCATTCTCTCTGCCATATCCTCTTGGCGAATATCGTTCAGTAATCTATATCGTTTAATTTTTTGTCCTAAGGTTATAGATTTAGTTTCCACTATTCCTCTGATTAATTATTAGAGATAACGAAAGAAGAGTTGCTGCTATATTGCCAGCTTGATTAGATATCATAGAAACTGCTTGCCATCCAGAGAGATCATCACTTCCGCTGATTGTTCTTTGGCTAACGACAATTGTTGAGCCTTCTTTAACCTTTGGAGATGGCCATCCTGAAGCTGGAATCGATGTCCCACTAGGATAAACAATGTAGATGTTTCTTTTTTCAGCAAAAGGGGTGTACCCTCCGGCTCGTCTGATATATTTTTTTACTGAATCATTCTTTTTAAAACTAATGTAACCTGGAACATTAACCTCGCCATCTACTAAAATTAGGCCAGATTTTTTCAAAACATTTAAGCTATCGCCACTTTCTAAAAGAAAGGATGTATTCTCCCAGGCAATTTTAAGAGTATCTCTAATAATTTCAATACCCTCTTTGAGTGCAAAATCAGTGTATCCCCCAGAAAGAGCTAAAATGTCATCTAATGTGGTTAGATTGTTTACCGGATAAACACCTGGGGTTTCTACTTCACCAGAAATAATGATGGATTCAATAGGTTCAAAAACGCTAGTTAATGGTATAGTTATGTGGTCACCATTTTTAAGTTCAATATTTTCTTCTAAACTAGTTGTAATTTTTAGAGGCTCTCTGCTGTTTGGATTTTTTCTATAAATATTTATTATCGACAAATTCATAGTTTTATAAAAGTCTTTGTCATGGGTTGACATTGTTGCATTTACAATATCATTTAACTTCATATTTTCATTAAATGGGTATTTGCCTGGATTTTTTATTTGACCTTGAATATTTACATAATTATCAAAGGTTGGCTTTTGGGGAACATGTATACTGTCTCCCTCTGAAATGAAATAATTTGAAGTTTGATCATACGCTATCAAATGCCCTTCATTATTGTTTCTACCATTCTTGTAAAGGAATATAGAATTTGATGAAAATCTATCTCTTCCCCCTGCAAAACCTAATAAGTCGCTTAATTTTTCTTTTTCAAGAATCTCATAATAGCCTGGCCTTAAAATATTTCCTGTAATTGCAATGGTTGATTTTCTAGGTGGAACATAGACTATATCTTGATCCATTAATCGAATATCATTAAATGAAACCCCTCTCATTAAATAATTATATATGTCTATACTGCCAATAAGCTCATTATTTCTTATAATTTGAATTTCTCTTAAGGATCCTTTATTTTTTACACCCCCAGCTTGAATTAATCCAGATATAACATTTGAAAATGGATGGACAACATGAACACCCGGTATGTTAACAAATCCAATAAAGTGGATATTTATTGATTTTAACTCTCCAAGTGTCAAATCGATAAATGATTTGGGAGCTTCTCCAATTAAGGTTGAATAAACACGAGAATACTTTGATATAATATACTGTTTAGCATTATCTACAGTTTTACCGCCTAAATTCAATATTCCAATATTTTCAATGTAAACCTGACCATCTCTATTTATTTTTTCAGAAAAATAAGAGTTAGATTCTCCCCATAGTGCAATAATTACCTCATCACCTGGACCAAGTATATAATTATTATATATAGGTAAATTTTGCCAAAATGGAATAGTATCTCTCTGTGTAAAAAATTCATAACCTATGAAAGGCATTTTTTGGACAGTATCCTCTAGGAACCTTAATTCTTTTAATAATTTTTCAGTATTAACTAAAAGTGATTCAATATCTTTCCTAGAATAAATTAATTTATCTGGGAGTGCTGTACTTTTTGCAGTTTTCTCAGCTTCAGATATTTCAGCTGGCTTTTGCAATGCCTGCCTTTCAAGAGCTTTTTTATATTCACTCTGTAATTTCTTTAGTTCTTGGTAATTTTGGCTTAAAACAACCTGGTTTAAAGTAATTATTATAAAAAATAGTATTTTATTAAATTTCATGTACAATATTAATGATTATTGACTAAATGTCAAATGATTTATATTTGATGTCAAATATATTATAGAGGATTATTAAAATAATTTGTACAATTTGTTAATTATGTACTATCTAATCTCTTTTTCAATGGAAAGTAATAAAGTTTTTGATCTTTGCACTGAACCTACCTCAAAGTCGTTATTCCATACGTTATCGCTATTATCAACGAATGAATAGTGTTCAAAATATTCATTTTCGTAATTAATTGTAATAAAAGTATTAAATATCTTGTAACTAGCACTTAAGCGATATTCAAATTTAACTTCAGGTGGGAAAATATAAGTAACCCCATGCCTTTCATAATTAAATCCAAAAATTATGCTTTTTTTGGAATCTAAATGGCCAAAATATAGCAGTAAGTCATCAGAATCTGATCCGCTATGCGCTCCCCATCTTCTGCCATTGTAAGATGAGTAGTTATATTTTATATTATCATACCAATTTGGAGTTGGTAAACTATCAAAAAATTGCCCTTGAACCAGTCTAGCGTATTCTACACCCCACAGTAAACCAGTTTTATCAAAAGCATCATACTTTCTAAACCCTATATTACTTCCTGTAGAATGATTATTATAGATTGCAGGGTTTTTCCCATCAAAAAATCTATTTGGGACACCATATTCAATAAAAATAACAAATTTATCTTTTTTGGATGTGTATTTTATAAAATAATCATTTATTTCATCCCAATATTTTAAATTTTTATTAGTAAAAGGAATTAACATTGCATCAAAATAGCCCCAATTCAAATCTTGATATCCCCCACTCAAAATATTTCTACTTGCCCCTACTTCAATTTTGTTAAAGGAAATATTTAAAAACCATCCCGATAAATAATATTTTGAGTTAGCATTATTAATAAATGAATTAGATAAAATATATCTTAATCTA
>MDTA01062946.1_pt1 | contig 11335 bp, 5 predicted proteins | sample 811151 | NCBI WGS metagenome assembly MDTA01 (sample SAMN05326648, study PRJNA326480) | marine metagenome | isolation source: seawater | place: Indian Ocean: South | collected 2010 | reverse complement strand
CAGCTGGCGGCGGCACAGCTGGCGGCGGGCAAGCGGGGCTGGCGCCGACGCCCCCGCCGCCGCGGGGGAACAGGCGATGGGACGCGACTCCCGCGCCCGCCGCGCTGGCGCCCCCGCCGGCGTTCCCTAAACCCTGAACCGCGTGATGTTCCCCGCGGGATGTCGCGGGACGACGAGCGGCGCGCGCGCGCGTCGATCGAGAACGTTAGCGCTACCTTTGATTTGGCAAAACCGGTGAATAAAGTTACAACGCTGAACGAGCCTCGCCCGTCTTCCTCCTTCCCGCGCGCGACCGCCTCCCTCTCGCCTGATGCTCACGAATCAACTCGGCTGAAATTGATCAGTCGAGGTAGAAGAGGGTGACGATCTTCTTGTTCATCTTCGCCTCCATGCACGTGTCGAGCAGCGTGTTCGAGTCGTGAAACGCGAAGCAGATCACCTGCTGCACCCGCCCGACGATGTCCTCGTTGCACAGCCTCGACGCCTCGCCCAGCGGCAGGTGATCCTTCTCCCCCCGCTCCACCACGTTTTCCACCTGCTCCAGCAGCTCCCGCGACTCCTCCGGCTGCTTCTCCAGGCTCTGGGGTAAGATGACGGTGAGCAGGTCCGGTCGCTCGGCGCGAAGGGCGCCGCGGATCACCGCAGCGTTGGTGCCGGTGGCGCCCGAGGTGAATATGTGGTTCTCCGTCAGCACCAGGGCGTAGGATAGGATCTCGACGAGCTCCTGGTGCAGGAAACCCATGTTCCTGGTGCCGAAGAAGCCTACGTTCTTCGGACCTCCCGACTGGATGGCTATGAGCTCCTGGAGGTAATCCAGGTCCGAGGCTCCCCCGTCGGGATCGAGCGCTCGCTCCAGAAGCGCCGCCGCGTTGCCCTTGGTCACCGCCTCGGCCTGCGTGCCGAGCTCGCCGGCGCCTTTACCGAACTTGGAGAAGTCCGGAACGGTGTCCGGGATCTTCACGTCGTCGTCGTCGCCCGCCTTGCCGATCGGATCGACGTCGCCGCGCGGTTCGCCCTCGCACCTCCGAGCCCCGTCGGGGCCCGAGGACGCTGCCGGGATTTGGGAGGCGCGGGGTTTGGCGCGGGGACCCACGCGAGCGCCAACAGTACGGGATGCGGCGCGCGGCGCGTAGGTGGCGCGCGCGGCGCGAACGGCTCGAACGTGCGAGCCGAGCGACGCCGAAGCCATGTCGCGATCTAGATCTAACCTAACTCAAAAAGGCGATTTCGTCCCAGACCGAGAGCGACGATCCCTGCAGCCCGTGAGATGACGCGACCTCGCCGATGACAACCCCGAAGATCGCCCTCGCCTCGCGAACCGTCCACGCGGGTCGGTGCGCCGATGTTTATGCCTCCCCGGAGACGCGCGGAAGGGGAACTCGTATCGCCCCCGAGGCCAGATCCGCCCTGCACAGCTGGCAGGATGTGACTGCTGATTTGGCGGGAGAGGGCGAGGAGAAAGCCCCACACGCGACGCGCGGCGAGATGGGGCTCTTCGTGCCGGTGGTCGACCAGGAGCGCGCCAGGTTCGAGCGCGGTTCGGGCGGCGACGATGCGGCATCCAGGGCGCACCGCGCGTTCCACGATCCGCACTCGCTGCACCGCGGCAGCCGCCCGGAAGACGACACCGAGCGCGACGTCGGATCGCAGTACGCGAAGAAGGGCAATCTCGTCAAGGTGGACGGCAAGTGGGTGAAACCCTCGAAGGACAGGGACGGCCGGGGTTCCAAGGCTGGCGTCTCTCATGAGCTCGGGTCCGAGCCCCAGAGGTTCATCCCGGAAAAGGAATTCAGGGGCGCGCGGCTGGGATACTACTTCGCCATGGGCAAGCACGGCCTCGGTTACTACGCGGACGATCCGAGACTGTACCGATCGAACCAGTGGCGGGACACCTGGGAGGAGCTTCGGGCCGGGGACGCGCGAGCGAGACAGGCGAGGCGCGAGGAGACCAAGGCCGCGCGCGAGGATCGCAGGGACGCGAGCGCGTACGACCCGCACGATTACAGGGGAGGACGCGACCGGCACCGGGGCGGATCGAGGGACAGGTCGAGAGACAGGTCGCATCCGTATCGCGGCGGAGGAGGAAGCGGAGGAGGCGCGGGACGCGGCGGTCGGGTCGACGACGCGCGCGACCGGGACCGGCGCGACCGGGACCGGCGCGACCGGCGGAGGAGCAGGAGCGGGAGCAGGGACCGGGGCGGGCGCGGGTCGCCTCCCAGGGAGATGACGCGGGAGGAAAAGGAGAAAGCCGCGCTCGAGAGGCTCGCGGCTAAGCGAGCGGGTGAGCGAGGGGGAGCCGGGGGTGGCAGGTCGCGAAAGTTTGGAGATTTTTAAAACCTTTCATCTCGCTCACAGCGGAAACTCGCGCTGCAGCAGCTCCAGGTCCTTCCTGTCCACCGCCTCCATCAGCTCGATCCTCCCGCAGCAACCCAGCGATATGCGCAGGTACCCCCACGCGCTCTCCGCCTGCGGGTTGAGACTCAGCGCCCGGACGTAGTACGCGACGCTATCGGCGTACTTGCCCTGGTTGGCAAACGCGATGCCCATGTTGCACCACGCGCGAACGTAGTTTGGCTTGAGGTCTAAGGCTCTCTGGTACGCCGCCATGGCGTCCGCGGACCGGGCGCTGTTGGCCTGCGTGGCGCCGAGTTTGTTCCACATCGAGTAATCGTGCGGCGCGATGTCGAGCGCTCGGTTAAACGCGTCGACGGCGGCGTCGTAGTCGCGGCACAGATGCGCGAGGACGCCGAGGACGGCGTGGACGTCCGCGTCTCTCGGCGCGGCGGACGCGGCGCGCTTGAAGAGCTCGAGCACAGACGCGGGGGTATCCACGCCGCCCGGTCCGAGGGCCGACGCGTGCTCCGCCTCCAGCGCCCTGAACCTCGGCTGGTTCCGAAGCCACGCGCGCATGTGACCGACGGCTTCGTCCTGGTCGAGCTCGTTGGTGTGGCTGACGCCCAGGGACAGGAGAACCTCGAGGTTGTTCGGGTCCGCCTCGTTCGCCTTGGTCATCGCGGCGATAGCCTTGCGATCGTCGTCGTTCTCGGCGTGAACCGTGCCGAGCAAGCGCCAGCCTTCGACGAGCTTGGGATCCGCGCGGACAGCCGCCTCGAGGGCGAGCGCCGCCTCGCTGAGAACACCCCTTCGGAACAGATCCCTGCCAACCTCGAGCGCGTCCTTACGCCCGAGGTAAGGGTTGGGATCCGTGAACTGGTAGTGCGAGCGCTCGGCGTTTCGAAGCGCCGCGCCCTCCGACTCGATCTGGTCCCAGACGTTTTCCAGCGCCCAGTCGGGGTTACCCCGCTTCATCTCCTCAAACTCAGCCGCCCATTCCTCGGGCACGTCCGCGAACTCGTCCGCCCACCCCTGCGCCGGGTCCCGGCCGCGCTGCGCGACGGAGGACTGGTTCCGCTGGAACTGACGCGCCCAATCAGCCGCGGGTCCCCCGGCGGCGGCAAACTCAGCCGCCCAGTCGCCGCCGCCCCGCGCCCGCGCAAACTCCTCGCCCCATCGCTCACCCGCCGCGACCCCTCCACCCGGGGTCACCTCCACGACGTCGTTCCCCTCCACCACCGTCTCCCCGCGGCTCATCCGGGACATGAACTTGAGGAACTGAGAGTTTTGAAACTTCGGATTTTGGTCGCTCGACATCGTCTCGGCGATTCGGCCCGCGTGCGCCGCAGTCTCCGCCTGCGCCTCCGTCGGCGCGTGCGCCCGTTCGGCGCCGGCCGTGCGTCCCTGGTCCCGCTCGTCCTGCTCCCGCCGGAACTCGCGCGCCCACTCCCCGCCGGGCATCGCCGCGTTGAACTCCTCCGCCCACGCGTCCGCGGTCGCGTCGGGGCCGCCGTCCGCCGCCGCCGGCGCGATCTCGCCGCCGACTTCGTCCACCCGCGGCGACGCTCTCCGACCGCTGTATTCCTCGGTCCACTGCACGGCGTTTGACCCGGCGTCGCGCGCTCCTCCCGCGAGGGACATCGCGGCGAAGTCATCGGCCCACCGCGCCCCGCGCTGCTGCTGCTGCTGCTGCTGCTGCTGCGCGTGTTGGTGATGAAGCGGGCGCTCGTGCTGGAACCGTGGTTGCTGAACCTGGTCGTTTTCGCCTCGGCGAAACTCGTGGACCCAACCCGCTCGCGAGTCCGCGCTGGCGTCCGCGAGCGCCGGTCCGTTGGGGTGTCCCCCCATCGTGAACTGCCTCGGCCCGTCCATGGCGCCCTCGGGCGTCGGGTCGATCGAGAGCGGCGACAGGGCGGCTCCGAGCCTCGCGCGAAGGGCGTGCTCGGGCGCCGTGCCGTGGACGTGCCTCGCCATGATCGCGCTCCGGTTGCGGATGACGGTCTTCTCCCGCGGGGTCAGGGTGAGGTCACGCGGCGGCGGGGTGGAGGCGGACGCGGGCGCGCTGGACGGATCCGCCACCGCGGAGTGAAGCGCGGCGGTGAGCGCGGGATGCTCCGGCGCGACGGGGGGGGTCATCGGCGGCGGGGCGCCCAAGTCTCGAGGGGCGCGGGACAGGTAGCCCTCGGGCGCGCCGCGCTGCTGCTGGAACTCCGCCGCCCATCCTCCCTCCCGCGGACCACCGGGCGTCCCGCGATACTGCCCCGGGAGCGCGCTGAAACCCGCGTCGTCTCCTCCCAGCAGGTTCCCTCGCAGCCGCTGCTCGCTGAGGAACTGGTCGGCGAAAGCGCCGGACCCGGCTGATCCGGGTCCCGCGCCCCTCGGCCCGACGTGCTCCGGGTGCCGCCCCTTGCGATCGCCGAGGACCGCGTCGGCGAGTCTGCCGAGGGGATTGGTGGAGGAAGCGCGCTCGTCGGGGACGGCGCACGAGCCGCCGCCCCCGGGGCCGGCCACCAGGTCCCTGAGCGACATCGCAATTGTGCGAAGGGGCGCCCGCTGACTCGGAACTTTGATCTCCGCTGCTCGCGCTCGTGCACGACGTTTGGATGACCTGCGCCTCGCGGCTGATGAGATCTCGTCATCGTGCCTCACTAGTTCGAACGCACCGGCGCGCGCTCGCGCTCATCGGGAGTCGCGTCGATCGGTCGACGGGAGGGCGATCCGCGCGGAAGGACTCGGAGTCCCGGAATCGAGGCGGGCGCGATGGGCAATGGCAAGAGCGTGCCGCTCGACACGGACCCGCGATGCGAAACGTTGGCGCCCATCTGGGGGCCCTTCGTCGACGCCTTTGTGGACACGCTGCACGCCAAGGGGGGAGCCGTGCATCCGCCTCCGCCTCGCGAACTCCGACGCGGAGGATCCAGAGGACGGCGTGCCTCCGACGGCGACGCGGATGACGCGGCGAAACGATTGGCGGAGGCGCACGCCCTTCGATCGCCGGGCTCGCCGGGTTCGGTGTTTCGTCCAGCCGCTGAGAGGGTGGTCGCCATCGGGGACCTGCACGGCGATTTGAACAAGGCGACGCGGGCCTTTCGCGCGGGCGGGCTCATCGATTCGCACGGCAAGTGGATCGGAGGCGCGACGGTCGCGGTGCAGGTCGGGGACCAGCTGGACCGCGGCGGTGACGAGGTCGCCATCCTCTACATGCTCGAGCGACTGCGAAAAGAAGCCAGGGACGCCGGCGGCGAGCTCATCGTGATGAACGGCAACCACGAGACGCTGAACGTCGCCGGGAGGTTCCGATACGCGTTCGAGCCGGGCATCGAGGACTTCAGGCGGTGGCGGGGGCGGCAGCTCCTCGGCGCCGCGATGAAGGCAAAGTGCGGGGAGAAGCCCGGGGGTTGCGCCATCGTCGGCGCGGCAGCGGCGGCTGCGGCCATCGACCGAAAGGCTGAGAAGAACGGCGAACCCCGCATCGAAAGTCGCGGCCGGTCGGGAAACGCACCTCCCCCCGGATCCGCGCCCGGTCGCATGTACGCGGACACCGGCCCGGGGTCCACGATGCCGAGGCTCGCGGCGCTCGCGCCGGGTGGACCGATGGCGAAGAGGTTCCTCGCGCATCAGCCCGTCGTCGTCGCGGTTGGATCGACGCTGTTCGCGCACGGCGGCGTGCTTCCCCACCACGTCCAGTACGGCCTCGAGCGGATCAACCAAGAGACGAGCGAATGGATCCGCGGCGACGCCAAGCCCGGGCCGCCGCCGGTGCACGTCAGCGGCGGTCGAAGCGTGGTGTGGGCGCGGGACTACTCGTGGCCGCAGCGGCACAAGTGCGACTGCGGGGTGCTTCGGCAAACGTTGGACGGCCTTCCCGGGATCGACCGCGTGGTCGTGGGTCACACGATCCAGCAACCCGAGGGTGTTAACGCGGCGTGTGACGGGCGGGTGCTCCGCGTGGACGTCGGCATGAGCGAGGGATGCGGCGGGTCCGAGCCCGAGGTTCTCGAGATTTTACGCGACGGGGCGGAGATTGCGAGGTTGAGGTGGGACTGCAAAGGTGGGAGGTCGGTGCGGGAGCCGGTGACTGGGAGCCTCGGAGCGACGGCCACGACGGTCGTCGCGAGCGTGGCGGAGGCTGGCGTGAAGCCGCCCGAGGAGCCCGTGAATGCGTCGAAGCTCGATGAAGCGCGAGTCTTCTCGTGGAACCGGGATTACAAGAGCGGCTGGCGGAGACGGCTCTCGACGATTTGATGATCTATTCTTTGACGGTATTCTTTGACGATTTGATAGTCTATTCTTTGACGGCGGCGGCCTACGCGAAGCCTACGCGCTCTAACGCTCTACGCGTCGTCGTCCTCCTCGGCCACGCACGCGTCCATCAACTCCTCGAGCTCTGCCTCGTCCTCCCCGTGCCGCTCGATCAGTCTCTGCAGCAGCGCCTCCTTCTTGCTCTCCTCCTGACCCAAGCACACCAGAAGGTCGTTGAGCTCCGACTCCGCTTGCTCCGCAGCCTCCGCAGCCTCCGCGTCCTTCTCCTCGACGACCCTCGCGAGGTCCGCGGCACCCTCCCGTCGCCCCTCTTCCCTCGCCGCCGCGACCGCCCCAACGTCGTCGTCCATCCCGGAGGTGTCCAGCTTGGCCGCAAATTCCGCGACGGCCGAGCGACGTCCCCGCTCCTCCGCCGCGACGACGTCGGCGGCGGCGGCTTCCTCAGCCTCCTCGATCCTCCCGGCCATCTCGGCTATAGCCGCCCTGCGACCTTCCTCCCTCGCCGCCGCCAGGTCAGCCTCGGACGTCGGCGCGGGTGTAGGGTTAGGGTTAGGGTTAGGGATCGTCGCGTCCCCACCGCCGGTTTCCAGCCGTCGACGCAAGGACCTGTTCTCCTCCTCGTGGCGAAAAACCTCAGCCTCCAAACCGTTGTACGCCTCGGAGAGCGATCGGAGGCTCTCCTCCGCGCCGTTCGCCGCGGCTCTCGACTCCTCTAACTCGAGCTTGACGGCCCTGAGCTCCGCCTCCAGCGCCGCCTTGGCGTGCTCCATCGCGGCTTTCACCTGCGAGCTCTCCACGCCGTCGGGAATCGAGCCGGACGCCTCCGGGTCAGCCCCGGAGCCGCCGCCGCCGCCGCCGCCGCCGCCGCGGGCCAACTGCTCCGCGAGAACGGCGTTCCTCGCGCGCTGCTCGGCGAGCTCCGCGTCCTGCGACCTGAGCAGGCTCTTCAGCCTCGCGGCGTGCGCCTCCGCGCTCTCGCCAGCTTTGGCCTCCCACGACCCGGTCGAGTCGCCGGCTGTGACCGGTTTAGGTCTCGCGTAGAGCGTGATGACGCGTTCCTTGACGATCTCCTCGAACGCGTCGATGAAGGACGCCATGGAGTGGTCGTACAGTCCCCCCGTCGCGTCCTCCTCCCCGCGCCCGTCGCTCTCGCCAACCTTGCGGTTCACCAGCTTCTGCGCGGTTATGCGCGTCAGGGGCTTGGCGAGGACGGGCGCCGCCGCCGCCGCGATAAACTCCGGCGTCTTGCGCATCTCGTCCCACCTTCCGAAAAACTCGTTCAGGCCGACGCGCGCGGTGACGACGTCCAACACCGCGTGCGCGTCGACGTGACCGTCCAAAGTCTCGGCGCAAAGGCAGCACCCGAGCAGCACCGACGCCAATCCCGCGACGTGCGCCGAGCTGCCAGAGTCCCGGGCGAGATCCGCGAGCATCGGGAGGTGCGCGGCGGGCGCCAGGAAGGAGTTCACCGCCGGCGCACAGCCGTGAAGCCACGCGATGAGCAGGCGGAGCAGCACCGCCTGGAGCTTCTCGGCGTCTTTACGCGCCGCGGCGGCGGCGGCGATGCGCTCGGCGTTGGTGAAGCCAGGAGCGCCCCCCACCCCGCCGCCGCCGCCTGCTCCTTCGCCCAGCGCCGACGAGGACGACGAGCGCACCGCCGCGGAGAGGAAGCGCATGATTCGCGGGAGCAACAGGTCGGGGGGCTCGGACGAGGATTTCGGCATCTCGAGCGGGATGGTCAGGATCCTCGCCTTTGCCGTCGCGTTACCGTCCAAGGCGTGGCGAAGCACGGCGGCGGCGTGGCACGAAACCTCGAGCTCGTTCGGGGCGCCGATCGGAGTTAGGTCATCGCCCTCGCGGTGCGGGGATTTACCCGTCAGCGCGCGCGCGAGCAGACCGCCGAGCGAGACGTTGCGCTCGCCGTCGTCGTCCTCTTCGCCGGCGGGAGCGATCGTCGAGATGAGCATGATCTGAAGCTCGGCGTTACCCCGCAAGCACCGAGCGAAGACGCCCTCAGCCGCCGTGCGCTCAGCGGCGTCCAGACCTCTGAGCGCCACACGGAGACACGCGAGTAGCGCGGGTTCCGATCGTTCCGCAGCTTGAATGCCGCCTTTGCCGGCGACGTCCGCCACCCGCACCGCCGCGGCGAACAGCAGATCCTGGTTCTGCCTGCTATCCGCGACCATGTCTCCCAGGCATCTGAGCGCGAATACCCGCACCGAGACGCTGTCCACCGCCTCGACCCCCAGGGACATCGCGAGAAGGGTGTCCAGCATGCCAGCCTTGGCGAGCGCCGCCTGGTTCGCGACTCGGCACTGTTCCTTCGCCGCGCGTTCCCTTGCGGCAATCTCCGCAGCTACGTCGTCTCCCCCCTCCACGTTGACCACGGCGGATTTGGCGGGCCCGCCGACGTCGCTGGACGACACCAGCATGGTGACGAGCTCCAGGGCGCAGAGCAGATTGGCAGCCTTCTGCGGCGCGAGCGGCGGCCCGCCTTTGGCCTGCGAGGGCACCTTCAGCGAGAGCATCTCCGGGAGCTGGTGCAGGAACGAGGACTCACGGAAAAATGACTGATTGGACGGGGAGCCCCTGAGCAGGTTATTGCACAGTTCGAGACAGTCCTGCACGATGATCCCGCCGTCCGCGGCGCCCTCCTCCCTGATCACGTTGAAGCACCGCTCGAACGCCCCCTCAAACGCAACGATCTTGCGAAGGTCCTCGCTACCGCGGGTGAGCGATATGAGAAGCAGCAGCGTCTCGTTGCGGATCACCTCGCGCTCGGTCAGGTTATCCATCAGCCGTCCTACTCCAGTGGGGTTGGACATTATCGCGGACTGCACCTCGAAAGGATTCGTCGCGCTCAGCGCCGTGAGCAACTGCATGGTGTGGTATCGCACGTAGAAGTCCTCCTCGTCCAACAGCGAAAGCGCCAGCTCAAGGTTCGCTGGATTGCGAACAAACGCGTCCGAGTTTGCCGCGCCCGCGTGTGCGAGGTGGGCATCCTCCCCGCCCTCGCGCATAGCTGTGTCGGCACCCCCATCGGCACCCGCGGCACCCCCGGTCAGCGCGTTGACGAGGACCTCCAGGACGCCGTGCACAAGCTCCGTGTCCTTTCGCTCCTCCGTGAGCGAGGTGATCAAAGTGGGCAAGCCGATGACCCCGATGGCGAACTGGGCCACCCGGGACTCCTGCACGAGGTCCCGTAGCTCGTGCGCGGCGGAGCGCCGGTCGTCGGCCAGGACACCGTCGCTGATGCGCTCAAGGAGCGCCTGGTGATGGGACGGGAACGGGGGGAAAGAATGGTTTGGGTCAGGTCACGCGACGGTCTGGGTAAAAAGCCGCGGGTGTCATTCACGGATGGGCACCCCGCGCGTAACGAGATCTGTGCGTGGGTCGCACCTCCGCGCCGCCGTCGTCGATCTCGTCGGGATTGATCCCGTTGCCGTGGATAACGATGCGGCCGAACTCCTTGGCCGCGCCGCCCACGCCCTGTCGGTGGATGAGGGAAGGGAGTTGGCAGGTGAGCGTCTCAGATCGGCACTTGTTGAGGTTTCTTCACTCCGCCGGGCCGTGTCAAGCTTCGCTCGGGTCCCGCGCTCGCTCCGTTGACGCGCGCGGGAAGGGAAAAGACGGGGCGCACCTTGGCCACATTCTTGACCCTGCCGACCAGCCCTGACATCTCGCCGAAAGGAATGAGGGGTCCCAGCGCGGGTTGTTGTGACCCGCCAAACGTTCCATTTTCTCCAAAGTCGAAGTGCCAAGGAAAAAACCGAAGGCAGCTTGAGCAGCTGCTGTCGTTGTTAACTGTAGCGCCCTCCGAAACCCTCGCGGGGCTCACTCCGATCCCGGTCCGGGCGACACCCATCGACGCCGTATTCGATCCATGGCTGATACCGAGCACCGATTCAAGTACGTCTTCATCCCCGCGGACGAGTCCATCCCCGTGGAGGAGAGAGAGGGCATCGCCGTCGGGTCCGCGGGAGGCGACGTCCTGGTCGATCTTTTGCGCCCGCATTTCCTCAGGGGCGGTTCTCTCGTCGACGCCGACGCCGCGAGGAAGGAGGCGGAGCGACATCTGGGTCCCGAGAAAGCCGCGCGGCTCTCTCCCGATCGCCTCGTCGCCGCGACCGAGTCGGGGTCCACGGAAACCTTCGCGCTCGTCCACCCCGCGTCCACGAACGGCTACAGAGGCGTCTACCTGTACACGGACGAGTGCGGCAAGCTCAAGTCGCTGCCGGAGAACCCGCGCGCGCTGGAGCTCGCGCAGCGATGCGGCATCGACGTCAGGCACCCTTTCCACGGCGACGCCTTCGTCGGCGCGGTCAAGACGAGCCCGCCGCCGATGCGCAACGTCAGCTTCACCGAACACGAGCTCGACCCCGGCGCGCCGTGGATGCTCGTCGCCCCGGCGGAGAACGCGGTGTACGCCGAGACGTTTCGAGAATTCATGTCCGCCGTCGAGGGCAAGGCAACGAGGGAGGAGCTGGAGCACAGGCGCGAGTCGAGGGTAACCGAGGAACTCGAAGGCCGACGATCGAGACGGACGTCCGAGGGCGAGGAGATCCCGCCGCACGGCCTGAGGCTCAGAGACGGCGTCGATACGTACCACGCGTCGCTAGCGTCCGTCGTCGGCGCCCCGGTGTCGGTGGAAAACTCGTGCGCCGCGGGTGGCGTCGGCGTCGTCGCCACGCGACGCATCCCCCGCGGCGAGGCGATCTGGTCCGAGGCGCCGCTCGTG
>MDTA01168034.1_pt1 | contig 11336 bp, 2 predicted proteins | sample 811151 | NCBI WGS metagenome assembly MDTA01 (sample SAMN05326648, study PRJNA326480) | marine metagenome | isolation source: seawater | place: Indian Ocean: South | collected 2010 | reverse complement strand
TTTTTTTGAAATCCTATTTGGAATTATGTTATTTTTTACAAAAACTAGAAAAATTGCTGCTTATGGATTAATTCTGTTACTTTTAGCAGTTTATCCAGCAAATATATATCTTGCCTTTAATCAAAAGCCTCAAGAGCTTATAAATATATCTTCATTTATGGCTTCCTGGGTAAGGCTACCACTTCAATTTGTATTTTTAGGATTAGCCTACTGGCATTCTAAAACAATTTAAATTATCTTAGTTGATTAATTAATTAATTATTAATTTATAAAATATTTTCATCATAATTAATAATGGAGAATTAATCATGTTTAAATTTTATATTATAATTTTAATTTTCAGCTTTACATTTTCAAATACATACTATACAAATCAAATGTTTACTGGTATGGCAACAGAAAAAAATAAATCATCTTTTGGTATGTCAATTAACTATGCAAATATCGAATCATATTTTAATCAATTGAGCTTAAGAGATACAGGACAACTTGATGATGAAGAAATCCATGACCAAAGACTTTCAATTCCATTTAAATCATTAAATATGGAATATATGACAAAAATAGGTTTAGAAATTGGGTTATCTATTGGAAGTGATAGTCCTGATGAATACATTGTTGAAAATCTATCACTTGCCTATCATTTCAAAGGCAAAAGCAATAAATTTAATGGACTAATTGGATTTACAAAAAGCCATATAGAGAATGAATCAGATGATTTTTCTGATGATAATGAAGATATATTTTTTGAAAAACTATCGCTAGGCTTTTATACTGGAAATGGATTCTACTTCAGATTTGACCATTTAGCATTTGAAGATGGTATCTTTTTTAATGCAGTGGAAGAAGAAGCAGAATTTGACTTCATTACTATAGGTAAATTTTGGAAGAAGAATATTGGTTTATTTGGAATTTCATATACTGGTAAACTATATGAAAATATATCAAGTAATTCTAATCAAATGAATGATGATGATGAAGAAGAAAAAAGAAAAGAAATTTTTAAGCAAGGAGACATAACACTAACTTTAGGATTTAAAATATAGCTTACAAATCTTTATATGAAATAGAAAAATACATAGTCCTAGACAACGGTTCCATAATCGATGGATATACATGCTGCTTAATTCCTAAATTTAACAAAATTGATTTTCCTATTTTAGAATCAAATACTTTAACTGATATTCCTAATGAACCTAATATATTATTAACAATATCCCATTCATCATTTTCTTGAAATAATTCAGATCTTAAACCTGCTCTTAAAAGAATAATATTATTCAAATTATGCTGCCAGCCTATTTTCACATTACCATAATCATTTGATAATTTTTCAAAATCAACTGCAAGTAAATGGTACTTATCTTTATTCGTTGAATTGTAAATTTTAGTAGACAAACCTATTTTAGCTCTAGAAATAGTCATATCATACAATCCTAACTTAGATGACTTAGAAATTAATAATCCTAATTTCCAAAACTTATTAATTGAATATTGCAGACCGAACTCTGATGGCATAAAATATTTATCCTTCATATCATTGAAATTATTTAACTGACCATCCACCTCTACATTTTGTATAAAATTAATCCATTTAAGTCCGATTCTTACTGGACTATACTCTATTGATAAAGCTGCTGAAATAGCAGATTCAGAATAATTGAAATAACTTAAAAACTCTTCATTCTCTGACCATGCTTCAACAGAACCCACCATTAATGATTGATAACCAAAACCAAAACCAAAGAACAAATCAGGGATATTTTTTAATCCCATTCCCCATCCAATTGAAATATAAGGAAATTGCGTGTCATTATATGAATTAACATTCAAAGTTTCCATTGATGATCCAAATTCCATACTAATTCCATTAATCAATCCACTATTGAATTTACCATCCAAAATATTATTATAACCCAATGAGCTTAAACCAGCAGGATTATTACTTATAGAATTAGCACCTTCTATCCAACTTACAGTTGCATCGCACATTGAAATTGACTCTGATGAATTTGAATTAAAAATAAACGAACCAAAATTCTGATAGTCATTTGTTAAAAAATATGATAATAATAATATTGTCAAATATTTTTTCATTTATTTCTCACAACCATTTTTAATCTTTTTACAACTTCACCTTCAAATTCTAAAAATCCAAAATAAATACCAGATGATAATTTTCTACTTGAATTATCCATTCCATTCCAAAACAAATAATTGGTTCCCATCATTAAATTAGCACTATTTATTGATTCAGTATAAATAACTTTACCTGATGCATCAATAACAATAAAGTTTCCATATGAGACATCTTTTGTTAATGTATATCTAACCTGGGTACCTTCATTTGCTGCATTATTAAAAGGGTTTGGGAAATTATATACATCTTTAGAAATAAGATTGCTATCATCAAATAAAACTGTAAAATATATTGTTTCTGATGATATATTATTACTTACATCAATCATATCAAAAGTTATTGATGCATCAATAGATTTTTGATTATTAAAAATAGATTCATTTAGTTCATATAAATCCATTTCTAATAAATTTTCAAAAGAAATTTCATACAGACATTCATCGCTATTAAATCCTAAATCGCATTTAAATTCTCCTGAAAAACTATCTGAATAGCTATTTGTTGACCAATCAACTATATATGAAACTGCAATAGAATCTTTTAAATTACCATAATTTGATATAACTCCATCATTGAAATAAATAGAGTCATTTTCTACTACTAAATTATCTGAAAACTTAATTTCAACCATCTCTTGATAAAAATATTCATGTCCTTTATTATTTTTAGATTTAGAATCTAAATTTTTAAAATTTGAAATAAATAGAGGAGATTCTTGATCTAAAATTAACTGGCTTGCCCATGGAAGACTATTAGATCTTGATATTTCACTTATGTAAATAGATAAAATTGTAGAGGTTAAATTTGAAACATTATTTTCATAATATGAGACAATATCTTCAGGAGCTATAACTACATCTAAAATAGTAGTATTTTCAATCATATTTTTAATTTCCATTTTAACATTACTGCTAAAACATTCTTCTACATCTAAAACTGATTCACTACAAATCGGAACTTCTAGTTTTGTTTTATCATTAGTATAATAAATATTTTCATTTGATATATTTATTCTCTGAGGAATTAATGATAGGCTGCAATTTGAATCGCCACTTTCTAGTCCGCATGTATTTAATGCAATCTCAGCATTGGAATCTGAAAATAAAAATCTTACTTTATTAAAATTTGAAACTGTTCCATCAAGGCAACTTAAATCTTGTGAAAAATATCCATTATCTATATCAAAATTTAAATCATATAAATAATTATCATTATTTTGTGATAAAACAAACAAACTATCTATATTATTAAAAGTTAAATCATTTTGTAAATAAAACTCTAAATACGAGTATCCACTTTCGTTGTATGAATATTTTAAATCTTTTGATATTACGATAGGTGAAAATAATGTAATGTTATTATCAGATTCAAAAATATTGTAATTTACTTGATCCTTAAATTTATACGTATATTTAAGCTTATCTGTAATTCCATTTTTAATTAACTCTAATTCATAATCATTTAATCGACAATAGACATCATTGAATTTAATAGAAACAGGAATAACTATATCTGAATTTTCAATAGGTCCTAAAAATGACAAATGTAGTTCATTTTCTGTGCTTTCATTATCTATAAAAGATTCTGGAATTAAATTTAAAGAAGTTAAATCAAAAGAAATAAAATCAGAATGTAATTCTTCCAAAATAAGTATCAATGAATAGTTTTGATCAAAGAAATCATCATTACTTAAAATTATATCAAATGTGTATGTCGAATCACTTATATCATATGGTATATTATCATTCATATAATCAAAATCAACTGTTGGAGAAGCTACAAATAACTCCTCATCACTTGTAATTGTAACCAAATTTGTTCCCCAATCATTATCATTATATAAAGAATAGTCTATTACATAAGATAAATGTTTTACTGGATTCTCAGAAACTAAGAGATTATCCAATAATAGTCCCTCAATGCTAATTGTTGAATCTTGACTAATAACTATATTCTCAACTTTAATTGTTGACAAATCAGAAGTAACCGATACATCCAATAAATTATTTTGTGAATTTATTAAATTAACTGAACTTGTATTCCATTCTATATTATCTGGAAGAGTTATATAAATTTGAGATTTAGATATTATAGAAGCAGAATTAGACTCTTTAATATTTAATGTTGGCAACATGCTAAATGAACCAAAATCATTTTTGAAATATTTTCTAGATTCACTTAAATAAACATCCATATCAGCAACATATTTAATTTTGTCATCAAAAACAACTAATGAATTATTAGAGCCATCTAATGCAACTGACAACTGCCCACTTGATGCAGATTCAGGAATAATATAAAAGCCATCTATTTCAAATGATTCAACTGTTTCAAAATTATTAAATACGACATCGAGATATTTATATTTTGGATTATCAATCGTTCCAACATTATTGCTATATAAGATACTACTATTATCAATAACAAGATTTGAACCGATAATATTAGATAATGAAAGACCGTACTGATTTATTTTTTGAATATCCCAATAGGCATCTAATGTTGCTGGTATTTTAAATCTCAAGCCATAATTATCATCGTATAAATCATTGGGAATATCTTGAGAAATAATAAATTTAATTTTATTATCTTCTTCTTGTCCAGCCCCAGGAATAAATGTTTGGTCATCAATAGAACTAATATTAAAGTTAATAACTTGCAACCAATCTTCAAATATATCTTGATATGACTGACCGCCATTAATAGATAATTTCAAATCATAAGAACTATTTCTATTCAAAGTTGTTCTAATTCTCAGACCTTCAATTTGAGCATATCTATCATCAAGAAAATCATCAACAACTTCAAAACATACTGTATTATCATCTAAATAATAACCAGGAATTAAATTATTTTGAGCATTACCCTCTATTGATATATATGAGACAGGATATCCTACATCCCATTGGATACCTTCATCAATATATAGGCACACTTCAGTTCCTTGATTTAAAATTGACACATTATTGATTGAACCTTCACGAGGTTCATTGATTCTTATAGGATTTAAAGCATAAGAAGATGAAGTTGAAATAATTCTATTGTTTTGAGTATTATCCAAAGATGGTTGTAAAATATAAAAATCTAACTCTGATTCATAATCATCATGTCTAACTGAAAAATTATCATCATATTTCATACTAAGCTTAAATACATCACTTGAGTTATTAGAGGAATAATCATCAAAAACAGAACCAAAATCTACAAACCTTAGCTCAGAAATAATCAATTTATTATTTAAGTCATCTCCCATAGTAGAAATATCAGAAAGAAAATCCAATCTAACTAATTTAGGATTATTCTGATCATATGTTAAATTAACATCTTTCCAGCCAAAATAGTCTACTCCTTGACTAGATTCTAACATAAATTGAGTTGAGGTAAATGTAGTATCAAAATTAATAGGAATATTTTCTAATTTAATCCACATTTTTGAACCAGACTCTTGAACAATTTCAAATATTTCCGTATTTCCTGATACTATACTAATATTTTTAATACTTTGAGAAGTTGTATTCATAGATTGGTTTTCATATAAAAAGGTATAGTTGTTATTTATTCCACCCCAATCATCTTCTGGTTGAGGAATATAAAATGAAGGATCTCCAATTACATAATCAAAATCATCGCTATAAACTCTATGCGAAGTTCCTTTAGGCCAAATCTGAACATTTGAATATTCTACTTCATTAACTAAATTCTCGATACTAAAATTAGAAATTTTAATATTTGGACTTGATAGAGGTTGACCAACATATTCGACAACTAATGTATCAGATGGTAAGTTACTTATTAATTGAAAATCAGATGAAATATCATTTAAATCATTTAATAAAAAATCAATTTCATTAAAGGTATTTGAAAACTTAACATTATTTCCAAAATAAAAAGTAAATAAATCACCATTTTCTATAACATCTTCACCTTGCGAAATAATTTCTACAGGAGTTTCAGACATCCATAAATCTTTATATGGTGAAAAATCAGTTATATAATAGTCTGAATTTTCATTCATTGATATAGATCCAATTCTAAGTGAATTAACAGTACTTGCAGAATAATAATCATTATTATGACTTGCATTAAGATCTAATGTTTCAGGAGAAGATATAGCATCAAAATTATTAATCGCGAACAATAATGTAATTGATTCACTTTTTTCAAAATCTTGATTAACAGGTATAATCAAAAATTTATTTCCACTAATTTCTGAACCCATAGTTATTTGACCAATATCAATTTTACCACAAGTAGATAATCCTATACATTCAACGAAAGTAAAGTCAGCTTCAAATGAATCTATTTTTATAATAATATCATCATCTGCATCGATACCTGCTCCTAAATCATTTTCAAATAAATTTATTGAAACTAACTGTTCTATATCCCCTACTAAGAAACCATCAGAATTTGATATACTAATTTGAGGATCACCAACCTGCAAAGAATATGATGATGAATCAGTAACTGTTAATTCGTTATTAAATGATAAATCAATTACTGAATCCATTGTTGTAGCTGGTAATACAATCTCATTCATAACTATGTTAATTTGACTGCAATTATCAAGTTCATTATTAGAATTATCAAATGAAATAGTTGCTACATTCGGAGATAAATCATCAACTATAAATGAATTAATAATTATTCCACAATCACTACTAATAATAGGAATTTCTTCATTCCACTCAAATCCATACGGAAGTATTATTCTTGTTCCATCTGTCCTAATTGAACTTTTATTGTCAATAATATCATTATATATAGATAAAGTTTCAATCAAATTACCAGAATCACCTAAAATAAATAAATGATTACTTGAAAGTTCAATTCTAGGTTCACCTACATATAGATTATTTAATTGCAACATATCTAATTCAGTTTGAGGCGCTGCATCTGGAACATTAAGCGATACATAATAGAATGGATAATTTGCATTTATATCGTTAACATTAATTTGTAAATGATTTGAATTAACTAAAGGAGAATCATTACTATCATTATATTTATTTTGAAAATATCCAGCTTTCAAACCATCGATAACCAAATTATCTCCATTTTGCATTTCATTAGTCAAAATAATTTTCAACTCATTATTATTAATTATTGAATAATCTAAAATTTGGCCACTAAATGTTCCACTTATGCTTAATTCTTCTACTTCCCAAGTTCCTAGATGAGGTAAAATCAATGTAAACTCATCTCCTATTACAGGGAAGTTTGGATCCTCAACAACTTGAATAGAAGGTAGAATTGTAGGTATATCATTTTTTATCATTAAGATATCTTCAGCAAAGTCCACTTGAGGTTGACCAGTAGCAATAATTTTAGAATCTTCATCATGATAATTGCCAATATTATAATATGGATTATTTTGTTCCTTGAATAAGGAATACTGAACACTCATAGATAATTCATCTTTATCCAATGGACCGATAACGGGTAAATTTGAAATAACCAACTCATCTAAACTTCCCCAAATATCATAATTATTGGGCTGAATCCAAATTTGATAATCATCAATTCTCTCAACTGTAAACAACAAATCCAAACCTTGGCTAGCTGAATTTATAATTGTAGAATTAAATTGTGAAGCCCATGTAATGTTTGAATTTAATTGAGGTAATTTAATTAAGATTCCTCTACCATCAATTATCGCATTTGTATCTAAATTAATATTAATATCTTTTAAGTAAATATTTGAAGTGTCTGCAACAACAAAAATGTTATCATCAATACTATTAAATTCTGTATTAGCTACAGTTAAAAATTTTGAAGTTTGTCTATTTACACTTACTTGGTCAGCTAAAGTTATGTGCTGAATATCCAATCCAATATTGAAATTATTTTCAGAAGATAAAGCAGAATAAATTAAATCCTTAATAATAATATATTCATGATTATCCTCATTATTTACTTCTAATTTTAAAACAGAATCACTAAATCTAGAAATCATACCGCTAACAGGATTATCAGCCTGATTTACTATATTTGGAAAATCACTACTACAATCAGGATGCCATATAACGCTACTATTAGGGATAGAGATGTAAAAATTATGGCTATTATAATTTAAATAGCTATCATCAAGCTGGATTGTAATAGGATTTGCTTTCCAGGAGGTAATGCCTGAAATATCATTTTGCACTATAATTTCATTATCACTTAGATTAATTGATGGATTGATTAACTCAATTAAATTTTCACTACCTAAATCATCTGAAAAGTAACCAATATCATTAGTGAATCCAGCACTCATATTCACAGTACTCAAATCAGCAATAGAGTTAATTGTTTCAACTTTTAAATTACTTAAAAAATAAGGGTCATCTTCTTGACTTCCATCAGATAATTCCAACCATAAAATTCTCGGATCTACAGGGTCTCTTAAAACACTATTAACGATATCTGATGTTATGTTTTGTGAGTTATTCCATTCAATATTTGAATTTTGGAGATATAAATATGCATCATAGTTATTATAAATGTCATTATCCTCTGATAAATTTCTTATAACGCTACCATTATCTATTAATAAATCAATTAAAGTATGTGAAACATTTTCTTGATGAATTATATACTGATCTGAATTCAAAGAAATCATAGGTTGTCTTACAATAAAAGTATTTGATTCGGGCAGGCTTGATACATTATTTTGATCATAGTTAGCATTACCAAAAACATCCTCTTGATTTTCAAAATCATCGCCCCTATCTTCAATAAAAAATAATATATCATGACTTCCTGGAGGCAGAGTAAAATCAAAGCTAATTGAAAGTGAATTATTAACTAGATTATATTCAATAAACTCATCTCCAGAATTGTCAAAACTCACTAAAGTCCCTGTATTTAACTCAGACCCATATAAGGTTAATTCTTTAATAGAATTACTGCTAAATAATTCTACATCAGAGATTGTGCAATCAACAGTAAAACTAGCTTCTCCTAAAAGATTAGAATATTTATCATCAATATTGGTTTCAAATTCACAAGAAATATCTGGCCTATCATTAACAGGATTTATCACAATAGTACCTGTTGCAATATTATTACTAATGTTTAATACTTCTGTAGATTGATCCCATGCTTTGAATGTAAAACTAGCAAATCCATTAAAATCTGAATCTGGAATAAATCTTATTATATAAGAATCAATTAAATAATCATCAACTTGTAATAAATTCCACTGATTATTATTATAATACTCCCATTGACCATTTGAATTATCAGCACTTACAATCATTATCCCCTCATTAAAATCAGGAATTACATTTAAATCTATGTCCTGATCAACATCAAACAATTGAAGTGATTCATTGTCTAATATTAAAGATATATTATCACCTACTGAATTAAAACTATCTTCCTGAATAGATGATAATTCAATTTCAACATTATTAGCAATTATAGGGGGATCATTAACAGCAATAATAGATAAACTAACATTAACTGAATTAGAACTAAAATGTCCTTCTGAGTCAAAATTTGAAACATTAGTATCATTATCAGTTTGATCCCATGCTTTAAATTCCAGGCTTGCAGAACCATTATAATTTGAGGTAGGAATAAACCTTATCTGATCATTTGGATCTAATAAAACTGACTGTGATGATGATACAAAATTAATATTATTCCACGATGATGATCTTCTATACTGCCAATTACCATCTCCAGTTATATTAATTATCGCAATTCCTTGATTTAAATCTGGATTTACATTTAAATCAGAATTTTGGTCAACGTCAAAATAAGTTAATTGATCAAGCAATTGATTAATTGTGTAATTAATTGTTTGAGAATCTTCCTGAATACTATCAAAAGTAATCGATTCTGATGAATTTAATTCCGGAGCATCATTTACTGCATTAATTGATATTGTACCAGTAAAGGTAGAATCACTAAAACTAAACTGATCCCATGCTTTAAATTCAATTGTTGAATTCCCATTAAAATTACTTATTGGAACAAAGCGAATAAAATCAGATCCTGTAGAATTAATAGTAAATGGATTTATCATAGTTGGCTCAGGAATAGAATTCCATTCAAAACCATCTAAATACTGCCATTCGCCATAAGTGTTATCTATAGAAGTTATACCAATACCTCTGTCATTGATAGAAGCAGGATTATCATATTCATTTAAATTTAGATCTTCATCAACATCATAAAAACTAACATAATCAATTAAATCATCTACCGAAACTGCAGCATTGTTGTCATCATCTTCTGAAAGCGCGTATGATGATGATAAATCTGCAGAAAATTGACTTATTTCCGGCAAATCATTTATAGGAGTAACGTGAATTAGGGCTGTTGCAATGTTACTACTAAAAGCATTTGAAGATGGATTACCATCTGTTTGGTCCCATGCTTTAAAGTCAAAACTAACAATACCGTTCCAATTGGCTTCAGGTAAGAAACGAATTAATGCAGATTCGTCTAATGTTAAACCATTATAAAAATTTTGCCATTCTGAAGATGTTTTATATTGAAATTGACCTTGGGAGTTATTTGCGGTTATATCATCAATTAAAACACCTCTTTGCTCCTGATGATCTAAATCTAATAAGTCCACATCGTTATAACCAAAATTATCAATAAAACTAGAAATACTAATTCCTTCATTTTGATTAGAATCTTCAATTATAGTATTAATTATAATTGACTCAGCATTAATTGTTGGTCTATCATTTATCCTTGAAATAGAAACATTAAAATCAGTTGTAGCAGTATTTTCACCATCCGTTGCAGTGATTTCAACATTTACATTTCCATGATAGTTACTAATTGGATTAAAAATTAATTCAGCAATATCTCCATTAGAATCTTGATCAGTTGATAAATCAAGTGTAATTAAATCATCTAGATTATTAGAATAATTTGAGAAGTTTGTATAATTAGCAATATAACTTAAAACTTCAAAATTTGGATTTTCTAAAATATCTCTATCTGCATCACCAAATACATTTTCCATTGAAAGACTAAATGATTCATCTTCAAGAATTTCAATATCACTAATAGGATTAATTAAAAAAGGTGAATCAGAAATTGGATTTACAGTAATAGTAAAGATATCATTATCACTTAACGTATTAACCTCATAAAAATTAGTATCATCATAAGCAGTAACCTGTATATCAAAGGAGCCATAATGATCTTGCGCTGGTGTTAAGGTTAAACTTGAACCATCAACAAC
>MDTA01027975.1_pt1 | contig 11337 bp, 9 predicted proteins | sample 811151 | NCBI WGS metagenome assembly MDTA01 (sample SAMN05326648, study PRJNA326480) | marine metagenome | isolation source: seawater | place: Indian Ocean: South | collected 2010 | reverse complement strand
CGACTAGTTCCACTTGATGATTTAAAAGTTCCTGAAGATCCTGTGACAAGTGATGTATCAATAGTTCCACTTATGATTCCTCTAGCAGTCACATCGTTAAAGAAAGCGTCTCCATCTGATTCAATTCTAAAACCTGCATTAGAACTATAATTTGTAGTTCTAATATTGTCGCTATCAATAGTTATTCCACCTAAAGTTCCACTATCAATGTCTTCACCATCTTGATAAGGTGTAAAGTTTAATTGATTAGTCGTAATACTGTTTGTAGTTATATTTCCACCATCAATAGTTGTTGATCCTGAGTTCACATCACTTGCTGCACCACCAACTTGAATAAAACTAGTATCTAATAAAGAAGCACTTAAAGTTCCTGTTGTAATATCACTAGCGTTTAATGATCCTCTTATAGTTGCATTTTGAAACTCAGCGCTACCATCAGAATTTATAGCCCAACCTGCTGATCCTGTTGAATAATTAGATGATTTTATAATAGAGGCATTACCAGTATCGCCACTAGCATCAAGAATTATTGTTTGACCAGATATAGTACCTGCTGTTACCTTACCTGCTGAAACATCTGCAACCTTTAAATCTGTAATTGCTGCGTTAGCAATTAAAGCATTTGTTACTGCTAGGTTTGCAATGTTTGCTGAATCAACTAAATCTGCATTACCAGTTTGTTCATCACTAGGCTCAGATTCGTTACCAGAACTATCTACTGCTGTTACTCTAAAATAATGAGTATCACCATTATCTAAATCTATATATCCTACTGCTGCAATTTCGTTTTGTATGTGTGCTGATGTTGCAACTAGTTCACCAATTTTAAAACCTGTTTGTGTAACTTTTTTAGTAGTTGAATTATATTGAAGATCAAAACCCTGAGTAGTAGAGGCGTATATATTTAAGTGGCTTAAATCTTTAGCAAGAGTAAAGTTTACAACTGGACTAACAGCATTACCATTACTATCTTTAGCTTGACCTAAGTTGTGAATAAATTGTACTCGTAAAGGATTAGAGGCTATCGTTGCAAAACCATCTGGTTTATTTGGTGCGCCTGCATCTGAAGGTGTTTGTAAAGAGGCGACACTAGAATAATCACTTGTAAAACCAGATAGATCAACTGTTTGTACACCGACAGAATAATAAGTGTTTGGTGACAGATCATAAATAATAAATTGTCTAGTATCAAAATCTACATTTGAATATACAAAATCAGTAGCCTGATTATCGTTTTCATCAATAATATTATTGCCATCAGTATCTTGAACAACACGCCATCTGATTCTATAGTAAGCTCCATCGTTAATAGATGTACCATCAGTGTTATTTGGCTCACCCCAAGTAATTTTTATAAATGCTTTCGACACACCATTACCATCTGAATATGTGCCTACAAGCGTATCTATACCATTATTACCTTGTGCATTGACTGGCTGATCAGGAATTGACTTATCAGGACCACCAACAGAGTCAACTGTATATCCACTAAAACCTAATTGTTCTGAAATAGTTGGTGCTACATCACCAATTTCAATTTGCACATCGCCAGATTCCCACATACAGTAGTCAGTTAGCTCTGTGTAGTTTCCATCCTTATCCCTATAGAAAACACCATAACCTTGTTTTATAGGCCAAGTAATTCCTAATACTCTAATTTTTGTAGGATTTAAAACTTGTCCTTGATATATAGTTTCAAATAAAGAACTTCTACCATCTTCTATTCGATCAGCTTCAGTGTCCATGAAACCTATATCAGGATCAAAAATAAATATTTTGTCGCCTACTTCAAAATCACCATCAATGTCATATTCCTCTAAGGAAACATTTATAGTTTTTTTAACTAAATTTAATTCATTTAAGTATGCTGTAGCTCTTTCATTTTTAGATGTTCCTTGTGTACCAGGATCAGAAACATACTGAGTTCTTACTAGATTAGATCCAAACAAATCTTTATAAGGTACAGAACTAGCAGAAGCAGATCCAATGTTAGCTTCCTTACCATACTTAGAGGCAATTAATTCAACTGAGCTAACAAATTCAGCAGCATTAAACTGCGCAACTAAACTTGTTGTATTTATTCCATCTATATTAGGATCTTGACCACTACCATCTCTTACAATTATTGATGTTGGATCTGTAGTGTGTCCTGAAAATAATGACTCTTTAGGTCCTGCACTTAGATACCCTTGAGTATCTATTTTAAATTCTACATCTAAATCTTGACACACATACCTAATAGCTTTTAAAGCTGATTCAGTATAATGCTTACCTGTATATGTGGAGCTGTCTGTAGGCTCTGTAATAGTTCCTTTTCTAATAGGTCCTTGACTACCATTTTCAAGTCTAAGTAATCCTTTTGGTGTTCCTGTACTATCTAATGTATCTTCAAGAGTTTTATTTTTGTATGACCTAACCCCTAACTGTCCACCTGATTGAGATATGGGCATACCCCTTGTTTCACTATCACCTAGATATGAAACTAAACCTGTTCCTGTAATTTGAACATCTTCTTCAAGCCCAAGCTCTAAAGATTCTACAATACCTACATAACTTGCAGCAGACAATAATGTTGAGTCAGAATACTCTTGAGGGTTGAGATCTGCTGGAACAATAACAATATGTCCCCAAGCATCAACAGTGTTGATAACAGTATTAGGTGTGTCTTGCTTATTTAAAGATAAGGTGAAACCACCTTGAGCCATTAGTTTTTGTGTTACGCTCATGACTTAACTAACCTTACAACTTCATACACATTGTCAAGATATTGATCTCTAATGCTTGTTGCTGTGTCGTATGATGTTGCAGATGTCCCATCAAAAACATACCCTACAAATGATTTCATAGTCGCTGTGTTTGAAGTAGTGCTAATACCACCATTAGTAGTATCAACATCAAAATTCTGTGGAGATCCCATTATCATTTGGTTTCCCTCAACATCATTACTTGTTTGCACTGCATAACTTGTATTGTCTGTAAAAGCTATAGTTTCTGTTGGTTTTATGTTTATTTTTCCTGATGACCATTGTGTAGTAACAATAGAAAAGTGCCTTGCGCCTCTTCTTAAAGTTACATCAAAAGTTAGCCTTTGATCTCTAGCACTTGAATCGTAGTAACTAGTTAATCTTATTGTGGCTACTTCTGGTGTGTTTTTTAGTATTTGTATAGATCTCCAACCTTGCCATTCTGTTTCAGATGATCCCCTAGACACAGCAAAAGTATTGGGTGATTTATACCCTGTTCCATCATAAGTCTTTGTAGTAAATCTTGATTGCGCTGCATTAGTTCCAAATGTCATTTGTACTAAACCATTTTGTAATTTTGCCGATGTCGGAAAGTTAGGTGTTTCCAAACCACACCTAATTCTTTCAGTTCCACCAATATCATTGGTGTATATCTCACAAGCATTTTTATAGAAATCACCTGGATCTACTAGATATTTTGCATTGTATGATCTAATAGAAGTGCCAAACTTTGCATAAATAGATCCATCTTCACCCACTCTTTCAAAATTGGTAGGTGTACTACTATGGTCATGACTGTAGTGATTTGTTGGTGGTGCATAAAATTGGTTTGTAGTTGATGTAATAGAGTGATCGTTTTCAAGTAAAGCACCTGCTAGCTGACTTTCAAATTCTACTTCACCCATATTACCAATCCATTCCATAGAAATTGCATAGTCATACCCACCTACTCTGACTCTTTCAGTAGATACTGAGGCACTTTTTATTTTTACATAACCAGATACAGTGTTATCACCTTCCCATGTGAAAGGCACTACATAATATCCATTAGCACAAGCTAATAATTCATCTCTTAAATATTTAATTTCTGCTAATGTATCAGGTGCAAATTTACCTTGTATATCAAAATCATGTGACATACCTGATCTTTGATCAGTAAGACCTGATGGTGAAGTAAAAGTTAATCTTCCTATTGTTATTGTATTAGCCATTATCTACACCTCGAACATATCTCATAATTTATCTTAAAAAAATAATCTCCACACTCTAAGCATGGCTCTAAATCTTTACCTGCTAAGTTGTTCATTCTTCTTCCTCAGTCCAATCAACCCATTCATTATCATGAGTAGCTCTATGTATATGAAAGTTAGCATGAGAATATAATTCCATTATCTACCTCTTATACCTGTTCCGATTAATCCTTCACGATCTAATTTTGCTAACGCTTTTCTTATTTCTATTGCAGCTTTTCTTGCTTGCATTGGATCAGATGGCACGCCAGTGACATAAACATTAAGACTGTTAACTGTAATACTACTTCCTCTTGTTGCGCCTATTGGCATTATCTCTGCACCACCACCAGGTAAAGCTCTAATAAGCTCTGGTCCAAACTCACCAACAATACCTAAACCTGAAGTGTGCCTACCACCTTTGTAATAACCTGGTAAAACTCGGCCACCTTTGTAGTGCATAGGATAACCTTGTGCGCTAGCTTGACCTTGTATAGCGATTGAGTTAGCTTCTATTGCTGACTTTGCAGTTCCATGTCTTGAAATTAAAGCATCGTATAAATCAAATCCATTAGTTTCTAACTTAACTTCAATTTCCTCTTGTTCTATTTTCATGTTTGTTTCAAAGAATTTTGAAGCTACACCATCTACTACGCCTGCAAATTTTGTTCCAAGCGTATTAGCTAACTCTTCAGTTTTACCTGTAACCTAACTTATTAACTCTTCATCAATTCCTAAAACTTTTGCAATTTCTTTAAATTGAGCTATACCCTCTGGTCCTAACTGTAAAATTTCGTATGCTTGTTGCGCTAAACCAAACATACCTTGAGCTTGGGAAATTTCTGAATTTTCAATTTCTTGATTTATTCTCTTGAGTTCTTCAGCGTTAGCTTTTTGTGCTTTTGCTAATTCATCTTCAGCTATTTGTAATTCTTCAGCACTAATAACACCCTCAGCGTAAGCTATTCTTAAAAAGTCAACTTTATCCTGTGCCTCTCTTATAGCTAATGTTTGTTCAGCAGTATTACCTTTAAGTAATTTATTTCTTTCCTCATAAAGATCATTTAGCTTTTGTTCTTGTTGCTCTAAACTTCCAAAGCTACCAAATAAATTAAACTGAGATCCAAAAACATTATTTATCCTACCTATTGCCTCACCAACACTTTGTTCGACAACAGCTAAAACATCTATCATACTTCCTTTAAATTCTGTTTCTAGTGTTGGGTAATTATCTCTAACACCTTTAACAAAACCTAACATCATAAATTTTGCTATTTCTTGAGTCTTTCTAGATGGTGACTGGTTACCAGCAGTTAAGTTTGCAACATGAATAGACTTATTAATAATTCTTGCCATTTCTGTATATAAATCATCTTCAACAGAATCTAAGCCTTTAACAAAACCAGCTAATAAATTAATTCCTACATCTTGACCTAGCTTTGCATATTCCTCACCAAGTTTTGCTTGTACATTTGCAGCGTTTTCTTTTAGTTTTTCATTTGCAGTAATCTGTTGAGCTTCAAGTCCTGCCTCAATAGCTCTCATTGCCTCAGGATTGTCTAGTAATTCTTGGAGCTGTGGTGCTGCCTCAGGTCCCATACCTGCAAATAGCAGACCAAGATCATCCATACCTAACTCTTCTAGCTGTTTCATTTGATCTTTAAAAATTTCAGATATAGCAAATCTTTTTGCAAAATTAGTTGCCATTTCTTCAGCAGTCATAATTGTAACTTCAGGCAAGGTTTCAAAACTTGCTACGAAAGAATCAGTTGTTTCTTTTATAGCTTTATCTATTTCTCCATAAACTGTTTCAAGCTGTATAAGTGCTGCTTTCTCTTCCTCCATTAATTTTATTCGTTGTTGTTCTGCTTCATTTCCTGCAATATAGTTAGCGATCCAGGTTTCTTGTATTGCTCTAAAACCTGATCCTGATTCAGCTAATTCATCAATACCGAGAGCTTCTCTAGCATCATCTCTTAATTTTTGTCGCCTTGCTTTATTGACTTCGATCATAGAATCGGCAATAGCTTTACCAATTTTTTCTACATCTAACATTTTTTGAAGTTCCATTTGATTAGAAACTAAAGTTCTATTTGCACCTTCCATAATGGTTTCATAAGTTAAACCTCTTGATGTTTGTTGTGCAAATCGATCTATAAATGCTTGCGATACCTCAGATCCAGTGTTTTCTATTTCTTGAATTACACCTTCTTTAAATTCATCTATACCTATGTTTCCACTTTGTAGTTGATCCATAAGATTGATTACATCACCAGTAGATCCTAATGTTTGTACAGCTCTAACAGATTCTATATATGACTCTATAGCTGTAATTTGTTCTCTAATATTTCTAAGTGTGCCTTGTGGATCTTCTGCTATTGGCTCTAATAACTTCTCTATTCTAAATTGTTCATCTCCAGAATATCCAGCCAATATATCTTGAAATTCTTTAGTAGTTTTTATAACTGCTTTAATTGTATTTTCAGTAACTTCACCATTGTCAGAAAAGGTTTCTATCGTTCTATTAAGTTGCTCTATTTCACCTCTTGCTTGTGCAGTTTTTATAGCCCAGCCTGCAATTAAACCACCTATAGTTATAAACCAAGTTAATGGATTTTTTGCCAGTGTTAGTAAAGCAGCATTAACTGCTTTTATACCACCTGCTAAAACTGTAAAAGCACCAGTAGCACGAATAGCTACAAATGTCATAGGAATTAAAGATCCTATTAAAACACCTGTAGCTTTATTAGTTACAGTAAAGCCAAGTATAATTTCCTGCAAGGTATCGTTTACAGATTTTAAGACTGGAAGTGTATTTTCACCAATTTGAATTTGTAATTCATTAAATGTATTTTTTGTAACTTCTAATTGTGATTGAAAAGTTGAATATCTTTTTATTGCCTCATCAGTTGCCGCAGTGTTTTCTTCAAAAGCATTTCGACCTGTTCTAATAGATCTTTCAAGTAGATCACCAGCCTCAGCCAAACCTAATATAGCAAGAGTTGTTCTTCTTTGAGAAAGACCTAACTTTTCAAGCATTGTAATAACATCGCCACCTTGAGCATTTATACCTGCAAGTCCCTCAATAAATAATTGAGCTGCTTTTGCTGGATCTTCACCAAATAATTGTGCAAAGTTTTCAGATGCTACTTTACCTGATTGTGCAGCAATATCTGCAAACAACTTAGCTTCATCACCAGACTGAATAATTGCAGATTGTATAGATTGAAACACACGAGCAACAGCAGTACCACCAGCCTGAGCTGGAACACCAATAGCTTGTAAAGCTGTAGCAAACGCTAGAGCATCTTGAGTAGTAGCACCTACCTGAGCTGCCGCCTGAGCAATACGCAAAACAGTAGTCATGATTTCGGACTCGGTTGCTGCGAAGTTGTTACCGAGATCAACTATTGTTGATGCTACATTTTCAAATGTTTCACCATTAGTTTGTGCAATAGCATCTAATCGTGCAAGACCAAGTGCTGCATTATCAACTGTTAAGTTTGTAGTAGTAGCAAGAGTCGAAACTGTTTGAATAAACGATGGTAAATTTTGAACAGCTATACCTAACTGACCACCTAACTCACCAATCCTTGCAAGCTCAGTAGTGCTTACAGGTATTACTGTGGACATTCGTATAATAGATTGTCCTAATTCTGCAAACTGCCTCTCACTAGCTTCAACTGTTTTTCTTATTCCTGCAAATGCTTGTTCAAAAACTGTTGCTGCTTGTGCAGCTTTCATAAACTCGAAACCTACAGCTGCAATACCAACCATCATGGTTGATAATTGTGCGTATCTTATAGATTGGAATTTTTTAGAGGCTTCGGTTTGTGCTTTACCACCCTCACGAATTTCTTTTTGCAGGGTATCGTATTCAGGTGTAGCACCTAAAATAAGTTTTAAAAAACCAACCTTAGCTTGAGCCATCGTTTCTACCTATCGCTTTCTGATCTAGCAACATCTGATCAATAGAAGTTGCTTGTCGAGTTCTGTGTGATCTGCCTCTACGCTTGTCAAGTTCTTCTTTCCACCAATCTTTTGGTGGCTCATCTGAAAGATCATCTAAATTACCCTCAGCGTAGGCTTTATAATAAGGTGCAAAAAACAAAGAACTGTCTAATGGCATTGTACCAAGCAACCTGTAAAATTTGCGCCATTCCATATCCAGTGGATTAGATATGTTATAGATTTTTTGAAAGTCTGATTCGACTAAAGACCATTTCTCAACAATGTCCTCAGGCGAGAAACTTATTTTGGGGAATCACCCTCATCCTCTTCATCAGTTGTAACAGCATTTAGATCGCCAGGTGTTAAACCATAAGCAGACAATAAAAATGTTGATATTTCTTGCAAGGTATTGAAATCGACTTTGCTAGATATTTCTTTGAAGTTATCTTCTCCCATAATCGAAATAAACCAGTTAGGTAGATCTGGTGCTGCGATTGCGCCATCTTCTCCCATAAAACTTAGTTGGTCTAAGACCACCTTAGCTGAAAGAAATGGTGGAAACTCATATTTCTCACCCTCTATTTCGACCACTACTGGATCTTCTATTAGAGCGTCTTTCGCAGCACTAAAATCTTTATATCGTTCTGTCATATACTATTCCTCCCATCGTGTATTAATTATGACTAATTGACAGCTCCATCTGTTGAAGCGTTAGTGTTATCAATTATTCTGAACAAATTTTCTTTTCCATTGGTTGTACCAACAGATGTTGATGCTGAATCTGGAACTAATATTTTAAATTCCACAGCAAGAACTACTTTCTGAGGGGCTTTTTGATGAGCCATTTGGAAAGCACCGACATTAACTGCTCTAGGAATATGAAAATGTCTTATAGCACCACCAGGACCTTCTGTAACTAATACTAAAGATTTTTCAGTAAAGTCATCAGTTGAAGGTGGGACATAAGTGTCAAACCCTGAAGCAAAGTTAGTTGTGTCGTCTTCTGTGATTGTTCCACCACCGAAGGCTTCTTTCATTGCTGTAAGACTTGCTTGTGCAAGTGTTCCAGTAAGTCTGATCTCCTGTGCAGTTTTAACTGACTTAATAGGATCAATTTCTTCTGCGACCATAATGTCTTCAAAAGTCTTATCATATTCAAGAGTCCAGCCATCTTCGGAATATCCAACATCAGTCCAACCTGTTGCAAGGTCAGCCCATGCTGTTGCTGTACCTGAGTCTTGTGCAGGAAAGGCCAAGCCTTTTGCTCCTACATAAAGTACACCAGTTCCAATGAGAACATCAGATATTGTACCTGAAGTGTTATAACTTGTTGTAGCCATAAAGTTCTCCTAACTTTTACTATTTAATATGTTTGCAAACATATCTATTCTTCTTCAGATCCATACCAATCTTCAGAAATTTCCTCAGCTACCTCATCGCTATCATCTTCGGTGTTGTCCACTAAAGATACAGTCTGATCAACTTTCTTGACTTCCCAATCTTCGCCCTCTGCAATGAGTCTTGGTATGCTTAACTCACCCCATAAACGACCTTTGGCTTCTTTTAGTCTTTTCCAGTCAGTCCCATTAACTTCTGTCCAATCATCTTTGGTAAATGTCAAACCACTAACCTCATCACCGATTGAATCGGCTGGGTATATTGGATTAACTTTAACTTTATATTTTGCCATATTTACCTCAGAAGTAATATTAGACAAATAATTTGCAGATTAGTGTTATTCGCTGTGTCGGTAAGTCATTTCAACTATTAACTCAAAATTAGCTATTAATAGTTCATCTTCTTCAATTCGTGCAGGGCCACTAGCAAGTTCAAAACCATAGATCTTTGCTTTTGTACCACCAGATGTTTCTACAAAAGCTGATCCTGCATTATGTAAATTTTTAAAAAGTGCTTGCGCTACATTGCTGGCAGTAGTGTAATCTGGCTCTGATTTTGTGCCATCACCACCCCACCTACCTGCATAGCAGTTAGCAATCATTGTTGTAGATAATATACTTACTTGCGAGGCAGGATTTGCAAATGCAGATCCACCATTTCTAATAACAATAAAAGGCAAAGTAGGGGATTGAGGTAATCTTGTAGCTATTCTTGTTGATACTAAATCAGTAATAGCTGTTTGATCTAACAAATACTGTCTATATATTATTTCTGGATCAGGTGGAACACTAGCATTATTTAAACCAAAATTAGACATCTGTGTACCCCATTGCTCTCAAAGTTATTTTGTCTTGCTCTGTCATATTTTTACCTGATAACTCAAAAGAATCCCAACCAGGATTAGCAGGTTGCAAATACTGTACATTAACACTATTTAATGGTCGTTGAGTAAATGAAAAATTAGGGTGATGACTTGTTTGTATAATGTATTTTTTTGGTATATTATCATGCAAACCAGCCATAACTGCTTCTCCAAACCACCATTTTTTCTGGGCAGAAACCCACTGATTTGTTTTCATAATGCCAAATTTTCTTAAATCATATTTACCACCAAAAACAGTTTTCCACCAATAAGGTGCTAAGTCAGCAGTATCACCTAAATTTCCCTCAGAAGATCCTACTGTTAAAACACCCTCAGCCAATCCTTCAGTAGAGTTTGTAGTAAAACCTCTGTTATTGATTGAATTTACTAATGCACCAGAATCTACTGGTGCTGATCCTGGACTCATGTTTGCACCCACCATATATGCTTGAATATCAAATAAAATTTTGGCTGGATTGTAATCTGTAATACTTACACCATGAGGATCTAAAACTGTTTCTTTTATTCTTTTATATTCAGAATTTGCCTGTCTATATTGTCGCAAAAGTTTTTGTGATCTTTGTATTTCTTGTTTTGCTACTTTTGTTAACAATTTACCATCGACATAAGCCTCAATTCTGGCTTGTCTGTTATAAAACTGATTAATTTGTTTTGAAACAAAACGACCATATTTTTTGTTGGCAAACCTAGATGCTATACCTAAACCCTGTGGAATTATTGCTCTACCAATTAAACCAGCACCACGAGTTGTTATTCTACGAGCAACACGAAGTTTAAAACCCTGACCACCAAAATAAATAGATTTTAAGTCAGAAGTTAAACGAGCTGTTAAAAGAGATATTTGCCTAATCTTTCTTAATTCATTTTGCAATAAACCTAAGGAAATTAAGTCACCAGTTCTACCAAAACCAGATGAAGTTTTATACAAAAAATTTCTAAACCTGTTAACTGCACTTGGATTTATCTGTTGTACACCAGCCATTATTTAGCCTTTCTAAGTTCCAAAACTTTAATAACAGGATCGCTATGTCTATTTTTTCTGATTGATATAGCTTCTATATCATAATAATCAGATCCGATTACTGCTCTGTGGTTAGCCTCAACTGAAACACTTGCAGGTATAAATACTTGT
>MDTA01008959.1_pt1 | contig 11337 bp, 18 predicted proteins | sample 811151 | NCBI WGS metagenome assembly MDTA01 (sample SAMN05326648, study PRJNA326480) | marine metagenome | isolation source: seawater | place: Indian Ocean: South | collected 2010 | reverse complement strand
TTAGATAAAGCTGAAGAACTTCTTAACAGGGTTGGAATACCTGAAGCAAGGCAAAGACTAAAAGATTACCCTCATCAATTTAGTGGTGGTATGCGACAAAGAGTAATGATTGCTATAGCTCTTAGCTGTGATCCTAAATTAATTATAGCTGACGAGCCAACAACTGCCTTGGATGTAACAATTCAAGCTCAAATACTAGAATTAATGCAAGGTTTGGCTAAGGATTTTGGTACTGCATTAATTATTATCACTCATAACCTGGGTGTTGTAGCACGATATGCGGACAGAGTGATAGTGATGTATGCTGGTAAAATTATAGAAGAAGGTACAGCAGAGGAAATATTTCATAACCCTATTCATGCATATACTCGAGGATTGTTAGCATCAGTCCCAAGATTGGATGCTAAAGAGCACGTAAGGCTACAAACCATTGAAGGATTACCTCCTGATTTGGTTTCTCCTCCTCCGGGTTGCGGATTCCAACCTAGATGCACAAAAGGCACTAAAGCCTGTAAATGTGCTGAGACTCCTCCAGCATTGGTGGAAATTAAAAAAGGTCATTATGTGACTGAGTGTAAATGCTGCCAAAAGTAAAAAAAATAGAATTTAATTAAAGGGGAAAATTATGACAACAAAAACAAAAAAAACAACAAAGAAAAAAACAACTAAAAATAATGATATTTTAGTTAACGTAGAAAATTTAAAAATGTATTTTCCTGTTACTTCAGGAGTAATAATGCAACGTGTTGTCGGTCAAGTTAAAGCTGTAGATAATGTTAGCTTTTTTGTTAAAAAAGGTGAAACATTAGGATTGGTAGGTGAAAGTGGTTGCGGTAAAACAACTACTGGAAGAGCTGTATTGCAATTGTACAAACCTACTGCCGGTAAAGTTCAATTTAATGGACAAGAATTAACAGAACTAAATGCTAACGAGATGAGAGCAATGAGAAAGGAAGTTCAAATAATTTTCCAAGACCCCTATGGTTCACTCAACCCTAGAATGTCTGCAGGTGATATTATTGGCGAACCTCTTAAAGTTCACAAATTAGTTAGTAATAAAAAAGAATATCAAGAAAAAGTGGCTGAATTACTATCTGTAGTAGGCCTGAGTCCATATATGGCAGATAGATATCCCCATGAATTTAGCGGAGGTCAAAGACAAAGAATTGGTATCGCTAGAGCACTGGCCGTAAATCCAAGTTTTGTTGTTTGTGATGAACCTGTATCTGCTTTAGATGTGTCAATTCAGGCTCAAGTAGTTAATTTATTGGAAGACTTACAAGAACAATTTGGATTAACTTACTTGTTTATTGCTCACGATCTGTCTGTTGTTAAACATATTAGTGACAGAATTGCAGTGATGTACCTTGGACACATCGTTGAAATTGCTCCAGCAAATGAGCTTTATTTTAATCCAATCCATGCATATACGCGTGCTCTTCTTTCAGCTATTCCAATTCCTGATCCAACTATTGAAAAGACTCGAGAAAGAATAATATTAGAAGGGGACGTGCCAAGTCCATTAAATCCACCAGAAGGATGTGTGTTTAAAGGAAGAGCGAAAAAGAAGAAAGGACAAAAAGAATGCTCTGATACTACTCCTGTACTTGTTGAAGTGTCACCAGATCATTGGGTAGCAAATTGTCCCGGTTGTATGGAAAAATAGAAAGTTTGACTGTGAAATTTTGGTGGAGCTGAGGAGATTCGAACTCCTTACCTCTTCAATGCCATTGAAGCGCTCTCCCAATTGAGCTACAGCCCCATATTATCGTAATTAATTTAATTTATATTATTTTACTATATCACTTTAATCATGTTTGCCGGAATAATTATATCAACTGACAATTTAAGTAAAATGAATGATTTTTATGTTAAATTGCTAGAGGTACAACCTGATAATTATAATGATTCTCATTCATCGTTTCACTTTAATGATTTTAAATTGATTATTACAACTCATGATAAGGTCAAAGGCAAAGCAAAAGACAAATATAGGAAAATGATAAATTTTTCTGTCGATGACATTTATAAATGGTATGAAAAACTTAAATCATTGAATGTCAAAATTGTACAAAAACCATATCAAGAAGAGTGGGGTGGATATATCTGTACATTTGAAGATATCGATGAAAATATCGTACAGTTTATACAAATCAGGTAATATTTTATCTTTTTGAGAACTGTTTAGCTTTTCTAGCTTTAACCAATCCGTATTTTTTACTTTCTTTAACCCTGCTGTCACGTGTTAAGAATCCGGCTTCTTTTAATGTAGGTTTATTTTCAGGATTTTGTTTTACTAATGCTCTTGCTATTGCTAGTCGAATAGCTCCTGATTGTCCTGAAAAACCACCTCCTGAGACTTTGATTTCTACAGTACTTTTACTTGATTTTTTGATTAGTTTTAAAGGTTGTTTAATATATTCTACTGATTCTGGTACAGTAAATATTTCATCAATCGGTTTATTATTAACAGTTATATTACCACTAGTTTCAAAAAGTTTTACTTGAGCCACTGAACCTTTTCTTCTACCAACGGCATAATGATATGTGCTTTTTTGTACCATGTTATTTATTCCTTAACTACTTTTATTTGAGCATTATGAGGGTGGTTGTTACCTTCATATAGTTTTAATCTATTCATCAATTTATCTGTTAATTTATTTTTAGGTAGCATTCCTTTTATAGAATTTCTTAGTACTTTTTTAGGATTAGATTCAAGTAAATCACCCAAAAGTTCTTTTTTCAAACCACCCATGTATCCACTGTGTGAAAAAATTTCTTTGTTTTTCGATTTGTTACCAGTGACTTTGATTTTATTTACATTGGTTATAATAACAAAATTAGAGCTAAGTTGATGTGGAACATAATCAGGACTATCTTTACCCTGCAAATATTTAGCCACATTTGAACTTACTCTTCCTAATGTAAGGCCCTCTGCATCAATATGTATCCAATTTTCAGTTTTAGTTTTATTATTACTCATTTGTCATATTTTTTTTAAAAGAAAAACCATCATATTCTACTAAAGTTAAGCATAAACCTCTAGGAGAGACGTTATGTTTTATTACTGTTTTTGCTCTATTTTCGCTCTTAAGTAACGATTTGAGCTCATTTAAACTATGTTTCCCTCTTCCAATTGCAAGAAGAAATCCAACCATGAATCTAATTTGATGTCTTAAAAAACTCGAGCCTTTAAATTTGAAAATCATTAATTTATCTAAAATCTCAATAGAATTATCATAAATATACCTGATAGAATTTTCTGGTAGACTTTCTTTTTTGCAAAAATTAGAAAAATCATGTTTTCCTTTAATTAAATTTAATCCTTCTTGAATTTTAACTAAATCTAATTTATTAGGATAATGATATGAATAATTTCTTATAAATATATCTTTTTCAACTGAAGTTGAAATAGTATATTCATATGATCGTGATATTGCAGATTTACGTGGATGAAACGTATTAGGTACTTCCATAATATTATTTACAGCTATATCATCTGGTAATTTGGAATTTAATGCATTTTCTAAATCGTTAATTTTATGATTCCATTCTGTGCTGAATGAAATTACTTGATGAGTTGCATGAACTCCTGAGTCAGTTCTCCCTGCATATTCAATTACTAAACGTTTATTGGTTACTTTGAACAAAGAACATTCTAGCTTTTCTTGAATAGTTTTTTGATTTTTTTGAGATTGAAATCCTTGGTAAGAGGTCCCATCATATTGGCATCTTAAAGCAAATTTTTTAATTACTGTCACTATTTGTGGTATTCGTTACTTCTTCATTAATTTGTTCTGTCTGATCAGAAGATTCAGTTTTAGAGCCTTCTCTGATTAATTCTATTCTAGCTAATTCTGCACCATCACCTTTTCTATAAAATGATTTGAATTTTGATTGTGTATTTGAGCTTGGTATTCTAATTATTCTCGTATAACCACCAGCCCTGTCTTTATATCTAGTACCTATATCTTCAAATAGTTTTTTATAAGCATCGGAAGAACCTAATTTAGAAATAACTAATCTTCTGTTATGCACATTATCTACTTTTGCTTTTGTGATTATTTTTTCAGCGTATCTTTTCAGTTCCTTAGCTTTGGCCAATGTTGTTTCAACTGATTCGTACATAATCAGATCAGAACTTAAATTCTGTAGTAAGCTTAGCCTGTGACTAGTTTTTCTAGATAATCTGTTTCCTTTATGTTTATGTCTCATTATTACTCTATATTTTCATCCTCATTAGGGTTTGTCTCATTTTCTTGTTCTAATTCCAATTCATCTCCTTCTTCTACGCCCCAAATAAATCCTTCTGGTAAGAATCCCATAGATCCAAATTTGTCGTTTAATTCATTAAATGATTTAACTCCAAAATTTCTAATTTTCAGTAAATCAGCTCTTTTAGTTTCAATGATTTGACCTACAGTGTCTAAACTAGCACGCTTTAGACAGTTTAGAGTTCTAGAGGAGAGATCAAGTTGTTCAATAGTTGTATTATATTGTTCTGGAGTTAGTTGTCTCCAAATTTCGGATTCGTTATCTTTGTCATCATCATTTTCTTCAGTGGCTTTACTTATAATCATAAATTGGTTTAAAAGAACATTTGCAGATTCTTTTAAACAGTCCAATGCACTTTTAGTTGAATCTGTCCAAATTTCTATTATTAAATTTTCAAGTTCCATTGAGTCTGTTTGAGTAACTTTTTCAACATTAAAGTTAACTTTTCTGATAGGACTGAATATCGCATCAACGGGTAAAATTCCTATTGTAGTTTCTTTTTCTTCAATGTTTTTTACTTTATAACCAACACCTCTTTCTATGTTGAACTCTACAGACAGTTTTGATTTTTTTGTGTCTAGTGTGGCGAGATGTAATTCGGGATTTACTATTTCAAAATCGGAAGATGCCATAATATCAGATGCTGAAACTTTTCCTTCACCATCAACTTCTAATCTTAATTTCCCTGATCTTTCTGATTTTGATTTAATTCTTATTGATTTGAAATTTAACAGTAGTTCTTCAACACTTTCTTTAACATTCTCAATTGTTGAATATTCATGAAGAATACCATCTATTTTAACCCAAGTAATAGCAGTACCGATTATAGAGCTATATAATACTCTTCTGAGTGAGTTACCCAAAGTTGTTCCTTGGCCAATTGGCAGAGGTCCAAAAGCAAATTTTCCATAATCTTCTTCTAATTGCTCTGTTATAATTTTAGAATTTATTTTTTCTAAAATAATATCTGATTCCGGCTCTAGTTCTGGAACTATAGAATAATCCATTACCATAATTTTCTCCTTTTGCTATTAATTAACTTATTATCTTGAATAATATTCAATGATTTGCATTCTATCAATATTGGGGTCAAAGTCATCGGAATTAGGACTTCCAATAGCTTCTCCTTCCAATTTTGAAGTATCTACTTTTAACCAATTAGGTATAATTGCATTTTTACCTGATTCTGATTTAATTATATCTTGCAATTTAGATTTTTTAGATTTTTCTGTCCAAGATATTTTTTCTCCAATTTGTACCTGATAGGATGGAGAGCTTACTTTTTTACTATCGACTTGTATGTGTCCATGATTTATAACTTGCCTGGCTTGTTGTCTCGTATCTGCAAATCCTAATCTGTAAACAACATTATCAAGCCTGTGTTCTAGTAAAGACATTAAATTGTCTCCTGTAATTCCAGGTTGTGAAATAGCTTGTTTAAAATAATTTCTAAATTGTTTTTCTACTAATCCATACATGAAACGTGCTTTTTGTTTTTCTTTCAATTGCATCCCGTATTCAGAAGTTCTTCTTCTTTGTGATAGGGGAGATTTATCACCTGGAGGGGATTTTCGTCTTTCCCAGGCGCATTTGTTCGCAGGTTTGCCACATAAAACCATTCCGTACTGTCTGCATTTTCTACATTTAGGTCCTGTATATCTTGACATAATTATACTCTCCTTCTTTTTGGAGGCCTGCATCCGTTATGAGGAACAGGTGTCACATCCCTGATTGATTTAACTTTGATACCAGAATTACTTATAGCCCTAATTGCCGAATCTCGCCCAGCACCAGGTCCTTTTACAAAGATCTCAACTTCTTGTATGCCAAAGTCATTAGCTTTTTGGGCTAATTTTTGTGCAGCTAGCTGAGCTGCAAAAGCAGTTGATTTTTTTGATCCCTTGAATTCTTCAGTTCCACCACTATTCCAAGCTAAAACATTTCCTGATCGGTCTGTTATGGTCACAACAGTATTATTGAAAGTACTTTGAACATATACTCTCCCATAAACTACATTCTGTCTTGCTTTTTTTCTTGTTCTTTTTCTAGTTGTCATATTTACCTTGCTTTTAAATTAAATTAAGTTTTTTGATTTACGTCTCTACCACGTTTTGCAACTGCCACTTTCTTACCTCTTTTAGTCCTTGCATTTGTTTTAGTTCTTTGGCCATTAACAGGTAGGCTTTTTCTATGTCTTGTGCCTTTGTAGGAGCCAATATCAATCAATCTACGAATATTTAAGTTTCTTTCAACTCTTAAATCACCTTCAACTGTTATTTTAATTGTTCTTGATCCTGACACAATTTCCCCATTGTCAATAATGCCTCTAATTTTGTCGAGATCGTTATCGTTTAAATCTTTCACTTTAGGATTGTCTATTATTCCTGCTTGGTCAATGATCAATTGGGCAATAGTAGGCCCAATCCCTTGTATATATCTTAAAGATACATTTACTCTTTTGTTGTCGGGTATATTTACTCCTGATATTAATGCCATAACAATCCTTATTTGAACCTGTATGTTACTCTTCCCCTTGTTAAATCGTAAGGGGATAATTCGACTAAAACTCTATCACCGGGCAAAATTCTTATGTAGTTGACTCTGATTTTGCCGGATATATAAGCTAAAACTTCATGGCCATTTGCCAATTCTACCTTAAAAGAAGCATTAGGTAATGCCTCTTTTATTATTCCTTCAACTTCTATTACTTCTTTTTTTGTGTTTGCCATAATTTTAAGTTACTATTTCAAAAGAATCATTTGTGATAATAATTGTATCTTCAAAATGAGCCGACATAGATGAATCTGCTGTTTTTACAGTCCATCCATCTTCATCAACTACAGTTTTTTCATTTCCCTCAATAAGCATAGGCTCTATTGCTAAAGCCATGCCTGAAAGAATTTTTGGTCCAGAAGATTTTTGTCCGTAATTAGGGATTTGTGGATCTTCGTGTAGTTTTTTTCCTATACCATGACCAACATATTCTTTTACTACTGAAAAACCTTTTGATTTGGAGTACTTTTCAATAGAATGTCCTATATCCCCAATATGGTTGCCTGGCTTAGCTTCTTGTATTCCTAATTTTAATGCTTCTTGTGTTGTATTGATTAATGTTTTGATATTACTTGGTATTTTCCCAATACTTACTGTAAATGCACTATCAGAGTTAAATTCTTCGTAGATTACTCCGCAATCCACACTTAATATATCACCATCTTTAACTTTTCGAGAGTTTGGAATACCATGAACTATCTCTTCGTTGAATGATGAGCATATTGTACCAGGGAATCCATATAATCCTTTAAAACCGGGTTTGCCACCTAGTTTATTTATTGCATTTTCAGCAATAGAATCTAGTTCTTTTGTAGTTATACCCTCAACAATATTTTGTTTAATTATATTTTTTACTTCTCTTAGCATCCTTCCAGCTTCTCTAATAAATTTTAATTCTTGTTCGGTTTTTAAATTTATTCCTTTTGGTTTGTTAAATCCAATCATTAGTTATCCTTCATAAAAAACCAAGAATATAATACTATAATATTTCTCTTCATATCTCAAGTGATTAATTGTTTATTTTTTTCTTAATGTTTGCTAGTTCTTTTTCAATACTTATTGATACATTTGATATACTTTGTGATCCATCTATTTCAGAAAGTATATTGTCTTTTTGATAATAAGTTATTAATGGCTTGGTTTCTTCTTCATATGTATTAATTCTAACTTGTATTGTTTCCATATTGTCATCAGATCGTTTTTCGATTTTCTGTCTTTCAAGCAACCTGTCTACGAGCATATTATTAGGTACTGATATAAGTAAAACTGAATTTAAAATCTGATTGCAAGATTTTAAAATTTGATTTAATGATTTAGCTTGATTAATAGTCCTTGGGAAACCGTCTAGTAACCAGTTATCAGTATTTGATATTAGCCAATTATTAATCATATCTGTAACTATTTGATCGGGTACTAATTTACCAGAGTTTACAAATTCATTTGCCTTTTGCCCTAATGGAGAATTGTTTTTTATATTCTCTCTGAATAAGTCACCAGTTGAAACTTTATTTAAGTCAAATTTTTTAGAGATATATTCGGCTTGTGTTCCTTTTCCAGCGCCAGGTGGCCCAAGTAAAATAATATTCATATTTTATTAATCCATAAATCCTTGATAATTTCTCATAAGTAGTTGCGATTCTAGTTGTCTCATCGTATCTAGTGCAACTCCAACCATTATCAATAAACTAGTGCTACTTAATGTTAATGATTTGATTCCTGTTAGCCCGGTTATGAAAAAAGGAACTATAGCAATACCGCCAAGGAACAGTGCACCTGCCCAAGTGATTCTTATTATTATTTTATTCAGATATTCTTGAGTAGGTAACCCTGGTCGAATTCCAGGAATGAATCCACTTTGTTTTTGAAGATTTTCTGAGAGGTTCTGTTGTTGAAAAGTTACAAGAGTATAGAAGAATGTAAAGATTACAACTAGTATGAAAACAAATATCCAATAGGGCAGGTTAGTTGGATCAAAAAAACCAGATATAGATTTGGCAAGATTTGATCCAAAACTGTCACTCAGTGGGTTAACAAAAAATCCGGCAATTGTTGCTGGTAGAATTACAATCGAAAAAGCAAAAATCAAAGGAATCATGCCAGCAGAATTAACTTTAATTGGAAGAATGCTTGAACCAGTTTGCCGTTGTACTTGTCCGCCTCTCATTATTGTTTTTCCATATTGAATAGGGATTCTTCTTTGTGCTTCAGAAAATAAAACTATGGTGAAAATTATTATCGCTGTAAAAATTACTAATACAATAATACTTCCCATGGCATTCTGCATGTATAGACCTTGCCCTAACATGTTTGGAAGATTTGCGACAATTCCGCCGAAAATTATTAAGGAAACACCATTACCTAGCCCTCGTTCTGATATTAATTCACCTATCCAAACTAAGAACACTGTTCCTGCTACCATGGATATCATTATAGTTAACGTAATAAAATTCAATCCAAAATCAAGTGTATTAAATACTCCTGCTTGGTTAAGCAAAGTAAGTTGCCCCCATGCTTGCAATAATGCAATTGGAATCATAATATAATGAGTAATTTGATTGATTTTTTGTCTTCCAAATTCACCTTCTTGAGATAATTCTTTTAACTGAGGAATTGCTGGAGTTAGAATTTGAATTACGATAGATGCTGTAATATAGGGATAGACACCTAAGGCCGCTATACTTAAATTCTTTAATGCTCCACCACTAAACAAATCTAGAAAGCCTAATAATGCATTTTGTTGAAATGCTTGACTTAATGCTTGTGTGTCTACACCAGGAACGGGCACATGCGCAACAAATCTGAAAATGATCAACATAAAAATTGTAAAGAAAATTTTATTTCTTAAATCAGGAATTTGAATTGCAGCTAAAAGTGAAGCAACAAGTTTAGGCATATTTGAAGTGTTTCTTGATCTATTATTATTCATAATGTTATTCGATTATTTCAGATCCTGATTTTATAATTGCTTTTTTAGCAGTAGTTGATATTTTTGAAATTTGTATTTTACGTTTAGTTGTAAGTTTGCCAACATTTAAAATTTTGACAGGTCTTTTAGGATCGTCTATTATCCCAGCTTCTAATAGATTTTTAATATTTACCTCAGAATCTGCAGGCAATTTATCTATTTGGTCGAGAGTAACTGTTTGATTGATTATTCTGTTGTGATTTTTAAATCCTTTTAATTTTGCCAATTTTTTAATTAATCTTAGTTGGCCACCTTCAAATCCTGGAACCAAACTAAATCCAGATCTAGATTTTTGACCTTTTAAACCTTTTCCAGAATATGTTCCATGACCACTAGCATTCCCACGTCCAACTCTTTTTCGTTGTTTTTTCTCTGTGTTTTTTAAGTTATTTAATTGCATAATTCACCGTAATTAATTTTCTTCAATATTGATTAAATGTTTTACTTTTTTTATCATTCCTTGTATTTCAGGAGTGTCTTTATGGTCAATTGTTTGATTGATTTTTTTAACTCCAAGACTTTCTAAAATTTTACGCTGCTTTGAAGAACTTCCTATAGGACTTTTAACTAATGATATTTTAATAATATTTTTACTCATCTGATTTATTCTCTTTGTTTGGTTTGTTACTTGTTCTGTTTTTCATTTCTTCTTTAACATCGATCATACTTTCTAATCCTTTATGAGCAGCTTTAACTACATTAGAAGGATTAGTGCTCCTCCATATTTTGGTTACAATATTTTTTATTCCTAACACTTCAGCCACAGCTCTAAGTGATGCTCCAGCTTTGATTCCTGTCCCATCAGGAGCAGGCTTCATAAGTACAACACTTCCGCAATATTTGGTTTTTATTTCATGAGGAATTGTGTCATTGATAATTGGTACTTTTATCATTGTTTTTTTTGCTTGAGCTACAGCTTTTTTTACTGCATCAGGTACGTTAGCAGATTTGCCTGTACCTATACCAAATTCCCCATTTCCGTTACCAACAACTACTGTTACAGCAAATCTAAGCGTTCTTCCACCCTTTATTACTTTAGCTACTCTAGAAACTTTGACTGTTCTTTCTAGAATAGGTAATGCTGATTTGTTAGAATTTTTTGTGTCTATTGCCTTATCTATTGATACCATTAAAATTGAACTCCTTCTTTTCTTACAGAATCAGCTAATGCTTTAATTCTGCCGTGATATTTATATCCATTTTTATCAAATACTAATTGTTTAACTTTTTTTTCTTTTGCTCTTTGACCTAAAAGAACTCCAACTTCAGCTGCTACTTCAGTTTTGGTAGCTGCTTTAGTATTTTTGATTTCCAGGCTGTTAGCCTGAATTAAGGTGTTTCCATTCTCATCATTAATTATTTGTGCATATATATGATTGAGGCTTCTGAAAACAGATAGTCGTGGTCTCTCTGTTGTTCCATTTACCTTTTTTCTTGTTCTTAGTTTTCTTACTAATCTTTTTTTGTAGCTATTCAATATGATTACCTCTTAATGTATATTTTTAAGTCTCAGCACGAGCGCTTTTACCTGGCTTAATAGTTAC
>MDTA01074003.1_pt1 | contig 11338 bp, 13 predicted proteins | sample 811151 | NCBI WGS metagenome assembly MDTA01 (sample SAMN05326648, study PRJNA326480) | marine metagenome | isolation source: seawater | place: Indian Ocean: South | collected 2010 | reverse complement strand
GCATCAGTATCCGAGAAATCAGAACGTAAGGTAACGTAGGTCCGAACGACCGTGTCGTATTTATTGCCGCCTAAATCAGCCTGACTAAACTCAAAATTATAATCGTCTTGGTGACGACGGTCGGCGGCGTAGTAATATTCAAAATATAACCCTTCGCCATCGGCTTGCTTGACATAACACAGCTTATGGCGCGGAAACTTTTCCGTGTCTGGGTGGGCCGTGCCGTAGCTAGGATGGGCGAGATAAACTCGTGCGTTGTTGCTTACGTCTAACGGAGAAGAGGCATCAGGTTGTTCGCGCACATAAAACGTGAACGTGTCGGCATCAACCTTTGTTATCTCGTGAGTTCCACTCGGGCGAAAATAACCGGAATCATTTTCACGGGAACCGAGGCCGTCTATGGTAACAACGTCGCCCGTTAGAAATTGATGGGCGGAGGAAGTATTTACAGTGACCGTGAACCCTGCTTTGTGGGTTCCTGCTGGGACGCTGACGGAAGCAGCCGACCACGTTGCAGAAGATATGGATACACCAGTTCCTGCCCCAACCGTCTTTGCATCAACCGTTTCGTAGAACAGCAGGTCCGCAACGCTTGGTGATACAAACGAGAGGACGCTCTGGCGTTCTGGCGAAGGTTGATTGCGGCTGAGAGGCATGGTTCACTATTCGGGGGGATCAACGGGTTCTGTCCATTCTTCAGTCTGCAAAATAGCGAGTATCTCAGAGTGAGTATTGGTCGTCTTGCCCACCAGAAAGTCTGGGGTGTCCCCCTCAAACTTTACCAAAGTCTTATCTCCATCCAATGAGAACCGCAGGGTGTCGGCAGAATCCTCGACGACATCATCGAAGTTGATATTCACAACTTCGTCGGTGTCTAATATGACATATGTTCTACCCATAACTTAACTTGGGACATCTTCAATAAAGGATACGCCGTTGACTAAAGTGCCGTTATTGCCCCCACTCCCTTGATCGGTGATGGTTGTTCCAGTTCCACCGTCATTGTCGCCACACCGCCAATAGGCCCACAAGGTGTCTGAGTTGTCATAGTTTCCTACGTCTTCCGTTAAGTCCGTCGGCACCCCTGAGTTGTAAAGTTGCACTAGTGCATACTCGCTGAGTGGTTCTGTCCAGATACCTACCTCGTCAACGTGACCATCGATGTTGTGACTGAGAGTTATGCCACTGGCAGAAGAATTGGTTCCGCCAAGGAAAAAGTTGACGACCGGATTTTTAGAAGCGTCTGGAGTGTAGCTATTAGACGATTTTTCTGCACCATTAACGTATGTCTTCAGGTTGCCGCCAGAAGTTCCAACTAACGCAAGGTGATACCACGTTCCCGTCGAGAGTCCTCCTCCGCCGATGCTTCCATAAGACGCTCCTCCTTGATACCCCGAGTAAGTATAATTCAGGGTATATATCCCCATGTAAAACTGTTTCCCTGAAGTGCTGACGCCTATTCCATGAAGCGAGCTTGCTGAATCAAACTTTACCCAATACGCCAAAGTCGCCCCGTTTGAGAGAAAGTTAATATCCGACCCCGTTGCACAATTAACATACTCATCAACTGCGTCCGTTTCGATGGAGTAGGTGTTACTCCACGAAGCAGGAGGGGCGTGCCGCTTCTGGTGCGCGGCCAGACCGAGTGACTGTCCTAAACGCATTAGGCTGCGTGGTAGCAGAGAACGGTTCCAGAGCGGAGTTTTACCTGAGTAAACTGCCCGTAAATAGTTATTCCGGCAGGGACAGTTACCCCATCAGAGGCTGCTCCACTACGGAAAAGTTGTTTGGCTGCGACAGAGGAATCAGTGAACTCAGGCCATTTAGTGAAATCGTCTCCCCCTGCGGGACTAGCGTCATTACCGTCGAATATGGTATCCTCAATGATGAGTATGGCGCATATTTCTTTTACCACCCCCTCAGTGCCACTAAGTAGTGTTGCTCCAGCCTGCCCGAAGGATTGTTTGTCGATGTTTGAAGTTGCCATGATTGGTTGTTGTTAAATTAGCTGTCGAGTTGAATTGCCATGAAAGTAAAAGTAGCGACCCCAGAAGTGCTGGCAATTTTGACATCGCGTATATCTTCTACGCTATACAAGTTCATTTGCTGCGGCAAGATTTGAACAGGAAAGTCTGAGGCATCGTCGAAAGAAACAGTCAACTCTCCACCGCCCGAAGCAGTGTCGTTGCGTAGAAGCAACATAGTGTTGTGTCCTGTCATTTCCAGATCGCCCAAAGCATCCGTTTTATTGGCGCGTCCTAGATACTCATGGCTAGAACCCGAAACTTGTTGATCTCCTACTACAAAATTAGTTGGGTCAGAAGCTGCTGTCTGTGTGTCACTGAAGACGAGCGAAATATCGCCCACCGACAACGTAATCGAGTGCGTTACAGATTTAGCGGCCATACGTTAAAGCAGTTTACAGATTTCTGGTTAAGGTGCAAGGCTACCGCTGGGACAGGCGCTTTTCGATCATTACCATGAATCCGCCGCCGTCGTCGTGCTCTTTCTCGTCATGGTGATCGTCTCCGTGATCTTTGTCGTGCCCTTTTTCGTGACCGCTGAAAACGTAGTCGCGAGCTGAATCGAGATAGTCCGTGGCTAGGGTTATCTTTTTTTTAACCCATTCTTCCTGCATATGGTCAGTAGAACAGGCAGACATATGCTCCAGCAGGGCCTCGGCATTCTGCTTCAGGTTGGTGAGCTGGTGCATGACCATCTTGTGGCCGTCGTCCATCTTGTGCCCTTCATGCTTGTCAGGCGACATCCCCTTGGCTTCAGGAGCGTCTACAGGGACCATGTCCCCTTTCTTGTTGTCGTCGGTATACATATGACTATTGCAATGGGTCTCTAAACTGATTCCAACGCTGACTAACCTGTGCGGGGGTCATTCCTCGGTAGGCTTCTTGGCTAAGTATCTCGCGCACTTGAGCAATAATCTCGTCAGTAGCTTTCGTCCCTTCGCCAAAGATGGCTTCGATAAAGGGACCAAGATCCGCGTCAGACAATTCAGGAGTTACTCTGGGTTGTGCAATATTCGCCTCTACGGCTTCTTCAAACGGAGCAAACTGTATTGCATCAGGGTCTTCTTCGGCAAGCGCCTCATAAGCTGCGGTTGCAGGACCAAGAGGATTTTCAGATGCTTCTCTAAACGCAGCTACGTCTTCAGGGTCCATCTGAACATCAAACCCTTCGTCGGGTTCGTCGTCATCATCTATGGGGATGTCCACTTCAGGAGCGGTTACTTGTGCTTCAGGCCGGTTAAGGTCAGAACTAACATCCATCGCGTCGGGGATGTCTTCTACTCCTGAATACATACCCGAATAATTTGGCCCATACGCTTCTGGGGGAAAAGCATCGGCGTCGGTCATGTTGCTTTCTGCGATATCTCTTTCCGCAAAAAAGCGTTCAGGGGGCATGGGGATTTTGAGTGGAACCCCTGCAAGCTGCTCCGCGATATCTTTTTTAGATTCTTCGGATAAAGGTTCTTCAGGGTCTTCAGGATACTCTCCGGTCTCGACATAGCGGAGTCCTTCTTCTATCGCCTCGGGGGTGATACCACGGGTAGCTTTCTCACGGTCTTGGCGAATCTGTTCCCGCGCTTCTTCATCGAGTTGTTTTAGCCCTTCTTCACGCTTATCCCCTTCCTTCGGCTTGAAATTCTTCTTCCTTTGCAACGCTTCGCGCTTTGCTAAAAATTTATCGAGGTCCACTCCTTTGCCTCTCTGCTCCATGAATTTAGGAGCCATGCCCATGCCCATCATGCGGTCCATTACTTCAGGACGAACAAGCTGGGGCATCCGTTGCCGTAGTTGTCTGCCGTAGGCTTCAGTGACATTATACTGATCCCCAGTCTGTGGGTCGATCCAGCGACCTTCGTTAGGGCGTCTGGAGTCAACGTAATTGCGGGGGAGAGTGCCTACCTTGAGGCGGTATTCGGGTGCGCCTCCTTCTAGGCCGAACGTGTCGGGGTTTGTAGCTTGGTCTCTTTCCCAGCGGCTCTGATACGCACTTACATCGCCCTGAGTAGGCAGGATCAGCTTACGGTGGTCAGCCCCTAGTCTGGTAAGTTCCGTGAGCGCCTCTCCCTGAGTCTTGGTCGGGAGTGCATCAAACTCAGCTTGCGTCATGGGAAACTTGAGGCCAGCCAACCCCGCATCATGGTCTTGTTGAGACCCTACCTCGTATACTTCAGTGGGAGTTTGCTCAGTCTCCTTAAAACTGTAGGGGAGACCACCGCGAGACTTGGCTAGTTTTCCCATGTCTACATTGGGGGCACCACTGCCAACAGCAAGCCCGCCCGCAAGGGAAACAGGGCCTGTTGGCTGGGCTGGTTCGGGTTCGGGTTCGGGTGCGCCTCCCTCTCCGCTCCCCTCATCTGCGCCTTCAGGCGACCCAACGGGTAAACCAAAAGTAGCTTCGGGTAGCGTGGCTACAGGATCTGGCTCCGCTAAAGCTCCTATCAAAGCATCCGCGCCCGCTTTCACCGCGGCGTCGAACCCCTTAGCTTCCGCTTCCGCCTGCTTCTTAGCTTCCGCTTCCGCCTTCTTTCTAATCTCCTCCTGTTCTTTCTTAGAACGCGCTTCTACAACAGGGCCTTTTCCTGTTCCCGGCGCGAGGCTACCGCCCCCAAAAGTCCCTCTTTTAGGGTCGTATGCATACATTCCTGATCCGGCCATGTCTATGAGTGGTTAAAGTTTATAAACAAAATCCCGAACCCCGAAGGGTGACTCAGGGTTCGGGATTTATGGTTAGGGTTGGGTGGGTGGGATTAAGTGCTAGTGATAGTGGCTGGAAGAACAGCATCAAATTCAGTAGGCTCAATGATCTGGGCCATGATAATGATGCTCCCCTCACCTAAATGGTCGGTTTCAAATGCTCCTGACCCAGCGCACGTAATAACCGCTTCAAGGTTATTCGCCGTAGTGTGGGCGTGGCCAGTGTTGAGCAGTTCAAGGGTGCCGTTTTCGTTAAGCAACGCTCCAGTGTTCTGACGGAAAATCTGATTTCCGTTTTCGCCAATGTCCATATTATTAAGATAGCCATCGGGGTCATCAGTCGTGCCGTCAGAGTAATCAACCCCCACATCCAGCTTTACAGAGGTAGTAACCGAAGGAGAAGCCGTGTCGTCATAGCCAGTGATAACAACGGCAGCGCACTTAGTTATAACAGACCCTACCGTAAAAGTATGGAGTCCGATAGTAGCTGACGCAGAAGTGTTAGCCGCGAGCGTTGGGTGGTCGTAGTCAATCCTCCACGCATGGGTGTATCCCATAGAGAGCAGGAAAGCGGGAACTTGGCGGACTTGCGATCCCCCTGTTCCATCCTTATCGAAGAGAGCTATTCCATCGTCAGCAGCAATAGCCGCGTTCTTATGGAGAGTTGTGATATCATCAAGAGTAGGCATGATCGTAAGTGGGTTATGTGGGGGCGACGGGGGTTATAAACCGCCGCCCCCACTAGCTATGAAACCTACGCAGCGGGCGTGGTGCTCGTGCGCTTGAACAAGATGACGTAACCGAAGTTGGTCTTGATCGGCTTGGAGGCCGAAGCAAGGATACCACGGAAGAATCCGATAGTCCCATCAGGGTTGAGGTCAACATCTGGGATGTTAGTCCACTTGAAGTCGCCCTTGTAGTTGACGGGGTCAAACTTCAGTCCGTTGACGTTAGAGATGGGGGTCGGAACAAGAGACTCCATCACGTTATCGACGAGGACAAACGCGGCCTCAATGTCAGCATTGTCGTAAGCGGTGTTGACGATAACCTTGTTGTTATCGGCACCACTGGAATTGCTAACAGTGTAAGGCGGAACCTCGGTCAATGCATCAGCCCCGATGTCGGGAGAGTCACCAGAGATGTCTCTCAGGGTGGTGTTGAAGCGAGGAGCGAGGTCGTCGATCAGGTGGTAGAAACCACGGAAGGACTTCTCGACTCCGAGAGGAGCGATGAGGTCAGAGACCTTCGCGTTGTTGTAACGAACGTCGTCACGGAATCCTGCCTCAGTCATCAACTGGTAGGAAGCCTCGGACGAACACACCAACGAGAAGACCGGACGACCGTTCTCACGACCGTAAGCATTGGCACCTGCGCCAGCGCGAACGAGCTTGAAGTAGATGTCGTCGAGGATCTTGTTGGAGATGTTAGCGTCGATGTCAATCGTGCTGTCGTCAGGGGTAACGTCAACGTCAGTGTCAACGACTTGAGTTCCTTCTTGGCCCGTAACGGTCTGAGAAGAAGCGGTCTTACAAAGGACCGTGTTGTCACACTGTGTGCCATACTGATGGCGGTAACGCTGCTCCCAAGAGTGGCGAGTAGCCTCCTTGAGGAGTTCCATGATAGCCCGAAGCTGCTCAGTCCGGTGAGAGGCAAAGCGAAGTTCCTCGACGTTAATCCGAGGAGATTCGACGATGGCCCGCTGAAGGCTGTAGGTCTTCTGGACCCGAGTGAAGTCAATCAGGTTGGAATCAGCGGCTGTTTTTCCAGAGCCGTAGAATCTGGCCCCACCCGTTGCACCAACGTCTCCAAGCTGGTCAAGCTGACCAGCGGTTTTGCCTGCCACAGCAGTTCCGTGGGTGGTTCCCATCTCCCGCCAGTTCACGCCGACTCCAGTGATAGTATCATGGAGATCAACGCCTTCGTTTTGAAGAGGGAGAGCACGGTCGTAAATGAGGGTGCTCAGTTGATAACCCATTCCTTCGGGGAAGGTGGATTGCTTAATAAGGTCGATCCACGGGGAAGTGTGGAGGGTTGCCTTGTGAATGTCATTACCAATACGACCTGCTTCCGAAGTTAGAACAGCATCAATAGCTGCCTTCGCGTCGGTCTCAAAGGTATGACCCATAATGAAGTCTGCGCCCATTGTATTATAGAGTAAAAAAGTTAGATGAGAGGATAGACCGCTCCCCCTGTCTGGGGCTTAAAGCGGCCTGACTGAATTGGTGAACACTGCCTGAATAGAACTAATTATACGGCTAGAGCAACCGACAGGTTCGGGTGGTATGGTTTGGAACTCAGCCCAATCAACGACTTTGTAGAACTACTTGTGGCTAGAGCAACCTCGTCGCTATGTTTTGCATTCTTAACCAAGAATGCAAAAATGTCAATAGGAGATTTATTCTCCTGCGGTCCCCTTGAGAGTGTAGAGATCCTCGGTCAACTTGCTAACCTGTTTTTGCAATTCTGAGATATGAAGATCCTGCCGTGTATCAGAGGGGAGTTCCCCACTGCCCCATTTGCCACTTGGCCATTTTTCCACAAAATCCGAGTTTTTAGCCACATCACGCCCCATCATCTGGATTTGGAAGTCATTATGCTGCACCTGAGAATTGAGGGTGGAGGCCCACCAGACGATCCCAGCCGCTTGAACGGCGAGTCCCGCGTAAAGGGCTATCTTGGAATCCGGTTTAGGTTCGGTAGACATCGCGGGAGTATTTTCCCACAAAGCCCGCAAAAATCAAGGTAGGGCTACCTATTCAAATTATTTGAGCCAAACGCCGCATTAATGGCATCCTCAAACGAGGTGTCTGCCCCAGCGCCACTGGCAACCTGCCCAGAAGTCGGGGCGTTTCCAGACATCGTGGGTTCCGCACCCTCGTATTCCGCCAGCCTGTCAGTCAAAGCGGCATTCTCAGCCCGCATGGATATGAACTCACGGACCACCGTAGGGAGAAGCTGTGCAGAAATCGAGTTGAAGGTAAAATCTACAGGGTGCATGACAGAGGGGTCGGTCTCTGCCGCCTTCTCTTGGATTGCCTTCATGTCCAGCCCCTCTACCCCAGAAAGAAATGGGAGCTTCTGTTGGACCCGCTCGGCCACATTCTGGGCTACTTCCTGCCGGACCCGTAAATTTTCTGCGGCTTCCTGTTGCGCTTTTTGCTCCGCAAGGAGTTCGGCCTCCCTAAAAGCAGCATCCGCGTTTTCCCACATATGGTTCCGGCGGGAAAGAATTGGGTCTATGTTATTAATGAGATTGTAAATACTTGCGCGGTCCCTGTCAGTAGCCTCGTGCAGAATGTCATTCAGAGCGCGGTCTTGCTCATCTTGATCCGACATAGACATGATATCTATTAAAGCGTCTGCATCTGCGCCGTATTTTTCCGCTATCTCACTAGCTTGTTCGACAATAATTTGCAGTGGTTCAGCGACGGCCTGTTGGTAGGCATCGGTTTCTTCCAGATCACTGAACATCTGGGCTTGTTCATATTCAGCAATTTTTTGTTGGAGGGCTTGGACATCATTGTTTTCAGCCAATCCAGTAAGCTCCTGCACTTTTTGTTCATACTCTTGCTGCTGCTGACGAAGAGTCTGAAGCTCGGTATTACTAGATCTTAATTCTTCTTTAAGCTGCTTGAATCGAGATGCAGCTTTCGGGGTCCAGTCGTCGCCAATATCTTCAGAAAGATCAGCGAGGGGATCGGGGGTGTCGTCCTCAACAGCTTCTGGCTCGGTCGCAGCTTCTAGTTCAGGCTCCGGCTCCGGCTCCGGCTCCGGCTCCGGCTCCGGCTCTGGCTCTGGCTCTGGAGTAGTAACGGCCTGTGCCCCACCCGCTTCCATTCCAGCGAAAGCGGCATCCAACGCATCCATAAAAGAAGATCCTGAATCTTCACTAGCGTCAGGGACGTTAGCGGTTACTTCTACTACGGGGTCTGCTGCCGATACTTCAGCTACTTCATTCGATGTGGGTCCACTCATCTGGGATTATGTTGTTTTGTTTATCTGCGGGCGGGTTAGCTAATTTATACAAATCATTTAACGCATCTCGGTAACCAGCATACCAAGCATGACGCTGTGCGTTCCCTGCTTCATCTTGCAAAGTATTAAACGAGGGTCCAGCAATTTCTTTTAAAGTAGCCGCAGCCTTCTTGAAGGCATCCGACTCCAGAATATCGTCAAGCCTCTTGACGGTAGCGAGATCTTGATACCAACGGTCGAGGGGTATCGGGGCAGTTATTTCTTTTTTTGCCATTTTATGTGAGGAAAGCCAAAAAGGTTATGCGGCCTTTGTTATGAACAGTGCGGTGCTCGATATCACTACTGTGGATTGCTAATCCACAAAAATGTTCGTCGTAATTAAGTTTGTGGTTATTTCTGTATTCTAGGTAACCCGCATCTTCGTTATTCGTAAGAAGAATCGAGCACCCGTAACGGCACCACGCCATGTGGTTACGGGTTCCGGTATCAACGTGCCAAGGATGTTGCTTACCATTTTTTTCAACCCGATAATAAGCAGGGGGAGACCAGTTAGCCTCGGGGGCTACCTCTGCTATAGCCGCTTTAATTTTTTCAAAGCAAGGGTGGTCTATCTTTTGATTTTTTCCATGGGGTATCCCCACTAGAAATCTAGCTTCATCTGCCGTTATTACGTTGGGAATAAACTCACGCATTATTTTTTCGTTCTTCGCGTAACATTGCCTTGGCGAGGATCGCATAGTTTACAATGTCATTACACGCATCCTCAACACTCTCGTCGGGAACTTGAAGCTCGTTGTCGTTCACGAATGATCGTATGCGCTGGATCTTGTCGAGAACACGCATCAACAGTCCATGGACAGGGTGGATGCCAATCACCGTGCTGCTTTTAAAATTAGCAAACGGGTCGGTCGCATCCTTGCCCCCCGTGTAATCAGAATTTTTTGTCCGCATGATCTCCTTGCACTCACTGCAAGTAGAATCATGTAGTTCTAGGAGTTCTTTCGAGTTCACTGTTTTCGCGGAACTCTAACGCCGCTTTCGCGTCACGTATAGCCATTTCTTGGTCATGTTTTTTCTGCTTAATCGCCATGTCCAGTTCTGCTTTCTCTTGGGCAATCTGCATCTTCATCTGGTGCTCCATCACCTTGGCATCAGGCTGTTGGGGCTGCTGCGGTTGGCCTGCGGCTTCTGCTTGCTGGGCTTGGTCCCGCTGCATTTTCTGGATTGCCTTCATCGTGTTGTTGATGACCTCCTCGGCAAACTGCAACACTTGTTTAGTCTGGCCGACTAAACTTTCAAGGGCCGGGTCGCCTCCTGCAAACTGTAAAGTCTGACTAACGTGTTCGTAAAACGCTTGCAGTGCAGGGAGCGCCTGCATCGGGTCCGCTTCACCAGTATTGAGCTGTTCAATTAGCTGGTTAAGAGTCGGAACATGAACCTCCAAATGTGTGCCGTGCAACTCGTTTCCTACAACCGGAACCTGTTGACCAGCCGCCAACTGCTGGTTCTCGAAGTAGGCAATCTTGAGATCCACCGTCGGGCGCTTCTCAGTCTCAGCCGGAACGTAGCGGTCGGCTAGGTCGTGGCCCACTCGGGTAGATACAATATCGCGGGTCAGGTTGCGCCGACCAACGTCGTCGAACTGTCCGCTTATCCCCTGAAGTTCTTTCAAGGCGACCATGCGGTTGGCGTGGCTACCGTTACCGATTGATCTAACAGCTTTGGTGCGGGCAACATCAAGGGTCTTGATAAACTCCTTGGGGACTCCCCGCGCCTCGCAGCGTTCAAAGAAGTCCTTGATCGCCTTATCCGGTTTCTTGGTAGTGGCTACGCGGCGAACCACTTCGCGCAGGAGGCGGTTCCAACTGGCGTAGAACAGGTTGAGGCTCGCACCGGACAGACGGGTGGTGACATCCATGTCGGCCACGATCTGCATCTGGTTCCGGTAAGGTGAACCCTGTTGAGGCCCATACGTGCTGATAGTGTCCGTATTCAACTGCAACTGCTGTGTCAGATCCTGCAAGGCAGGTTGGACCGCAGTGCCCAAGTTCGGGATCGCCTTCTCGACGATCTTCACGTTCGGGGACAGCACGGCGTAAGCGCCGTAGTATGTGAACTGCAATTCGTCCAGAGACCTTTGTGTTTCGGGTTGGATCATCACCGCAGAAGCGAGCATGGCTCCATCAATCTGCTGGCAACGCAATCTGTTACTGGTCTGGACATGGGCAAAGATCCTCTGACCTAAGCCCCGAATTGAATGATATGTTCCATTGCTGCCGACCCCGTAGGTGAACATCACATACGCCTGTTCGGCCTTTTCGTAACGAGAAACTTTCTTATACAGGAAATCCTTCGGGCCATCTTCGGCACAGATGTAGTGGCTGACGCTGCCGTCCATCTCCTTGACCCAGAAGTGCAGGACTGCAACCGAGGGATTCTGGATTCCGGTATACAGATCATTGTTCTTTAACTCGGCTTGGACTTCCTCGTAATCCCGATACGTCTGACGCTGCCGCGTAGTCGCATTACTTTTTATGACGCGTTTTACCTCGTCAACATTCCAGCCCACCTTAGCCGCAGCCTTAGGGTTCTTGATGTATGAGTGCAATTCGTGCAGCAGGTAGTTCCGGCGACCAATCGCAATG
>MDTA01153575.1_pt1 | contig 11340 bp, 10 predicted proteins | sample 811151 | NCBI WGS metagenome assembly MDTA01 (sample SAMN05326648, study PRJNA326480) | marine metagenome | isolation source: seawater | place: Indian Ocean: South | collected 2010 | reverse complement strand
GCAGCAGGCGCAGTTTGTCGGTCAAATGCGATAACTGTGCAAGCAGTGTCACTAGCGATTTCAGTAATCAGAAGTTCTTGTGCTCCTGTTACCATTACGTCACCGACAGCAGCTTCTGTAGTAAATGCAGTTGAACCACCAGCAACAGATGCACGATGCGCCTTGTCGAACTCAAGAGTCAACGTATGTGAAGCACCAGCGCCATCTGTAATCGTTAATGGTTGCGGTACATTCATCATCGCCTTGTGATATGTATCCGCTAACTGCAGCGTATTTGTTGATACGTTAGTCACATAGTAACTAGACGTATCCGTAAGACCAACAATCTGTGTCCCACCACCATCAGTGTACTTTACATAGTCTCCATTGCGGAAACCATGTGCAGCAGAAGTGATGACATTACTATCTACGGCAGACGCACCGTTGAAAGTAATGGTAGGCGCAGTGATGGTAATAGTTCCTGTGGATGTTTTATCATCCGCTTTTCCCCAACCTGACATTTTTCTCTCCTTTTAGGTTTTTAACTAATTCTTTTATTTATATCAAGAAACATGTGACATAAAATTCTTGTGACTGGCTTGAGCATGTTTCTGCATATCTGCCTTCTGAGCGGGTTTACTGTCCATATACTTCTTCAGAAACTTAGCAGCATGCATTTTTGATATATCATGCGTTTTACCATCATGGAATTGAACACCCTTACCGACTGTCATTGTTTTCCTCAACTGTGGAATGATATGTTCAATCTCTTTAGCATTTGATGCACCACTCACCTTGGGCTTACTGTCCTTTTTTAAAGGGGCAAGTCCTCTTTTGTCATCCTGTGCGTAATCTCTTTTAGCATCAGCAGCGGCAGATGCTTCCTCTAAATCCCACGATTCATTTTTCGCACTGTGAGCATCATCAACTGAATTGAAGAACTTTTTCTTCTCATCAGCAGACATTTGAGCAAGAGATTTACCTGTTTTCTTGAGCATTGCATTAAACTTAGCTTTGTAATCCATTTCAAACAATGCATCTAATTCTTCGTCAGTCCAATCCTCGGCATATACAAATCCTCTTTTGACTGCAAACTTAGCGCGGTCTTTGGATACCTTTTTAACCTGTTGTGTTTTAGGATTTGCAATCAAGGTATTTTTCTTCGCCATCTTTTTCATAGATGAACCCTGAGTTTTCCCTGCCTTCTTGGCATCTTTGTGTGCCTGATAAATGTCAAGTGTGTTCTTAGCGACACCTTCTTCAACGGAATCTTGTTCTTGATCCACATCATCCGTCATGTAACCTTTCATAGGCCCTTTCTTGATTGTACCCTTTTTAATGGTATCGGACAATTTTTCTCGTTTGGCCATACTCTTAGCCTTCGCCCTTTTACTAGCAGCGGCCGCAGCCTTATTTGAAATTCTCATTCCACCAGTATTTGCAGATGGATTGTCGTTTGCCATCGCACCATACTCGTCTAACTGTTGGTCTTCTTTGAGGCCTGGGTCAGTCTCCCTCTCCATATCAGCAGTCTTTTTGCTCAGACGTTTTGCTTTCTTTTGAGCTTTGAGGCGTTCTTCTTCCTCTTGGTCTGTGGCCATACGTTTAAAGGCACCCTCTTCGACTTTTGCTCTTTCAGCGGCCGCCTTTGCTTTAGCAAAAGGATTGCCTGGTTGGAATTGAAATCCTGACATTAGTTCATCTCCTTTGACGGTTAAGTCTTCTCCGTAACGGCCCCTGTCACGGTTACCGTCACCATTTAATTCTGTTTGGTCTTGTTGAATATCTTTAAAATTGCTTTCTTTCTTCATTGCTTTGAGTTCCGCACTGGAGTTGGCATGGGGTTCGCTGGACTGTGCATGTTTGGCAAGCGGGTTTGCCAGTTTGCCTTTCTGGGCAGATTTCTTGAGTCTTCCCATGTCAGTTACTTTACCAGCTTTCTTGTCTTTCAAGAATTGAGCCGAATGCTTGTGATAGGTATTGCTCGGGTGAAAAGTTTTGTCTTTTGACCAATGGTCAGCATCTTCCATCACTTTTCCTACTGAATGGCCGACTTTCTTGCCTGGCGCCCTCATCAATGTACCACCAACTTTCTTGGCATGTTTTGCCATATCTCTTTTGCTACCTTTAGCAACATACTTTCCATCTACGGCAACACCAAACTCAGTTGACTTTGGAATAGCCATTTCTGATTGATAACGTGGGTTTTCTTTTGCTTTTGCCTTCATTTTGTCCTTTATTTTTTTAGTTTCTTCTTTGGACTTCTCTGGAGGCATGGAGTATTCATTTGCTTCTTTTGTTGCTTTTTTCCAACTACCACCAGCGGCTTTATATTTTTTCGCAGCCCACCCATTTGCATACGCTGAGGGGTAAACATCAAACTTGGCTTTTGCCTGTGATTTAAACTTTGACCACAATGCTGGGTTTGTTGGAACATTCTTTTCTATGAGGATTCCCTCTTGTTCCAATTCTTCTTTCACCTCTGGTTTTTCGTGACTATACCCCATCTTGTCCATGCGAACATGGTCTGCATATTTCTTTGCCATAAACCCCTTTCCTGTCTTCGGGTCATACATCATGTGTGGTTTGAACTCTTCTTCAGAGGGGCAGTTCTCATCAAGTGATTCCTCTTTGAGTTTACCCATACCAGATGAATAGGTATTTAATTCGTATGGAGTCTTCCCACCCTTATTGTAAACTTGAATGTGAACCATATGTTTCTTACCACTCTTGTGAGTAGCAGGAACTTTGACTGATGTTGTTTTACCCTCTGATGGTTTTTTAGAATTCAGTCCAACGTGAGTCATCCTATCATCGTCAGTTGATGATAAACCACTCTTTGCGTGATGCTGAAACGCATGATTAATAGCGTCAGTGTATGATTTGTGGTAGAGTGTATATTTTTCTACCAAGTTCTCGTAGTATTCAGCGCTCTCTTTTATATCATGGTAACAATTGCATGAGGGGTCACAACCACACTTTCCACTTTCGTTGATTGGCGAGTCACAACCCTCACACATATCTCCTGCTTGTCCTTGATTGCAGACGGCCTCTGATTCACTCTCTTCGGTTTGATATCTATTTTTTTGTGCAGACTGTCTTGCTCTCTGGAAAACCGTATCATCACCAAGTACAATGAACATCATAGAATTCAACAAAGAGTTCACCGCTTCTCTCTCTTGCGGTGTTCCTACCTTGCCCATATTCATTTTCTCTAATCCTCTTTTCAAAAGAGGCAACCTACCAGCGGACATCAATCCCTGTCTTACCAACATATCTAGTCGGCGAGACATATCCGCTTCTAGTAAGTCAGATTTACCTGACTCTAGAATATCTCTAATGTTTCTTTCAACTGGCATGAGTCTACTCCAAGTTTGCGTTGTTTCATATTATTTATAAAGATAGCTTCTTCTGTTTATAATCTTCTATCGATTCTCGTACCATTTCTTCTGGTGGATTCATCATACTAGGTAATTCATGGAAGTTTTTCATCATATCTTCCTTTGTGAATCCCACACCATGCCAATTTGACTGATTGAAGATAGGTACTGCCCTATCCCAATATCTCTTATGACCAAACAAATTTTTCTGCACACCAATGAAAGCAGTAATAGCATCATAGTATTCATTTTTCCACAAAAATGTCCCAACTTGCCAATGTGGGCTTTTTAAATCTGGTTCCATGAGTTTAATTCTGTGTTTAAAATACTCATCAATCTCTGGGTCAGCGTAAATGTCATCCAACCTGTTACCTACTGGTTCAACTTCGATTGGTTGCATGACCTTATATCCAAACTCATCCATTCTATGTGTCATGTCACTGGGTCTAGTCATTCCATTGTCTCTCATAATGTGTAGAGGGAACATGGATACAGCCTCTGACTGCCAGTTCTCATCCAACCACTTGAATGTATATGCGAGGGTATCTGGAGTTTCGTAAGGCAGGCCCCAAATAAAACTCATTTCACCACGATAAAATCCATTGTGTTTAAGAAAGTATTCTTTGGCTTCTAATATACCATTTAAAATTTTCTCTGGTTTACCACCCTTACCAATAGCTTTTGCACTTGGATGATGAGTAGATTCGATACCATATAAATGACTGTTGAATCGCATCCTCGCCATTTGTTCCAAGTCACCCTTTCTCATGGTCAACAAATCAGCACGGCAGTATCCAGTGAAATTGGGTTCAAATGGTAGGTCTTGTACTACATCTGCATATTTTTCTATCTTAGGAACATAATCGTTGAAAGTGTCATCCGTAATAATATATTCTGTTGTGCCCCAAAGGTCATAATTTTCTTTTACATTCCTCTCAAAGCAATCCTTTGAACGAGTGTAGTCACCCTTCACACCAAGAATGGGAAAGTTACAATAAGAACAAGCAAATCTACATCCACGCGAGGTCTCCATCGATAGAGTTTCGTATGGCAGAATAAAATCTCGTTTCTCATATCTGATTGGCAACTCTGGCCAAGGATAGGCGTGATACTTAGGATTTTCCCAACAATCAACCACTGGGAACTTTGGGCCTTGACCAAACATCTGCCATTGTTTTACTTCTGGATTACCTTCGATAATCGCCTTCATACCGAGTTCACCATACCCGACACAATAGTAATCAATGTTTGGAATTTTGATGAGCGACCACAAATCCTGACTTCCAGCACTTGTAGTCACATGCGGATATGTATCCTTTATGTATTGAAATATTCTGATGATAATGGGGGCGGCGAGGAAAAAAATTCCACCGACCCCCACTAGTCGGGTATTTGGCCCTACCCTGCTGTCTACAATTTCCTTGAGTTCTTCATACTTCCAAGAAAACATGAAATCAATTACTTCTACGTTTAAATCAAACTCATCACGCAAGTATGTAGCTATACGGTAAGTACCAGAAGTTCGACTTCTAGTCTCATATGTTGGGTCTTCCGTGAAAGCCTGTAAGTTGTGTGAATACGAACCTAAGCCCGTAAACAGTAATACGTCAACATACGCCATTTAAACTCCATAATCAATATACTTTTTTCAAATCGTAACCCACTGGAGAGGTTACTTTTATTTCAATTCTCTTCTTGTCTGTATCTATAAAGATAATATGTGTGGTTGTAAGTTTTTTAATACTTACAGCGTCAAAGGTTTTAGGAGAAAACCCTTGGACAGTTGAACCGTCTGGATTAGTCACAATTTGGTCTGGAAAATACACCGTTAGTTCATACTGTTCCAACCACAATGTTTTAAACCATTTTACGATACCATCCCATGTTGAACTCAAGAAACTCATTTCACACCAGCATGGCCAATTGTGTCATCATAGCATATCCTATGACTACGGTTAAAAAATATATTCCGTATGTATTAAATTTACGGAAAATCACCTGTTTCTTTTTCATTTACTTCCTTTGCCCTCCAAAGTTAACAATTCCATCTACGCCTTGCGGCCTTACCTCTTTCACCTGTCCATGATCTCGACCTAGCACAAAAAGACTTGCGCCTTCCTGCTGCTTTACTGCCTGGCTTCAGTTTACTGGGTGGTGTAGTTACAGCAGTTTGAAGTTTGCTGCCTGGGTTTTGTCTACGATATTTCTCGACTCCCTTTTTTGTCAATCCAGCACCCTGTTTGACACTTCTTTTGTGTCCGCCCTTAACAGACATGCCCTCCATGCCCTTATCTTCGTCCATGAATTGCATGAATGTCTTCATCTCTTCACCTTCTTAACCTTAAACTTTACTGACTTTTGTTTAGATGCATTTGCTCCAGCCTTAGAAGGTTTAAACTTCTTCGCCTTCTGACTTGACCCCGACTTCCTATTAGTCAGTCTCTTGAGTTCCGCCTTCCTAACCACGGGCATCATTCTGGTAGCAATTCTGGCAACTAAACCAGAGAATCTTTTTGCCATTGTTTCAAGTCTAGACTTCTCAGCGGGTGGCAATGAACTTATATCTCTGCCTCTGGCAAGTCTGGCTTTAATCATATTTCTAGCACCACGAGTCGCCCTCTTCTTAATTCTCGCTGGGTCAGCAGCCCTTCTGGATGCTCTCATTCGTGCAACTTTTAACTTCTGTCTGTTTCTTCTAGCGGCAAATCTCTTTTTCATTCTACCTTGTATGGTGAGAACTTCTAAAATATCTACGACATCATGGATGTCAGCAAGTTCATCTACTGCGTCAAAGTCATCTAATTCCTCTTTGTCAAAAACATCAAGTTGTTTTAAATCATCGAACTCCATTCCGTCAACTTCCACTTCCATATCAGCAATAACTTCTGGTGTGAAGATTGCATCCACATCCATTTCCAAAACTTCCATATCTAAAGTTTCTTCTTCCTCTATTGCTTTATAGTGGTACTTGTTTGTTGTTCGATTTTGTTTGGTTGTTTTTCCAGGCTGTCCAGGCGTTATCGCTTTCATATAAGCAGTGCCATCGGGTCTGCCCCATTCATATCTACTGATTTTGACATCTTCTTTGACATCAGTTTTTACCATGATGGGTTTACCACCCTTGCCTGCTCGGTCAGCAACTGGGTCTTTTCTGCGTTTACGTCTGGCAGAAGTTGCTCTATCATCTTTTGACATGCTATGTGCTTTCGACCTAGGCATACACTTCGGTTTACCCTCGCCAGGCTCTCTTGCACACTGTCCTTTTATCTCTCCGTCAGTACCGACACGAACCCAATCACCTTTCGGGCCTTTACCGAACCACTTTCTTAAATCTTCACTGACACCCTTGCCCCCAGCATCTAACTTAGCTGCGATTGCCATTTCTCTGCGTTTCTTTTTAGATTTACCTTTGAACTGGGGTGCATCACTCTTATAGAAATCTTTGATAACATCCCCCATATCCATCTTCTTGATGTCTTCATCTACTGTGTAGCCAGGCACTTTGATAGTTTTAACTGTAGTCTTTATCTTCGGCTGTTTCTTATCCGCTTTCCAATCACCAGATTTCCAAGAACCTTTCTTAACATTTCCGTCCTTGTCAAAATGTCTCTTGAGATGTGGTGGTAATTCTGCTTCTGTCACATCATCTTCTTTGACACAATTAGGAACCATTCTGTTGCCTTTTTTCTTATATCCTTTTTGTTGATATCCGACCCAGCAAGTACCTCTTGCTTCTTTTATACCACGTTGTTTTTTCTGATTCTTAATCCATCTTTGTGCGATTGGTTTTTGTGGGGGTCTCTTTGACCAAGCACTAATGTTTCTATAGACGGACAATGCACCCTTTTTAAAGTCTGCACCATCTGAATTATCTACAATGAAAAAATTCTGTTTGAAAAGGTTTGAAAATTTACCAATGTTTTGTTGAACCGATTTCCACATTGGAGTGATAGCATCTTTTCCTAACGTCCTTTCTCTTGCTTGGTCTCGGCCGACAGCGGTTTGTAGGGATGTGTTTACCATTATCATGGCAGTCTCGTATCCCAGTTTTTCTAGTTCTCTTTTTTGTTTTGATATTTTTTCGTAATCTCTACCAGTGCCATCGATGACCAATCCTAGTCTACCATCAAGAAATCCTGATTTTCTTTTAGCAGTGACAAACTTGGCACGGTCTCTGAGAGATTGACCTTTTGTTGAGAATATATCATCTGGTGTCTGAGACATCCCAGCTTTTTTTAGAGCAACTTCAAATTGTTGGTCAGAGTTGACTACCTTGAAACCTAGTGAGTTTAGACCTGTTTGTCCAACCATGAAAGACTTACCAGACCCAGGCCCGCCGGCAAGGAAAACTGCCTTGAATATAGCAGGGTCATTTATTCCCTCTTCGATGGGAATGAAGTCTGTGAGTGTCTTTTCCATGCCACTATTTATAAGGATTGATTAGGGGAGTTAAGGCCTGAACAACACTTTTAGCAAAAGATGTATGAAATGGATCAGTTCTTTTTATATCCTCAATTATAGCTTCTTCACTTCTAAAATCATCCACCAAAGTATCATATTCATCATATGACAACATACCAGAATCGTACAGATGGTTAAGTTGTTTTAGTTTGTCTTCATACTTAGCAATGATTCTCATTTCATCCGTTATAGGAAAAACTGTCATGTCTGGAACCCCCATCATTCCTCCGATATTTTTACGTCCCTTTTCCTATGACCATTCCATGCAATAAAACCACCCAATCTCAATGTGTAATATGCAAGGTAATTCATAGTGTAGAAACCATTAACATTTATGTTGATGTCTCTGAATGTTTCATCCATCCACTTTTGAGTCTTAATTCCAATGTCTTTCTTTTTACCTTTTAACAATAGTGTCTGATACTTGTATCCGTAATCATGCACTAGTCCACCAATCAGCATAACGCCAACTGGAGAGAAAAAAGTCCTTAAAAATTTGGGTATACTGGCACCATCAAATTGAAACCCCTTTGGAACTACATATTCAACATCGTCAATGATGTAATTCCAATCCTTGAGTAGTTCCCATTGTCTAGAACCCATCAACCAAGCGAGAACTCCTCCCCAGAATCCCTTCCCCTTGGTTTCAAAGGGCAAGGGTCTCAGTTGGGGCATGTCTTTTGCGGAAAATGTTAACTTGGTATTTTCTCTCAAGTCCATAACATTTATCAATGCGCCAATGAGTATAATTACTATTGCTATCGTAAATTGCCAAAATTGCATGGCAAGGTCTATAATAAACTCCATTTGGATTTCCTTTTCTTAGTTTAAACTACCTCTAATCGGCTCATCAATCTCTCTGCCCGATTGGGTACTTGTTGATACCATCTGCTATCCCTACCTTCTGCGGCCGCATTTATCCAATTCCGTTGTTCAATCCATGCGTTCATTTTTTTGAACTTGGATAATCTAGGCCGGCCCATATTGAACATCATATTAATCAAAATCTCCCTAACCTCCTGTGGAAGATCAGTCCAGAGTTCAATACCATATAAACCTACACATTCACCATCAGCAATCAGAATATCATTGTCAAAACATTCCCTGACTCTTTCCGCTGATACTGGTGTTCCCACTTCCTGTCCGTATTCTGGATCGTCCTCTGTTATCAGATGGCCAATTCCAAAAGTAGCATATCCCAAATGGTCATTGTAGATTTCCAGTACGATGCCTTCGTCTTCTGCGAGTTGTTCATAAACATTAGTCCATTGGTTATCGGTTTTTTGCATTGTTGGTTTCCTTTAAAAATAATCCGAAAGACAATCTTCGTTGTCCCTCTTTAAGACCCATCCCACTTCTAGTGGCGTTAAATAATTTTTTTGCTTCACCATGTGAAGTCTTGTGATGCAATCCAGATTTAAAAGATTTGTAATCATTGTTGGATGCGTGTGCTCGCATTTTTGTACCACTTATACCAGCCACGCCAGTTGCATCTGGGTCACGGGCACCAGCAGAAACTACTTTCAGATGCTTGAACTTATAGTATCCATGTGTCCCTTTTTTGCCATTATATTTGTCTGCGAGTTTTTGAAACTCGTGAACTCTATCAGAACCAGCAACCATAGTAACATGTGTATGACCCTCTTGATGCATCTTACTAAGGTGAGAGAAAAAGTTTGGTGATGATTTAGAGGAACCTTCAAATTTACCCTGTGGATGAACATGCTTAAGGTATCTGATTTTTTGAGATGAAGAAAGCGGATTTTTATATTTGTCTTGTGAGTGACTTACTATCACTCTGTGGTCTGCTTTATTTTGTCTCGCCACTGAATGTACTTTATCTACTAACTTGCTATGTCCAGCAGTAGGTGGATTCATCCTACCAAATGCGAACACCATATGTTTGTCTTTGCTCATCTGTCCCACGCCTTAATTGCGGTGAAGTTGTTAAAACTAAACTCCATACGGTCTACAAGTTTTACAGCGTTACCCGATACTCTATCTATGGCAACATATCCTTCTGGATTGACAACTTTAAATCCGTCTTTAGTTCTAACAAAAGTGTCTGTTAGTTGTTTGACCCTGTTCAACTTTCTAACTATCATCATTTTAGCATCAATCAACTCACTTTGAAATTTAAATACGTTTGCCAAGAGTCCTTGATATTTTTTCACTTCTCTCAATGACTCTTGTTTTTTCAATTCTAATTTTTTCTTGTTAGATTCTGTTTTCAACTTATTTATCTCTGTATCAAATTTAGCCTCTACCCAATCATAATATTCTGAGGCATTTTTACTGGGATTTATATTTTGTTGCAATCTAACCTTTGAGTTGTAAAATGTTTTTATTCCAGCACCAATAAATTTTCCAGTGAAAGAATTCTGTAGTCTCAAAAACTGATTGAGTTGTGCGGAATTGATAGTCCTAAATGTTCTACCAACAACCGACAACTTAGCTGTTATGGCATCTGTCTCTTGTTTTGTAAAAGTAGAGGCACCGCTGGTATCTCTATAAGATGCATCATCCATCCATACTGACCTACTCTTTCTCAGTCTGGATATGTTGGCACCGAAAGATGCTTTCATCTTCTCCAGTGAATCACCTGTATATGTTGTGTGCCAAACAACACCAATCTTGGCAGCCTTCATCTTTTGTTCTAGGTCAGACATTTTAGGAACTGCATATACGATGGTATTAGGTTGAAAAGTTGTATATCTTTTTCCATCGATGGTATCAGTTTCTAAAGTTGCATTGGTGAACATCAAATCTCCTTGAAGCACACCCTTGATACCCAACTTAGAAAATTCTTGAAATGCAATCACAAATTGTGGTTTCAGTGCTGCCGGCAATTCTTTGGCATTGTTGATTTCTTGAGTTGACTTATATAAAAACGGAGTCTTATTGAAAACAGATTTTTTTGCCACAAAGAACTTGCCATCACTAGGGTCTGTACCAGCAAATATAGCAGGAGCGCCGTCCCACTTAACTGTCATATTTACAGACGAGCGCGAACTTCCAGCCAACATATCTCTCAATGACTGTAGGAAGTTTATGGCGCCCCTTGCACCACCGATACCAAAGTTAATAATTTCATCTTCTAGATGTTCAAGATGTAAATTCTTACCGTTGGCATCTTCTGTCAAATATGAAGAAAAACCTATCATTTAAATTTCTTTTAAGTTGCATAATCAAGACTATTTATAAAAATCCTCAGCGCGTTTTTGGCCTGGGACTTTTTTTCACGCTTTTTTGCTCTGGAACCTCTTCTGCTTTTTTAAGCGTTTTCAATTCTGCTCGTAGTTCCTTGATGGTTGCCTTGAGTTTTTCTTTCTCTTGTATCTCAAACTCCAAGGCAATCTTCTTCTCTTCTAGATTCCGAGAAGTGATTTGTAGATTGGCGTTGACTGTATCCCAAGCCTGTGTTATATTGTTTCGCAACTCTTCAGCTTTGAGAAAGTTTCTCTCATACAACTTCATCTGTGCATGGACTTTCCACTTCTCAATGTAATCTATCGCTAGT
>MDTA01204127.1_pt1 | contig 11341 bp, 14 predicted proteins | sample 811151 | NCBI WGS metagenome assembly MDTA01 (sample SAMN05326648, study PRJNA326480) | marine metagenome | isolation source: seawater | place: Indian Ocean: South | collected 2010 | reverse complement strand
CTGCATCGGTGGTGAAACATAAGTTCTACTCGGTATTGTAATTGTACCTTTAGATTCAAGATATTTCATCGCTAGATATAATCCATTAGAACACGAATCTATACTACAAGCATATTTACTACCAGCAAACTTGGCAACCTTTTCTTCAAACATATCCACAACATCTCTTGGGTCATCCCATTGATATCCCAACTCTATTAATTTGTCAAGTTCAGGTCTTTGGAATTCTTTTGGAATTTTTCCAACTGGCCAACTCGTATAATGAATATCTTTTCCATATTCATTTCTTGTTTCTTCTTTTTTTAGTCCTTGATAATTACCCATTATTACTCTCCTCTTCTAACCAATGACTTCCTAATTTCTGTCCTCTCCATCCCCTTTGAATTGGGACTTTCTTTTTACATTCTACATTAAGACTCATTAGTTTACCATTTTCTTTGTCCATATGTGGTAAATAAGATTGTGAATGGTCGTCAAATTTTCCGTGCTCAGTTTCTCTCCAATTATAAATCTCCACCTCTACCATACCAATACCTTCCAATAGGTTCTTTAGACTCTTGAAATCATAGGCTGTTTTATGGTATATTGTCTTATCACCCATTTTCATTTTACCATAAAGAGGTCCTAAAAAGTCTTCTATCTTGTAGGCGAAATTATAATCTGTATATAATAGTGCCATAGATTTGAAATCAGGTACAGCCAATCTTAAAGTTCCATTGTGTTTTAAAACTTCTTTCCACCTTTTTAATAATGGTATAACCTCTTCTCTATCTAAATATTCAATAAAATGAGAAGAGTAAATTAAATCGGCAGAATTATTTGAGTAGGATTCTAAAAAAACATCCTTTGAATCGAGATGGTCGTAATCCCCACCATCAATGTGTACCCAATCATCTCCAAAGTTTCTCCAACCACAACCTATATTAAATTTCATATTAAAACCTTATCTAATTCTTGACCTTTATATGGGCCTGTCTTGTATTCGTAAACTAATGTGTTATCTTCTAATATTAAATAGGTGTGTCCACCCCCTAAAGTCACAGAACAATCGCCTTGTTTTAAAATTGGTTTACTTAACAATGTTCCATCGGTATCGTAAAAACTACATTCAACACTACCATTCACCACTACCCATGATTCTTGTGCTATAACTTTATCCTCACCATCTTTCCAAACATGCTGATGTGGTTTGAAGGTATGACCTTTACCTAACTTCATAGATGATAATTGTAAAAACTCATCTTCACTAACAATATCTTTTCTATGGTCGTATTCAATAGTATGAAATTCATGCACTCTGTGTACTATATGTAAAAGTTTATTTGGTTCTAACTTCGAATAAATTTTTTCCATAACTAATCCTTTAATGAATACGGAATAATCCCCTTCCAATTTGGATAATCTGTTTCACCAAGTCTAATCATTCCGTTATAATGATTTGGTTGCCATTCCTTATTGAACCACACTTGGGTAGCATCACTAAGTAAAGATGCCCACCAAGAAAATGTACTATTTGAAAATAATATCTTATCAAACCTACGAATAAAATTGAAGTCAAATATTGTTTCTGACATATATTTTTTCCAATCTTGATTAGTACTAACATTTACAGACGATGGTATTTCAGCATTATAATATGATTTGAATGATTTGGCGTCCTCTGAATCACTACCATCTGTAATCAAATATAACTTGTCAAATGTTATTTCATTATCCTCAATAGCTTTTTTATACCAATCAAATGGTGTGTGTATATTTGGGCCATTGTCTCCTAATCGTAAATGAACAACTAAATCATCGGTATTACTCTTTTCAACTTTTGGAAACCACGATTTAATTTGTTCTAAGTAATTTGTATAACTATGTGGATTTTCCAAATCAACGGCCTGATGTCTGTTATAATCAATATTGACAACGATTTCTTCACCATTGTGTTTTGATATGTGTTCGGGTTCACTAATAAATTCATAATCCAAAAGAGATGTCCCTTTCCAAGAATCCATTGTTCCACTATAAGTCAAATTATGACCTAATTGTTTTGATAAGATACGACCATAACTATATGCAAATAATTGATTCCCAAGTCCATTTTTCCACACGATGTTCACACACTTACTCATTTATGGCTTCCAACATCTCGTCTTTGTATTGATACCATAGTTGAGTTAGAGAATTTGAATCTCTACTTTCTTCCCAAGGTTTAGGATAGGGTTTTCTGTTTTGGTCTGGCAGTGCTCCAGCCCAATGAATAATTTTTGTAGTGTCTGTGATTCCATACTCTGTTATCTTTCTGTTGGAATCTGTCGTTGGTGCAACTTTCCAATTGTAATCATCTGATATTAAATTAAATTCAGGTACGATAGCATTTATCATGTGCTGAGTAAACAATCTTGTGGTTCCCATAAAATTAATAGAATCCACCATCGCTTCATAAACCGAATCATCTAACCACCTTTTACCTATTACCATCAAACCACAATTAATATCAGTTGGAGAACCACCACAACCTGATACCCAATCACTTGGGGCAGTTTCTAACATATCTGATATGTCCCCAATACATAACATATCACAATCGAAAAAGAATACTTTTTCATATTGTATTGACCTAAAACATTCCAATGATAAAAATGCAACTCTGTGTTTTGGATATTGTACTGGTGCGTTATTATATGTTTCATTGTTTATGTCAACGAACTCAACATGAGGAACCAATTTTTTTATCCTCTCCCTATTTTCCAAAGATAATTCAGATATCACATTACTATGTAAAACTCTTATTGGGTAATCCATAAAATCTTTTACATTTTTCTTCATAGAATAAATCATTACAAGGGCACCATCTATGAACTTGTCATCTAAATGTGTTGTAAACAAAATATTTTTCATACTCTTACCTTATACCATTTTTTATTATAAATTGAACCAAATTCTATTCCTTGAGGAAAGTAATTTAATTTCTTCATTTCATCTATTGTTTCATCATCAATCTTTTTGAATGGGTCTTCGTGTGCACAATCCATTATATTAAATCTACCATAGTCTCTAAACCAATTTCTCCAAAGTGCATTAGTATTAAATACAACACTATTATCAGGTGGTTTTGGTGGATTAGTTTTAGAGTATGATATTATACCCCAACCATCTCCTTTTGAGTTTATAGTCCCATCCTCTTCGAATGTCCAAGGTGTCATTCCTTGTACAAAGTGTTTTACCAAGTATTCCCTTTTCCAAATAGACCACCTCATACTAATTCTATGTGTGGCTTCGTTTTTTGCTTCGACTAAATTAAAACCTTTATGTGTATCCCAATGCTGATGTTCTCTTGTGACTAAATCTCTTTCTAATCCAAACCTTCCTATTTTTCTATCTGTTTTTTGTAAGTAATCTAAAGCTAAGTCATATAGTTTAGAATCTGTACGAGATGTTAACATCGAATCATCTACGGTCATCATTAACCACTCATCATTAATACTATTGAAATAGTTTCTTAAATCAGTAGACCAATTTTCTAAGGAATCATTTTCACCCAATGATACGAATTTAAAATTGTTTGGTAGTTCAAAATTCGGATTGGTATACCCTAAATATACAACCTCGATATCTTCACTCCAAAATTTATTAAATGTATAAGCAAAAGGTTGAATCAACCAATTATATTTATCACAAGTTGGGATATATAATTTTATTTTCATTTTCTTGCCAACTCATAATTTTCATAAAACCACTCAACAGTTTCTTTTAATCCATCCTCTATCGATACAAATTCATAATTAGGTAGGAGTGAGTTTAGTTTTTCAATACTCGATGGTTTCCTATACTGACCATCTGGTTTATCTTTATCCCATACAACATTACCTTTAAAATTCATATACTCTACAATCAAGTCAACCACATCTTTTATGGGTACTGCATCTGATGTAGAAAATATAATTGGTTCACTATCTGTATAATTTTCTAATACCCATTCCGTTAATTTAGCTATGTCTTTAGAAAAAATAAACTCTCTCAAAGGTTTTCCAGTACCCCACACCACGAAATCAGTATTGTTTTTTTGTGCCAAATAACACTTGTGGATAAGTGATGGTAAAACATGGCCAGTCTCAATGTTGAAGTTATCGTGGGGGCCATAGATATTTGTTGGTATTACCGAAACATATTCAATTCCATATTGTTCACGATAAGCCTTAATTTGTATATCAGCCATTCTTTTAGCATATGCGTATGGATAGTTAGAAAAGTGAGGTTCTCCAAGATGTACTTTTTGTTCGGTCAATGGAAACTCTACATTATCAGGAAAAACACAAGTAGATAAAAAACAAACTAACTTTTCTACTCCAACTAATCTTGAAGCTTCAATTACATTTGTGTTCATCATAATATTATCATAAAAATATTCACCCTTGTAGTTCATATTACCACCGAGTCCACCCACTTTACCTGCACAATGTATTACTTTTTTTGGTTTGTGATGATTAAATATATTTAATGTGGTTTCCCATTTTCTTAAATCACCATCCTTTGACGATAACTTTGTTCCGTTTTTTATTGCAGAACCTACTAAACCAGTTCCACCTGTAATTAATATATCACTCATTTATTCAACCTCGTTTCTGTTTCTGGTTGTTCGTGCATCAATATAACTTGTTTTGGTATAGCACACATGATGTCTCCTAAATTTTTGACTCCATTGTTTTTGGACTCGTGGAAAATATCCTCATAATGATGAGGTAAGTTTAATGGAAATCTTACAGAGGAATGATTTTTTAACTCAAGTAATTTGAATTTAAATGTATCAGTCTCATAAAAAGCATCCACCGATAATGAAGAACCTGGTGACCGAGAGGCAGGATAAAACCACAATCTATCACCTTCATCATAAAAATCATGATAAGGTGCCTCTGTGTATTTCCAAAGTCTTCCAATCGGCATATATGACACTCGGTTTTCTATAATTTCATTTTCAATTTTTTTCCATTCTTGATAATCAATCCTGTATTCAAAATCCTCACACAAGATGATTAAATACTTGGTCTCCACTTTATTAACGAGATTTAAAGTTACTTGTCCCCAGTCTTGTGTCAAATCGTTTGAGAAATTTAATTTGTGTATATTGTCCTTGTACAAAGATTCTACTTCATTGACATTGATTGATGTATTATAGTTTACATAAAATGGATAGTCACGAAATATACTCCCCATTTTGGATATCTCTCGTTCTATTATCTTTAACCTCTCAGGTTGTGTGCATATAAAATTTTGGACTATTGAAATCATATGTATTTGATACCTTCAACAAAGTTGTGAGAAATAGGATATTGCCTCTGTGATTCATAACACTCAGAATATCTTACACTAAGATGACTTGTACCACATTGATTCGAAACATTAAGTTTCGCCTTTGATTTAATATACAATTGTATTCTCAAGTCAATGTTTCTAAAATCTAATGCTTTATCTATGAAGTCGAATGGTGTGTCATTTAATGGTTTATGTGTGTAATAAAAGTAAGGTAATGGGTTTTTCTTCAAGACATCTACCATGACTTTTTTGTCCTTGACAAAAGTATCCTCATGATGTTTTCCATATTGAGTACCAAATCTATCCGACATCAAAAGACAACCAAAATCTTTACCACTTGTTCTGTCTTTTATTATTGCATTACCAAGTGTTTCCTCTTCGGGTGACCAATACATCTCAGGTTGGCAATCTTTCATTTCCTCTTCTTCGAATTGCCAAAACTTTAATATTTGTTTTATTAATGGTATATCGGTATTATCTTTATCATAAACTCTGTAGTGGTCGTGGAATATTTCACCATCAACAGAATCAACGAACTCATCAACATAGGGATTATTTCTAAAAATTGTCTCTACATTATTATGGTCTTTTCCAAAAATAGTTTTGAGTAATTTTTTTGATGGTACATTTACTTTACACTCAGGATATTTGTTTTTTAATAATTTTGGCATCGCAGATATTATACCCCAATCACCAATACCACTCGCGGTTCGTAATATTGTGAAGTTTCCCTCATTCAAATACTCATCAGGTATTCTTAACCCCTCCGACTCTTCGAATCCCAAGTGTAACTTATTTTCTATATTGTGAAGTTGGTTATCGACTATTCTTTGAAATATAGATAATTGTGTATTGGTAAATTTACATATAACACCTTCATGGTCTTTAAGTATTTTACCAGGTCTACAATCTGAACCTTTTGGTTCTCCGATAAATTTTACAACTTCGAATCTTTCCTCTTGTTCAACCACATCATCAACCGCATCCTTTACATCTTTTAATCTACCAGGTGGTTTAGGTAAACCATAATCATCAAAAACAAGAATCATACTTTCATTGGGTTTGGTCAATCGACATGAATTATTTATATCCATCATTACTGCAGGATACTCATGTATACAATCGATAAATACAACATCTACATCTTCAAAATCCCATTGTGTATTATAGACATCTTTTTGTTGAAATTCTATGTTATCTCTATCTTGATTGATATTCATGGCAAATTGGAACAACTCTAAATTATTTTCACAAGTTATCACTTTTTTGAATAAAAAACTCAACACTCTTGTTGTATAACCTTTATTGGTTCCGATTTCTAAACAAGTTTTATCCTTCCACTCATCACCAAAAAAATTAATCAATTGTTCCTTAAACTTAAGTGAGGTAGTATCTTTATCTTGTCTTTTATCAGGTATATCTTTTAGTATTGTTTTAGCGTCTAACATTTAACTCTTTACTGAAATTTTGGTTGTAAAATAAATTTTGTTGTTCTTGTCGTTGTATTGTTTTAGGATGATACAAACTTAACTCTTCATGTGGTGGTAAGTGTGAGTATGTTTTACATCCACTTATATATTCGTGTAATGGTCTTGTCCATCTTATTTTTTCATCATTACGAAATACACGAGCTTGATAATCAGGATAATTCACCCAACCTTTTTCTGTAACTCTCCATCCCCATTTATTGATATGTTCTTGTTCCATACCATCAATTGTATTTACTCTTGGTATCCAAATTAAATCAATACCATCGTTCATCTCTATTATCTGTGGTAGTTGGTCGAGTAATGTTTCATGTGGATATTCGTCAGCATCAATGTGAAAAACATAATCACCACTTGACTTCTCTATTACATAATTTTTTTGGTCTGAGAAATTACGATTGAGTTTTCTTTTGTAGTGTCCTATAACTTTTAGTTCAGAATATTGTTGAGACCAGCTCGTAATAACATTTTGTGTTTCTTGATTGGAATAATCATCAACTATGATTATTTCATCGTTTGGTCTTGTCTTGTGTACTAATATTTCTAATAGTTTATTGAGTTCATCTGCCTCATTGTGAACAGTAATACCATAACTTATCTTCATTAAGTGTCCTGCTGCTGTTCCATCAGAGATAACAAACCTAAGTCTCTTTGGTCTGTCTTTGTTAAAACTTTGGTATAATCATAATCACAAATTTCAATCTTTCTCATGTTACCAAGAGTTAGAGTTTTATATAATTTAGGAATTTGTCTTATTATATTACCAATATTTTTTTCATAGAATTGTTGTTGTTTAGTTCGACCTGGCGTTGCAAGTTCGATATACTTTTGATTTTTAATTTCTATAATTTGAAGTCCAAAGTTTTCCTTGATAAGATATCGAAACTCTCTGATAGGTAGAAAATCCATATCCAAACAATGTAATTTTTTATTTTTTCTATCAGCATCGTATGGATAAATATTTACTGCCAAAACAAGATATCGAGTCTTAGTAGCTGTCTTACTCCTATATCTTATTTCATAAATAGGTCCTGACTCTAACCTCTCTGGTTGAATTGTGGTCTTTCTTTTTATATTTCTTATATGTTGACTAAGATAAGCCATTCTTCAACCCATCGTTTACAATTCCCATAGTCTTACAGGCTGATAAAAATTCGTATTGTCCAAATTCTACAGCATTTTCTACATCAAGTCTTTCCGTATAGAACTCACCATCCTTGCCAGGTATGGGATAATTTTTACTTTCTTCCTCATCTACTTTTACCACACTAGCAAACTTCCATTTCCAATCAAATACAGTTCCATCAGGATATATTATACCCAACTTACCCATATTGACCACACTTGGATACCAATGAATGTTTCTTGTTTCATCTCTGAAGGACAAATCTTTTATTAATTGTGAAGTATGTTGTATGTTTTCAATGTTCTCATCTGTGTAATTAGAATTACTCATAAATCCACAATTGAAACACATATAAGAACTAAATGTTTCTTGTACATCCTCAAAACAACTATCCGAATCAAAACAATGTGGGCAAGTTATTACTCTTTCCATTATACACCCACCTTCTTTAATTTAGGTAAACCTAAATTTTGTTTTGGTTCTGATACCTTTTTGAGTGTTGGTAATTTTAAGTCGACCTTTTGTGGTTGGACTTCAAACTTTGGTAAATATTTTGTGAGTATTTCATCAAGTTTTTTTGTCATATCGGACAAAGTAAATTTGGTCTTGTTAACTATTGCTAATTTCTTTGCCTTAATTTTATACTTGTCGTAGTTATTGAAAACTTCTTTCATGACATTACTTGCATATTGATAGTTTACTTGAAACCATTGTGCTCCTTCAACATTAAACTCTTTTGGAAATGAATTTGGGGGGACATTTACTAAACCACCCGGTAGTAATAATGCATCAGTATTTAGGAAATCTAATTGACCACTCCAATTTGAAGCTATAATAGGTTTTTCACTCAAACTTGCTTCAAGTAATGGACGACCAAAACCTTCACCATGAGTGAATGTGATGTGTGACTTTACTTTTGGATGATTATAGAGTTGGTTAATTTCCTCATCTCTCAAATCTCCATGTAATACATACACATTAGGTAATGTGCCCTTCACATCTTTTTTGATATTATTTATCTTCTTTAAAATGTCTTCTCTATCTAATATACAAGGTGTAGCACCACTTGTTTTCAATATTAGTGCTGGTTGATTTTTTTGATTTTTAAATGTTTCTAAAAATACCTTTACCAACATTCCTAAATCTTTTCTATCCTCACCTAAATTACCTTGTAACCAATGACCTACATGGAGAAAACAAAAATCTTCCTTAACTTCTTTCATCTCATTGACTAAATCAAGTGAAAACTCTTTCGTTGTTTTGTAAATATTAGAATCAAAACCCTCGAACAATACTTCCACTGGTTTTTCACTAACAACTTTACCTATTTTCTTTTTAGTTTTTTCATCAAACTTATCAAAACTTGTCTTTTCAATCGTATCCTTGACAAATTTTGCAGGTACGATATTCAAATTCATACGATTCAAACCTTCAATCCAATATGCTGGACATACAGTTGTCTCTATACCAGCAGTAATACCAATATTGTACTTACCCAAAGCATTAAATTCGTTTGGAACCACAATATGAATGTGCACTTCTGGTTGACGCTCAACCTCAGGTGACTTTAATAATCTTTTGATAATCGGTAAGTCTTGTGGGTTATCCTCACTTAGTGCATTTTGAGGTGTACTTCCCCATCTGACTGGCCATATTCTAACATCATATTTATCCAATTCAATAAGACTTCTACATATATCTCTACTATGTGCACCATAACCACTTCTTGTCCCTACTGGTGCTGTAACTAAAACCATTGGTTTCATAAATTCTCCTATGCTTGATACATTGTAAATCGTTTACGAGGTTTCCATTTTTCAAATGCTGTATTCATATGGTCGATAAATCTCTGACACATATTTTTACAAGACATTCCAACCTCTTCTTTCAACATCCATTCTCGACCTTTTTTTCCGAATGAAGTTCTTTTTTCTTTTGGTGTTTCATACCACTCACGAATACGAGTTCCTAAATCTTCCCATCTTGGTCTATCATCAAAAATGTATGGTGTCGGTACTGAACCTTGTACAGAACGACATGCTGGCCAAATTGGTTTTACCCATTCACCCCAAGTTAAATCTGCGTTATGTTCCCATTTATCTCTGTCGTGAAACGATACAATCTCTCTGTAATCTTCATATCCTACATGCTTACCATTTAACTCAAATCCACATTGGTCTTGTAATCCACCAGTAACATTCACAATAATTGGTGTACCAGCCATTACTGCTTCTGCAGTTCCTAAACCAAAACCTTCGTTACTAGCTATGTTGACTTGAATGTCGGCTATATTATAGATAAAGTTTAATTGTTTATCTTCTAATTTATTGTGAGAGAATATCACATCGTAATCAGGACACAAATTAGATACGACTTCAGGTAAATCTGTTCCATTCTTATCAACGGGTTGGGTGTGCATCACTAATACACATTTTTCTGCCTTTTCTTTCGGTAAGTTATCACAGAAAGTTTTATAACCCATTATAACATCAGCAGGTAACTTTCTTCTAATATTTCTATTATTCCAAAAAACAATAAAGTCGTAATCCTTACCCTTTGTTAATTGTCTTTTGAATCCAGTGAGTTGTTTGAATTCTTCATCATTTTCATCAATAGGATAAAACTTTTCTTCAGGTATACCATGAGGAATGTATGTACAATCCCAATCTGTTCTTGGTTTTTTCTGAGCAACTTGTTCAACAATATTTACGGTCTGTTTTGATATGTTCATAATCAAATCAGAACTCTCGTAAAAGAATTCATTGTATCTTGGGTATGGTAAGTCATCCCAAATGTTGTAATAGAATATTGGAATCTGTTGTCTAATTTCATGTTCCATTTGATATAACCAAACCCAAAATCTTGGGTCGGTATAATGTAGAATGGCATTAGGTTGCTCAATATTCATTATCTGTCTGATTAACTCTTGATTACCATAACCACTTACTGGATAAATCTTCAAACTGGCATCTTCAATTCCAGTCTCTTCACGAACTGAATCATTCATATCAACCACTTTACCTTCTTCAGGATGTTTGATTGCACCTGCAACTTGTACCCAATCGAAGTGTTTAAGTGTCCCCAAAACAAAATTTTTAGAAACCGTACCCACTCCACTACTCATTCTGAGGTCATCTGATAACAATAATATTTTTTTCTTTGCCATAATTAAAACCTACTTCCACTAACTTTTAAGTCACGGTGTTGTTTAATAGTTAAATTATAATCATCATCAGTAAGGAATTTATGTATAGACCGATTAACAAGTTTTTGCAGTGTAAAATCTTCATTCAAGGACTTTATCTTAAACTTTTTATATAACCCATCTAAAACCTTAACCGATGTTAATTTCGTATTACTTTTCATAACATCTCCATATATACATATATAAGTATATACTTAGTTTAAAATTATCACTTTTTTATTT
>MDTA01074910.1_pt1 | contig 11341 bp, 11 predicted proteins | sample 811151 | NCBI WGS metagenome assembly MDTA01 (sample SAMN05326648, study PRJNA326480) | marine metagenome | isolation source: seawater | place: Indian Ocean: South | collected 2010 | reverse complement strand
GAGCCACACCGATGCGGAAGCCGCCCGTCAGCAGTTTGTTGAATAGGAAGAGGCGTTCGTTGGGCAGTGATTCCCAGATCGCGAGCACAGTGTTGCTCTGCTCCTCAGGTTCCATCGTCGCAACGGCAGGCAGCAGTTCTTCCATCCACCAGTGCATTGGCGGTGAACCGCTCAGTTGCTGGATCCAGGTCGTCACCTTGGAGTTGTCATTGCGAACAGGGATGTCGTGTTTCAGCTGAGGCCAGAGCAGCGAGAGTGTTTCTGCCGAATCTCCAACATGGCTCTGACAGTCTTCGAACAGCCAGTCAGGCATCGCGCTCGCCTGCTGAAGAATGTCGCGCAACCGGCGACCTGTGATCAACCGTTTGCGCCGTTCACCCATCAGCAGCAACACCGCCCACGCGGCGTCATGGGCATCGGCTTGCTGCAGATGCCCTGCGATCAAATCAATCTTGCGTTTCGTCCCTGTGCTCTGGTCCAGAGCCTCGATCAGAGCCGCGAAAGCATCCATGCCAAAGCTGTCTCAGGCGCTTGCTCAGTAATTCCAGCGGTTGTCCTCATTCGGACCTGTGACCTGAACGTTGCAGTCTTTGATGCGGGCTGCTGCGCTGTTGAAGGCTTTCACGTAGCTGATGGCTGATTCAGATTCACTGACTTCACTCAGGGCCCTCTGCAGATTGGCCAGAGTGCTACCGACCTGATCCCGTGTCAGCGCTCCGCTCGCCAGACCACCGCAGATGGCCTGTGCTGCAGCACTCCCATCAGCGGGGAAAACAACGGTGTCGATCTCTTCAATTGTGATCGTCACCTGTTGGGCATGGACCGATCCTGCAGTTGCAGCGATCAACATCATGAGGCCGGTCAGAGTTGAGCTGTGGATCGCCATCGTTGCGGAGACGGTCCTTGAGATTAGGTCAGGCAAGCTGATCGAGTGGTTGGGCAACAAGACCGTGTCTCTCGCGCAGAAAGCGCGCGAGCACATCGCTCTGACCGTGGGTCACATAGACAGATTCAGCTCCGCTCTGCAGCACCGTGCTGACCAACCCGTGCCAGTCGGCATGGTCACTGAGCACGAAGCCTCGTTCATAGCCCCGACGCCGCCTGGCGCCCCTCACCGCCATCCACCCAGACGCAAAGGCTGTCTGAGGTGAGCGGAACCGCCGCATCCAGGCGGAGCGATGGGCTGAAGGTGGCGCAAGGATCAGTCTTCCCGCAAGAGGATCCTTGCGCGGCAGTTCACTCACAGGCCGACTCGCCGTCATCGCCACACCTGCCTCGCGATAGTGGCGCGTGACGGTTTCAACGGCTCCGTGCAGCAGCACTTCCTCCTCCACACCAATGGCTTTCAGCTCGGCCAAAAGACGCTGCGCCTTGCCGAAGGAGTAACAGAACAGCAGTGAAGGATGCTCGCGGTCTCCATGCCACCAGTCGCGGATCTGTCGGGCGACTGTTGCTCCAGGCTCCCAGGCGTAGATCGGCAACCCAAACGTGGCTTCAGTGATCATGACGTCGCAGGGCACGACTTCAAAAGGTTCACAGCTGGGGTCTGGGCATCGCTTGTAATCGCCGGTGACCACCCACACCTGATCGTTGACCATCAATCGGATCTGTGCCGACCCCAGCACGTGCCCCGCGCTGTGAAACGAAAGGCACGCCTGATTCAGCCAAAACTCCTTGCGGTAGGGGACCGAATGGAGATTGATCTCACGCCCCAATCGTTGGCGGAGCACCCCTTCACTGACGTCCACAGCCCAGTATTCACCGCATCCAGGTCTGGCGTGATCCGCATGGGCGTGTGTGATCAAGGCTCTTGCGACAGGCCTTGAAGGATCAATCCAGGCATCCGCCGCTCGGCAATACAGACCGCTGTCGGTTCGCTCGAGCACGTTCATCCGACAACTTTGGCAACTCCGCTCTGCAGCTGTGTCCTCAGGAGGCTGAGACAACCTCTCCCAGGATCACTTGCTCATTTCGAGCATGCGCCTGATCGGTGCTTCCGCCTTGGAACGAATCGACTCTTCCATTGTGATCTGCGGTGAGAGTGTCTCCAGGCAGTCGCGTAGTTTTTCCAGATTGTTCATGCGCATGTAGGGGCAGGCATTGCAGCTGCAACCATCGAGGCCAGGGACATCAAGCAGGGTTTTCTTCGGCACCCGCTGCTTCATCTGGTGCAGGATCCCAGGCTCGGTGAGCACGATGAATGTTTCCGAATCGCTGGTCTCGGAGTGAACGAGAAGTTTGCTGGTTGAACCGATGAAGTCGGCGAGGTCAAGCAGATTTTCCTGACATTCCGGATGGGCAATCACCTCCGCATCCGGATGATCCAGTTTGAGTTTGAGCAGTGCTTCTTCGCTGAAGGTTTCGTGTACGAAGCAGCGTCCGGGCCACAGAGTGAGCTCCCTTCCGCTTTGGCGCTCCACCCAGCGTCCGAGGTTCCTGTCGGGCGCGAAGAGCACGGGTTGTTCTTCGGGAAGCTGTTTCACCAGATCAACGGCGTTGCTGCTGGTGCAGATCAGGTCGCTCTGAGCCTTCACCGCCGCTGTGCAGTTGATGTAGCTGACCACCAGATGATCGGGGTGACGTTCGCGAAAGCTGGCGAATTCATCGGCGGGGCAATCGTCGGCCAGTGAGCAGCCCGCATCGATATCGGGCAGCACCACTGTTTTCTCAGGGCTCAGGATCTTGGCGGTCTCCGCCATGAAGTGCACCCCGCAGAACACGATCACATCGGCGTCGGTGTTGGCGGCCTTTCTCGACAGCTCAAGGGAGTCACCGATGAAGTCGGCGATGTCCTGAATTTCAGGCTCCTGGTAATAGTGCGCCAGGATCACGGCATTGCGTTCCTGGCGGAGCTGGTTGATCGCCGCGACAAGTGCGGTGTCAGAGCTCATCGGGGCCTTCTGGGGCAGGATGGCACCAGCCTAGAAGTCGTTCTGACATCACTCCGTCTTGCCATTGCCGGAGACCTCCATGGTGACTGGGGGGAGAGAGATGCAGAACTGATTGGCCGATTGCAACCGGATGCACTCCTTTTCGTGGGCGATCTCAGCGATGGAGATCTGCGCATGGTCAAGAGCATCACTGAGCTGTCGCTGCCTGTGGCCGTCCTGCTTGGAAATCATGACCGTGGACGCGACAGAAGCGGTGAGCTTCTTCAGCGGCAGATCGCCATGTTGGGAGAGCGCCACTGTCCATGGAAATTGCGTGAATGGTCCCAACCTCCGCTGGCGGTGGTTGGTGCGAGGCCTTGCAGTGCTGGCGGTGGATTTCACCTGTCGAAGGCGGTGCAAGCGGTTTTCGGGCCGATCACAGAAACACAGTCAGCTGACTGGATTGTTGATGCCGCCAGGCAGGCTCCGGATCACTGGCCTCTGGTGGTGCTCGCTCACTCCGGGCCGACGGGCCTGGGGTCAGAGGCCAACAGTCTCTGTGGTCGTGACTGGAAGAAACCTCATATCGACTGGGGGGATCGGGATCTGGCCATGGCTCTGGATCGTATGCAGCAGAGCCGCCCTGCCGACCTTGTGGTCTTCGGCCACATGCATCATCAACTCAAGGGAAGCCGCGGTGAGCGGATCACATTTCACCGCGATCGCCGAGGCACCTGCTTTGTGAATGCGGCGTGTGTTCCCAGAATCGGTCTGGACGAATCAGGTCAACCGCTCCATCACCTCACCTGGGTGGAGTTCACAGGAACCGAACCTTCGCTGATCAGTCATCGCTGGTACCGCCCGAGTGGTGAACTGAGCTACGAACAGACCCTGCACCGGGTTGTCACGCCCGGGCCGGCTCGATGCTGATCTACGTCTGTGTGAGCAGTCATGGTTACGGCCATGCCGCCCGTCAGGCTGCGGTTCTGATCCAGTTGCACCGTCTTCGCCCTGACTGGCATCTGGTCATCAGCTCCGGCGTTGATAGGACCTTTCTCGATCTAGTTCTTCGCAATGTGCCGGTGAGCAGAAGAACGGTTCGCTGGGATGTGGGCATGCTTCAGGCTGATGCGCTGGCTGTGGATCAGTCGGCAACGCTGGACGCCCTCCAGCAACTGGACAACGACCTGCCCGCAGTCCTGCAGAGCGAGGTCGACTGGATTCGCTCCCAGAACAGCCCGACCGTTGTGGTGGCTGATATTCCACCTGCCGCCGCTGATCTGGCCCAGCAACTGGATGCCCCTCTGGTCTGGATGGGCAATTTTGGTTGGGATGAGATCTATGCGCCTCTTGGCGGTGCGTTTCGTCCCTGGGCTGACAAGGCCACTGCGGCTTATCAACGGGGTCTGCTCTTGCTGCGCTGTCCGTTTTCGTTGCCCATGCAGTGGTCGCTGCCTGAGCAGGCGCTTCAGCTGGTTGCGGCTGATCCAGAGCCGGTTCCCTTGGATCTGGAGGAGCGACTTCGCGGTGATTGCCGGCAGAAAGTGTTGGTTGGTTTTGGTGGTCTTGGTTATTCCCTGGATCCCGATCTCTTTAAGAAGTGGCCTCAAAACCTCTTCCTGATGGCTGCACCTAAGGACTTCAGGCAGCACGAGCAACTCGCAGAGAACGGCAATGTGGTTCTGCTGCCGCCAGGGCTTAGGCCGCTGGATCTGATGCCGTTCTGTGATCGACATCTCGGCAAGCCAGGTTTCAGCAGTTTCTGTGAAGCGATGTCCAGTGGCCTTGGACTTCACGTGGTGGAACGTCAGGGATTCGCCGAGGCAGCGGTGCTCATGGATGGTCTGAGAACCCACGCAGCCCACAGAGTTCTCACTCGCCAGTCTCTGGAGCGTGGTGACTGGCAACTGGATCAGGCCCTGAACTCACCAGCTGGCGTTCCTCTGTCAGCAGGTGGGGCTTTCCAGGCTGCTGAGGCGCTTCAATCGGTCGCCATCAATACTGTTAAGCAAGGCTGATTCTTTCAATTAATTCAGCTTATCCCCGCTTGAAAACAACTCTGTTCCTGGGCTTTGCCTGCTTCGTTGCAGCGGATTGAATGCCGGACGGTCGATCGCCTGTCACAGGGGTTCTGGGATCTAAGTCCTCAGTTCGACACAGTTTGGCCGTGTTTTGACTACACAGGATTCCCTGAATCCCGCGAATCATCCACAGAATTCACATCATCTTCTGAATTCGGGCCTGATTCTGTACTTCGACCTTTTTGTATGACTTCCCTTGCTCTGACTGCCTGTCGTTGTCTTTCAGGCGCCGTTGCAAGTGTTGTTCCACTCCTCGCCACCCTGCCTGCTCCAGCGGCTCGTGCAGCGCTTCCCGCGCTTGAGAGCTCCCGTTCACGGCTGGTGATGCTCGAAGAGGATGCCAAGACCTCAGCGCTCCCCTACATCATCACTCCGGAGCGCCGGGCGATGTTGAACACCATCCGTTTTGCTGAAGGCACCTGGAAGGGCGGCCATGATCTTGGCTATCGCGTGATGTTCGGTGGCGGTCTGATGGCATCGATGGATCGCCATCCCAACCGAGTGATTTACTCCTCCCGCTACGCCAGTGCTGCTGCTGGTGCGTATCAGTTCATGCCCTTCACGTGGGACATGGTCAAACGTCGTCTTGGCGTCCGAGGATTCGGACCTGAGGTCCAGGATCAGGGTGCCCTGTTTCTGATTCAGCGTCGCAAAGCTCTTGGTCTGACCGACACCGGTGTGATGACTCCTCAGCTTGCAGCCTTGCTGGCACCTGAATGGGCTTCATTCCCCACACTGCGAGGCAGAAGCTATTACGGGCAACCCGTGAAGCGTTTCGCCAATCTGCAGGGGTTCTTCAATGTGAATCTTGCTCAGCTCCGCAAGATTCGTGACGAGCGACGCTCAGCACTTTCGGCACAGAACTCTGGTCAAACCAATCTTGACGCTGTTTCAGATTGCTTAGGCCCTGCCTTTTCGTGCGAGATGCCCTGAGGCATCCCGCTTGACTCAGCCATCGTTGCTCGATTCGTTCAATTTCCGTCCGACCGTCGCTCCTGCGATCAGATAGGCAGCGATTCCTCCAGCCATAAACCCCATGCCGTTGCGAATCAACGGCAGCAGTTCGTTGGTGCGGGTGATCACGGGTGCGACACCGAACACCCCGAACAGCATCACCCAGAGAGGTGAGACCAGTAGAAGCCAACCCCAGGCAATACGTTCACCCTCCTTGCGTGGGTAGGCCGCGAATCCTGCAATCAGACCACCCAGAATCGATGTGCTCAGGGTCCAGAGCCACTGCTCGGTCGGCAGGCCTGGAACCACCTGGCAACCACCGCGATCCAGGCAGAGTTCCACGGCATCCAGTGCCGCCAGAATGGCTCCGTCTTCTCCGTGATCCTTCACATAGAACTGGTTGCCGTAACGGGTCTGCAGCTCGACCCACCACGTTCGCGGCATCAGCGCAAACAGAGCATCTCCAACGTTGAAGTTGAGCAGATTGCCCCCACGAGGATCCGCCACCAGCAGCAGGCTGCGCTCGTCCAGCCCCCAGAACTCCTTGACGGCCAGCCCGGGTGTGCGTTCGTACTGGGTCAATACTCTCAATTTCCAGCCGCTGCGTTGCTCAAAGGCATCGAGGGAAGTCTCCAGTGACTGGCGCTGTGTCTGGCTGAGCGCCTTGGCCAGGTCAATGACTGGTGTCGGATGGTCCGGGAGCAGATCGGGGTTGTCGATGGCCCCGGCAGGCGCGGCGAACATCACCAGCAGAGCTGCAAGGCTTAGCAGTGTCTTCAGGCCACGCTTCATTGCTTGGACACCCATGATTCAGAGCGAGTGCACGCCATTCTCACCTCATGAAGGCCTCTGATGTGCCCTGCCCTGAATGGTTGCAGCAGCGACTGCAACAACAGGGCGAACGCGTGCCCTTCTCCACCTTCATGGACTGGGCACTGCATGACCCCGTCCACGGTGCATATGGCAGTGGTCATCTCCGCGTTGGCAAAGCCGGTGATTTCGTCACGTCTCCCTCACTCGGGGATGCCTTCTCAGGTCTGTTGATTCATCAGCTGATCGAGTGGCTGGAGTTGCTTGCCGTTCGCCACCCAGAAGCGCGGCTCTCGATCGTGGATGTGGGGCCTGGTGAGGGTGATCTGATCGCGCAATTGATCCCATTGCTTCAGACGGCACTTCCTCACTTGCTTCCGCGACTGGAGTGCGTACTTGTGGAGATCAATCCAGGGATGCAAATCCGCCAGAAACAACGTCTTCAGGCGTCAGAGTCCTTGCCTTGTCGGTGGTGCTCACTGGAGATGCTTGCCGAGCAACCGATCATCGGCATCATGCTGGCCCATGAATTGCTCGATGCTCTGCCGGTTGAGCGTCTGATCCTCAGAGACGGATCTCTCCGTCGCCAGATGGTCAGGCTTCAGACCTCAGGGAATGAAGACGGATCCCTGTTGATCTGGGATGACGAGCCCCTTCCCTCATCACTGGAGACTCAGATCCAGGCGCAGACGGTTCGCGACGGTTTCACTCTGCCCCCAAGTGGGGCTCAGGAGGGATGGGCAACGGAGTGGCATCACTTGCTGGCGCCCTGGATGCAGCAAGCATGCGCAGCCATGGCTGATGGCATGTTGCTGGTGGTGGATTACGCCATGGAGGCAAGTCGCTACTACGCCTCCCGTCGTCGTGATGGAACGCTGTTGGCCTACAGGCGTCAACAGGCCTCGTCCGATGTGCTCCGCGATGCGGGTTTTCAGGACATCACGGCCCACCTCTGCCTGGAAACCCTTGTGGGGTCAGCCTCTGAGGCGGGTTGGTTGTTCGCCGGTCAGTGCCGTCAGGGAGAAGCTCTGCTGGCTCTGGGTCTTGCCGAACGTCTGACGACATTGCAGCAGCTGCCAGGTGAACAGCTCGCAGAGGCCCTCCGTCAGCGGGAAGCCCTGCTGAGACTTGTTGACCCAGGTTGCCTGGGAGAACTTCGCTGGTTCGCCTTTCATCGCACATCACCGGGTGGCGCTGAAGTCCCTGAGCCGGTCAGTCTGTTTCTGAGTGAACCGTCCTGATCAGTTGAGTGAGTCGAGGCAATGGCTGACGTCTTCATTGTTGATTTCGTCGCTGATGATCACATCACCGATCCGGGTCGGCAGGACGAAACGCAGACGCCCATGGCGAACCTTCTTGTCGCCGCGGAGCGTCTTCAGCGCCGCTTCATGATCCAGCCTCGGCCAGGCGACCGGTAGACCTGCCTTTTCGATCAGCTTCACCTGTCGTTGCTGATCGGCTTCGCTCCAGAGCCCCTTCTGAACGGCGAGCCGTCCAACCGCCACCATGCCGATCGCCACGGCTTCGCCATGCAGCCAGGTGCCATATCCAGTCAGGGTTTCGACCACATGGCCAAAGGTATGGCCGTAATTGAGAATGGCGCGACGACCTCCTTCCCTTTCGTCGGCTGCGACAACGCTGGCCTTGGCTTGCGCTGATCGCACAAGGATGTCGTGGAGCATCGTTGGATCCATCGCTGCTGGATCGGAGAGGTCGGAGGCTTGCTCCAGACGCTCGAACAACTCGGGGTCTCCGATGACTCCATACTTGATGACTTCCGCCATTCCCGCTCGGAATTCCCTCACAGGGAGCGTGTTGAGTGTCAGGGGATCAATGACCACCAGTCTTGGCTGGTGAAAAGCACCGATCAGATTTTTTCCCCTGGGATGGTTCACACCGGTCTTGCCACCGATGGAGGCATCCACCATCGACAGGAGAGTGGTCGGCACCTGAACAACGCCGATGCCGCGCAGCCAGCAAGCTGCAGCGAAGCCGGTCATGTCGCCGACAACCCCACCACCCAGAGCCAGCATCAGGGAGGTGCGCTCCAGCCCTTCCTGTTGTGCTTTGTCCAGGATCAAACTGAGTGTGTCCAGGGTCTTTCGTTCCTCACCCGCATCGATCTCCAGCAGAACGGGATCAAACCCCGCCGCCTGGAGACCATTGAGGCAGCTGTCGCCATACGGACCTGCGACATCAGGGTTGCTCACCACAAGAATTCTGGTTCCGCTCCGGATCTGCAGGTCGGCCAGGGCGGTGCCGATCGATCCGACCATCGAACGGCCAATGATCACGTCGTAGGGATTGCGCTCTAGTGAAACCGTGATCCGTGTGCATGCCTGCAACTCAGCTGCTTTCGCTGTGCTCATGCTCATGGGCCTGCGGTGCGATCCGCTGATGTTTCGATCGACTGACCTTATCCTCAGCCGGTGGACCTTTGAGTTCGATGAACCCAGTCTCCAGGCCAGATCGGCGCACAAGCCTGACAGCCTGGGGCTTTCTTGCGCCTGCGCTCACGCTGCTGAGTGTCTCCGTGCTGATTCCGGCTGTCATGGCCCTGGTGATCAGCTTCACGCAGACCGGACTGGATGTCTCTGAACCTCTGCGTTTCATCGGACTGGCCAACCTGCGCAGGCTCGCCGGTGATCCGATGTTCTACCGCGTGCTGAGCACCACCCTTGTTTACCTGGTTGGCGTGGTGCCACCGGTTGTTCTCGGCGCTCTGGCCTTGGCCGTGTTGGTGAACCGGATCCTGCCCGGGATCCACTGGTTGAGAGCAGCGTTCTACACGCCGGTTCTGGTATCGATCGTGGTGGCTGCCATCGCGTTCCGCTGGCTTTACGCCGAAAACGGATTGATCAATGGCTGGCTTGAGACCCTGATCGGATCGGGTTTCATCCCCATCGACTTTCTGACCAACCCGCTGTTGGCATTGCCTTCAGTGATGCTGGTCACGCTCTGGAAAGGTCTCGGCTACTACATGGTGATCTTTCTCGGTGGGCTTCAGGGGATTCCCAAGGAGTTGTACGAAGCTGCGGAACTGGATGGCAGTGAGGGGTGGAGGAAACACCTCGATATCACCCTTCCTCTGCTGCGTCCTTACGTGACGCTTGTTGCGGTGATCTCCGCCATTGCAGCCACCAAGGTGTTTGAGGAAGTCTTTCTGATGACTCAGGGAGGTCCTGCCGACTCAACCAGGACCCTCGTTTACTACGTGTATGACCAGGCTTTTGCAGAGCTTGAGATCAGCTATGCCTGCACTGTTGGGCTCGCGCTGTTCCTGATTGTGTTGCTGCTCACGGCGATCAGGTTTGCATTCGCTGAGGACCGATCGCTGATCTAGAGATCGCCCATGAGGGTCGGATGTCAAGCTTCAAAGGACGGAAACGACCGCCATGGCAAGCGCTGCCGGGACAATTGGAGTTGTTGGGGGTGGTCAGCTCGCCCTGATGCTCTGTGAAGCAGCGCAGTCGAGGGATGTGGATGTGGTCGTTCAAAGCGCCTCTGATCACGATCCTGCGATGGCTGTCGCACGCGAGCAGGTCTCGGGTGCGCCTACGGACGCTGTGGCCACGGAGGAGCTTTCGAAGCGTTGTCAGCACATCACCTTCGAGAACGAGTGGATTCCTGTGGATGCGCTGAAGAAACTGGATCCAACTGGGGTGATGTTTTCTCCATCCCTCACCAGTTTGCTGCCGTTGGTCAACAAACTCTCGCAGCGACGACTTCTGGATGATCTTGAAATTCCCAGTCCTGCCTGGATCGCCTTGGATGAAATCAACACCCAGTTACCAACTCTTCCTACCGACTGGACGTTTCCGGTGATGGCCAAAGCCGCTCATGGCGGTTACGACGGCAAGGGCACCCGCGTGATTCGTGATCTCAATGCTCTTCAGGAACTGCTGGAGAGTGTGTCCGCTGAGGATTGGCTGCTGGAGACCTGGGTGACATATGAACGTGAACTGGCGCTGGTGGTTAGTCGCGATCGTGAGGGGCGGATCCGCAGCCTCCCCTTGGTGGAAACGCATCAGAAGAATCAGGTCTGTGACTGGGTTCTGGCTCCTGCGCAATCGGAACAACTGTTGGAAGCCACCGCTTACAACGTGGCGGCTTCATTGCTCACCAGCCTGAATTACGTGGGCGTGATGGCGCTGGAATTCTTCTACGGACCTGAGGGTCTGATGGTGAACGAGATTGCCCCGCGCACGCACAACTCAGGTCATTTCTCCATTGAGGCCTGCAGCAGCAGTCAGTTCGATCAGCAGCTTTGCATCACGGCTGGTCTTCCTGTTCCCTCAACCGATCTTGTGGCGCCTGGAGCGATCATGGTGAATCTTCTGGGCTTGCCTTCAGAAGGAGCTGAACCGCTGAAGTCGAGGCTTGCTGCTCTGGAGTCGATTCCAAGCTCCCACCTGCATTGGTATGGGAAACAGGAAATGCCTGGGAGAAAGGTCGGCCATGTGACCGTGCTGCTTGAACAGTCCGATCCTGCGGCTCGTGAGCAGGAAGCCCGCAGCCTTCTGGATCAAATCCGTGAGGTCTGGCCGAATCCCTTAAATTGAGCTCGGACTACCTGGTTGGTGACAGCCTTTCTCTAGTGCTCTGATCTGACTCTCTTTCGACTTG
>MDTA01008060.1_pt1 | contig 11342 bp, 11 predicted proteins | sample 811151 | NCBI WGS metagenome assembly MDTA01 (sample SAMN05326648, study PRJNA326480) | marine metagenome | isolation source: seawater | place: Indian Ocean: South | collected 2010 | reverse complement strand
GGTTCATTACCTGTAATATAAGTTTTACCTGCACTTTTAATCTCATCAAGCGATATCGATTCAGAGATCTTGTAATAATCATCTAACAGTTTCCAGCTCATGTCCTTAGTTTCAAGCATTCCAACTTGCATAGCCTGATAAAAGACAGAATCAAACTTATATATGTTATTAGCTCTAATACGCGCTTTAGCACTTGATAATTCTTCATCAGTAATGGTATTAATTGACTCATCTGAAAATTGCTCTAGAAGATGAGATTTTAATTCTATTGGCTTCACATTATCCCTTGGTGTCCCACCAACAATAACTAAATTAGGGAATTCATTATAAGTATCATTCGATATAAATGTATCGAGTGCAACTTTCTGTGTGTTAACTAAATTTTCAGTCAATCGTGATGAGTAACCACCATCAATAATCTCCAAAAATAGGTCAAAAGCATACAGCTGTCGCATCTCTTCCTCATTAAACTTTGGTTTTTTAAATGATAAAAATATTACTGGTTTTGATACATCTTCGTATACCTCAAAAAATTCCTTAGTTTCAAATTCTACTGAGGGTGCTATCGAAATAACATGTTTCTGATTTTTGATTGAACCATAATACTTCTTAATATACCTTTTCACTTTATCTTTATCAAAATTACCTGCAATAATAACTACTGCGTTATTTGGCTGATAATAAGATTTATACCAGTTTTGTAAATCCTTTTTTGTGGTATTTTCAATATCTCTCATCGTTCCTATAATCGGAATACCGTAATTATTCATACCGAATGCATTAACCATTATTTTTTCAAAAGTTTTGGATACAGGATTATCGTCTGTTCGGAGTCTTCGCTCCTCTTTTACTACATTAATCTCTTTTTTAATTTGATTTAGATCTAAATTTAAATTTCTAAGTCTATCCGATTCCAATTCAATGCACTTTTCTAAATCAGATTTATGAACTTTTTGAAAATAACCAGTAAAATCTTTGCTTGTAAACGCGTTTTCAGTCCCGCCCATTTTTTTCACAATGGAGGAAAATTCACCAGGGCCTAGGTTCTCCGTTCCCTTAAACATCATATGTTCTAGTATATGAGATATCCCAGTTTTACCTTGAACTTCATCACTCGATCCAACTTTGTACCATATACTATTTACAACAGAGGGGCTCCTATTATCTTCAATAAGAATAACCTTCAAACCATTTTCTAACCGATATTCCTCCACTCTGTCTGAAAACTTAATTCCAGCATGCGCAGTTGACAGTAAAACTAAAACCACTAAAAAATTAATTGATTGACCTATACGAAACATATCGCAATAATATCAAAAAATTACTTTATTTGTCTGAATAATGTATCGAGTATAATCTGTTTTTTTTGATATCAATCACTTGAAATAAGGTATTCTACAACTATAATTATAGGCAGAATATGAACAAAAACTTAACAAATAGGCCAATTGCTAAGGAAGTCGCTTTAGATTTAGAATCATCTGATGCTCTTAATTATTACCTAGCGCAACTTAGAGAAACACCTCTTTTGTCAAAAGAACAAGAAGAAGAATTATTTTACAGGCTCCAGAACTCTGAAGATGTGGACGCTGCACGCAAACTTGTCATGTCACATCTTAGATTTGTAGTTCATATTGCAAAAACATACAAAGGGTATGGTTTGCCGCTTCTAGATATTATCCAAGAGGGCAATGTTGGTCTAATGAAAGCTGTAAAAAAATTCGATCCAAGCAAGAAAGTACGATTATTGTCCTTCGCTATTTACTGGATTCGAGCTGAAATCCATGAATTCGTTCTAAAGAATTGGAGAATAGTAAAAGTAGCAACAACAAAAGCTCAAAGAAAACTTTTCTTTAAGTTAAGAAGTAAGAAAACGTCTTCTAGTTGGTTATCAGAGCAAGAAACAACGGATATCGCATCAGAGCTAAATGTAGATAGTAAAACTGTTAAGCTTATGGAAAATAGACTCAGTAGTACAGACGTAGCTTTTGATCCCTTAGAAGATGACGAAAACACACCATCTAGTTATTTATCGCAGAATACAAACCCTCTGTCTGTCTTAGAAGCTCAAGATTCTGAGGATAATAATACAAAAAAACTTGCTCTTGCCCTTAATCAACTTGATGAGAGAAGTCGTGACATCATATCGCAGAGATTTTTATCTGAAAATAAACCAACACTTGATGAACTCTCAAAAAAATATAATGTTTCTAAAGAGAGAATACGTCAGATCGAAGAGAAGTCACTCAGCTTACTAAAAGATTCAATACTTCTTGCTTAACATCATAACATCAAAAAATAGTGATCTGCGAGTAACGCCGCGAATAATAGTGCTAGATATGTAATTGAGTATTTGAATAGCATGAAAGCTTTTCTAATATTTTTAGTAACGTATAGATCATAAGAATCATAAATAAACTTACCGCCAAGTATTATTACCGATATTAAATAAATATAAGATACTAGTCCTAATAAGTAAGGAAATAAGGTGATGCAAAATAAGAGGATTGAATAGAGAAATATATGTAACCTCGTGAAGTCGTCACCATGAGTCACCGGTAACATTGGTATATTTGCTTTACTATAATCATCTTTCTTATAAACAGCTAATGCCCAAAAATGCGGCGGTGTCCACAGAAAAATAATTAGAAATAGTAGCAATGGCAGCTCACTTACGCCATTGGTGATAGCTGTCCATCCAAGCAAAGGGGGCATTGCTCCAGCGATACCACCAATTACGATATTTTGAGATGTCAGATTCTTTAAGTATACAGAGTATATAATCGAATAAACTATTATTGAGAAAAGTGTGAGTATAGTTGTGATCGTATTGACATACTCGTAAAGAATATAAGTAGAGATTGTAGAGATTATTATCGAAAAAAAGATTGCGTGCCCAGATGTAACATTGCCTTTAATCAATGGCCTGCTTTTTGTCCTGTCCATTATCGCATCAATCTTTTGATCAACTATCTGGTTAATAACTGCAGCAGCAGATGCAGCAAGATAGATTCCAATGCTCGCATAAATCATTAAGCTGTAATTAAGATCATAGTCTTGAGCTAAAAGCATGCCTACAATAGCAGTAAAGATTATCAAAAAATTAACACGGGGCTTAGTGAGTGCTATAAGATCAAAAATAATCGAATTTGGTCTTGTTGTTGTGCTATTCATCTACTCTGTTTTGGTAAATGATATCAGAGAATAATATAAAGCACCCGTTAATAATGCCATTAAAATAGCCGCATTCATCGTATGCCAAACAGCGATATTAAGTGGAAGACTGTAAACAACATTAGATATACCTAAAGCGACTTGTAATACAAAAAAAACAATACTCACACCAACGACCTTTTTTAAAAAATGATGCTCTTTTAGATTGAAAACAACATATATGGTCAGAAGAAAGAAAAAAGTCAAAATCAATGCAGTTACCCTGTGTATATAGTGAACAGCCACTTTGGATCCATAAGCCAAAAATCCACCTTCGTAATTAATATCAGGTAGGTTAACTAAATTAAACGCTCCTTCGAAAATCATTTCTTTTGGATACCATTGATCGAGACATTTTGGAAAATCAGTGCAAGCTAATGATGCGTAGTTAGTACTAGTCCATCCACCCAATAAAATTTGAACAATTAATAAAGACCATGTTACGAAAACCGCCGTAAGTGCGTATGCAGGTATTCTAACCTGGGAAATATTTATATCAGCATACTTCAGGCCGTTGATAAATAATAATGTAGCAGTTAACATTCCAAAAAAAAGATGAGTTGTAACGATAGTTGGCTTGACCAACATCGTGACTGTGAGCATACCCATGATAGCTTGGACTATAATTAGTACAGAAATCAATAATGGAAGCGTACAGTTTTGGCGTGAATACTTAATTGATATGTATGTTATAAAAAAAACATACAGGCCAAGAATACCTGCAACATATCTGTGCAGCATTTCTCTCCATGCTTTTCCCACATCTATGTCAGCACCTGGGTAGTTCTCCCTCGCTTGTGCAAGCTCATCCGCGGTGTCTGGTGTGGTTAAAAGCCCGTAACAGCCTGGCCAATCAGGACAACCAAGTCCTGCATCGGTTAATCTTACCCAAGCACCCAGCGATATAACGAAAAGTGTGAAAGCTGCGCCTAGAAAACTTAGTTTCGATATTCTTGAATCATCCATAATTTATCTTCTGGAGAATTTTAGAAGCTTCTTTAGATCTTTTAGCAAACCTTTGGCTACAAAATCGTTGTCATAACCCAATATGATTTTGCCAAAAGGATCAGCTATAAAAATTCTCTCATCCATTTTAGTGAGACTATTATAAAGCGTTTCTGATTTATCTAAAACAATAAGTTTTGGGTATTTCTCTATATTTACTGTATTTTTTTGAGTGTTATTCCCCAAAAGGTATCGCTTAACTCTGTCCATATCTTTACCAAGTGCTGTATTGATTTGTCTTAGCATATACATATTATCCTGACATAGAGGATCACAAGTATTATCTATTACTTGTAGTATTACCCAATGATTATTATCTTGTAAGTTCTCAATGTTAATATCATTTGCTAGGAATGTTCCATGATTTGTTGTACCACGTTTTGAAGTTACATCATTGTCAAATAGATGTTTTGCAAAAATGAATGGCAAAACAAAAACAAGCACGATTAATAGAAACTTAAATCTTCCCATTTTTTTTCCTATTTAAAATTACAAGAAAGATAATACCAATTAGCGCAAACAAAAACCATTGTCCAGCATACATATAATGTGTGAGGTGTTTGTTTTCATACTTTTCAATGATTGATGTATAAGCGTAATCACTATTATATTCCAAATTGAGATAAAAAGGATAAACCTCCTTTTTTAAGATTGATGATATTTCCTTAATGTCTAAGTTTTGTATGACGTATGGCTCTTCTTGAGTGATATTTGCATCACTCAACTCTAGAAGTTTCATTGGATACTTTATATATCCCTTTATTTTAAGAGTGTTCTGAGGTGTTGAGATATTTGGAAATTTTTGTCTTGAGTAATTATCGACCCAGCCTCTGTTTACAATAATAATCTTATCTTCAATCTGAAATGGTGACATCACTAGATACCCTGCTTTCTTATCATGAACAATATTGTCCAATAAAAAATATGGCTTTTGGAAAATTCCCTCTACAGAAATCTTGCTATACCTTAAAGGATTATTTTCGACTTCATTTAAATTTTGATATTGTTTTGATGATTGAATCTGATGGTCATTTTGAATAGCAAGTTTCTGCTCAGCACGGTCTAGCTGCCACATACCCAAATAGACGCAGGTGAGGACCAAAATAAATAAAATTAAGTTTTTAAATATATTCTTCATTCTAGTGATAACATATGCCTATGTTTAAGTTTGCGATTATAACCCTGTTAATCTTGATAATATATAATCTAGTCATGGGTTTTGTGTATATACTGAAAGATAAATCGACTTCTAATCGAGGATTGACCTCTCTAAAAACAAGAATAGTCCTCTCAGTTCTCCTATTTGCACTTCTAATTGTTGGTTATTACATGGATATGATCAAACCGAATAGTTTTTAAATCTGCTTACAGCCAATAGACAAATACAAAAAGTCCGAGCCAAACGACATCCACGAAATGCCAATACCACGCCACGGCCTCAAATCCAAAATGATTCTCATTCGTGAAATGGCCTCTGATGCACCTGAATAAAATTACAGTTAGCATTATGGCTCCAAGTGTGACATGAAAACCATGAAATCCTGTTAACATGTAAAATGTTGAACCGTATATTCCAGAAGTCATCTTGAGGTTCAAATCGTTGTATGCATGTGAATATTCATATGCCTGAAAGCCAACAAAAATAAATCCTAATACGACAGTTGCCACTAGTCCTAAAATGAGCTGATTTCTTTTACCTTCCTTTAGACCATGATGTGCCCAGGTTACAGTAAGCCCGCTGATTAGAAGAATTATGGTGTTAAGAGCAGGTATTCCAGCAGCTTTCATCACTACGAAATCACCTCCGTAGTTCGCAGGCCCGTTAGATGGCCAGACATTCTCGAACGATGGCCAAAGCTCTTGGTTTGTACTTACGCCAGAACCGTCGCCTCCTAGCCATGGCAGCGATAACTCTCTTGCATAGTATAGGGCTCCAAAAAAAGCTGCAAAAAACATGACTTCAGAAAATATAAACCAAGCCATACCCCATCTGAATGACATGTCAACCTGACCATCATATAGTCCGCCTTCACTTTCTCTAACGACATATGAAAACCAACCATAAATCACCAATAATAATAATCCAAGCCCAGTTAATGTTAGGGTGAGTGTCGATTCGTCGTTCATGTAGTTGGCTAGACCAATGAACATTATCATTAAAGCTACGGTTGCAAGAAATGGCCACTTTGTCTCATGAGGTACGTAATATGATGAACCGCTCATAATTTATTATCTGCCTCAACAACATTATTAGTTATATCGAACATAGTGTATGAAAGGACTATATCACCTATGTTAGTCGGCAGATCGTCATCGACCACAAACTGTATTCCCAAATCCTTAATCTCACCAGAATTTATTGTTTGTTGGTTGAAACAGAAGCATTCAATTTTTTTAAAATACTCCGCGTATTTTCCAGGAGTTACGCTTGGGCTAGCTGTGGTATGAAGCTGTTTAGATGAATTGTTTTTCATAACATAGTGAGTGTTGTATGGTTTTCCTACCTGAACAGTCATTTCTGTAACTGCAGGCTCAAAATAAAGAGGTGCAGAATTTGCTACGTTAGATATAAATTTAATCTTTACGAATCTATTTTCTTTTTGAATATCATTGCCTGTATATGCAACTTCGTTTGTTTTACCATTCAGCCCAGTTATCTCACAAAAGGTGTCATAAATAGGTACAAGTGCATATGAAAAGCCATACATAGCAACTACAACAAGTGAAAGCTTTGTGATTGTTGATTTAATACTTTTCATCAATCAACTTTAGGTGGGGTATCAAACGAATGGTAAGGTGCTGGTGATGGCAATGTCCATTCTAGTCCTTCTGCACCCTCCCAAGATTTATCTGCTGCTGTCACAGGCTGTCTTAATGTTTGAAATAATATATATACAAATAAGAGCTGAGACAGACCAAAGCCGAATGCTCCAATTGATGCAATCATGTTAAAGTCAGTAAACTGAACCGCATAATCGGGGATTCTGCGTGGCATGCCAGCCAATCCAACAAAATGCATTGGAAAGAATGTAATGTTTACAAACACTGTTGTCATCCAAAAATGGACTTTACCCAGTGTTTCGTTGTACATTTTACCAGTCCACTTTGGAAGCCAGTAGTATACAGCAGCTATAACAGCAAAGATTGCTCCTGGAACAAGTACATAGTGAAAATGTGCTACCACAAAATATGTATCATGATATTGAAAATCAGCAGGAGTGATAGCTAACATTAATCCAGAGAAACCACCAATGGTGAAAAGAATAATAAAGGCAAGAGAAAATAACATAGGTGTTTCAAATGTCATTGATCCCTTCCACATGGTTGCAACCCAATTAAAAACTTTTACGCCCGTCGGAACTGCGATTAGCATTGTTGTAAACATGAAGAAGATTTCACCAGCAAGTGGCATTCCTACGGTAAACATGTGATGTGCCCAGACAATAAATGAGAGTAATGCAATAGACGCGGTTGCATATACCATTGAGTCATATCCAAATAATTTTTTTCTAGAAAATGCAGGAATAATAGTGGATATAATACCGAATGCCGGAAGAATTAAGATATATACTTCAGGATGGCCGAAGAACCAAAATATATGTTGGAAGAGGACAGGATCTCCACCGCCTGCTGCTGTGAAGAAGCTCGTACCGTAGAATCTATCTGTCAACAACATGGTAATCGCGCCAGCAAGGACTGGCATAGCAGCTATCAATAGAAATGCAGTAATTAACCATGTCCACACAAAGATTGGCATTTTCATCAGTGTCATACCTGGAGCTCTCATATTCAAAATTGTAGCTATGACATTTATTGCTCCCAGAATTGATGATGCTCCTAGTAAATGAAGTGAGAAAATTACAAATGGCATCGAGTTACCACCTTGCAATGACAATGGAGGATATAATGTCCATCCAGCTGCTGGGCCACCACTTTCAAAGAAGAGTGTGCTGATGAGCATTGCAAACGCAAATGGCAAAATCCAGAAGCTCCAGTTATTCAGCCTCGGTAAAGCCATATCGGGGGCGCCAATCATCATTGGAAGTTGCCAGTTAGCTAGACCAACAAAGGCTGGCATCAATGCACCGAAAATCATAATAAGCGCATGCATTGTAGTCATTTGATTGAAGAATCCAGGAACAACGAGTTGTAAACCTGGCTGAAATAATTCGGCACGAATAATTAGTGCCATAAATCCACCAATAAAAAACATGATTAAACTGAACCACAAGTATAGTGATCCTATATCTTTATGATTAGTGGTTGTTATCCACCTCATCAATCCAGATGGCTGATGGCTATGTTCTTCTTTTAAATGATCTATGTTTGTGCTCATAATATAATTTCCTTATTCTAATCTCTCCGCAACACGGTTTTTTTGATTCAATGAAACCCATCTTGTATATTCTTGTTTTGGAACTGCTTTTACAACGATTGGCATAAAGCCATGATCTTTGCCGCACAATTCTGTGCACTGACCTCTATAAACACCTGGTTCTTTAATATCTATCCATAGTTCATTTATGTAACCAGGTATAGCATCTTTTTTCCCAGTCAATTCAGGTACCCACCAAGCATGGATAACATCACTCGCTGTGAGTAATATTCTGATTTTAGTATCTGTTGGAAGAACAACTTGATTATCAACATCAAGGAGATAGTTATCTACTTTCTTTACATCAATTTCTGAACCCAACTGTCTAGCTTCATTGCTGTTATTTGCAAGTTTACTAAAAAATGAGACGTTATCTTCTACATAGTCATATTTCCACATCCACTGGTAACCGGTTACTTTGAGTGTTATTTCTGAATCCCTCGTGTCTTCCATCATTATTAATGTTTTTGTCGCAGGTACAGCCATGCCGACTAAAATAACAAATGGAATTACAGTCCAAATAATTTCTACAGTAGTGCTCTCGTGAAATGAAGCAGGCTTAGCCCCTTTAGACTTTCTATGATTAAAGATTGAGTAAAACATTACGCCAAAAACTATAACGCCTATCACAACTGTTATATAGAAAATGAGCATGTGTAAGTCATAGGCGGCATTTGCTGTTGGGGTCACGCCCCTTGGCATGTTGACTTCCCAGTCTGACACAGCCATGATTGGTGCTAACATTGATACTAAAAATATTGATACTCTATTCATTTCATTCCCTAATATGTGGTTATTGATCCTTCAATATGTCCCAATATTAACAAAATATTAGTACTTATGGAATTTCTAATTTACTCTTTTTTCAACTCTTTGATCTCAATGAATTTACCTGATTTATCAGGGGTTTTATTGGGTTTTAGAGCATACCCGAAAATAATATCATAAGTGATATCATATGTTTTCGATGTTTCATTAAATAAACAGTCTTTTATTTTGAGATATTCACTTTTGGTGATGCGGGTTTGGCTCGACGTTGATGTCAGATTTGTTCCAGTAAAACGCAATGACTTTAAAAGTTGTTCAAAGGATTTGAATTCAATAGTGATCTGCTCATTGTCAACTACTGGATCTTTAAAATCAGCAGAGAGCATTAGATCGCCATAATGATGCATATCTATATATGAATTAAATCTTAATTTTCTATAAATTTCACTAGGGCATCTTCTAAACTCTTTTAGAGTATCGGGTCCTACAACTGAAAAGAGAAACAATCCATTGGGAGTAAGCAAGCTGGAGATATTTTTAAATAAATCGGAACTGACAGAACACCAATGCAAAGTTAAGCTGGACAATATTGTATCAAAAGATGATGGTTCGAATGGTGGTCTTTCTGCGCTGCCAACTATACAATTCGCCATGGGTTCTTTTTGTCTGTGGACCTGTTGCATCTCATATGAAATATCAAGACAAGTAACGCTAGTGGATGGATATTTTTTCTTAATATCGAGAGATAATTTGCCCGTTCCGGATCCTATGTCTAAAATATTAGACTTATCATGCTTAATTAGCTCTAGTCGTTTTAATAGCCGCCTGTTAACCTCAATTTGGATGAAAGATTGTGAATCATAAGTCTGGGCTCTTCTGGAAAATGAATTTATAACTGTCATTACAATGATTTAATAATGTCATATATTTTATCAAAATCAAAAAATGGATAGTGAGCACTTTTATCTAGTCTTGAAATTGAAAAATTCATACTTTCCAGTTGAGCAGTATACTTAGAGTCCGCGACTTCGTCATCTTCGGATAGCAATATTCTAATGTTGCTAGATTCGCAAACAGATACTTGTGATATGTCGGCTGTCAATAAATCTCTTAGCTCAGAATTAAGGACTTCTAATGATGGAATAGGATTATCATAAAATAGATTAATAAGTTTACGATAATCACACAGGTGATTATTGCTACTTTTAACAGAATTATAAATAAACTTTTTAATCGTGCTATCAAAATCACTGTTAATATTTTCCAATAGTACATTCACTGAACTGCTTTTTGGCTTGATGAACGGATTTATGAGTAGAACAGTGCTTTTGCAATCGTTCATATGCCTATTAAAAAGGATAGATGTTGCAGCATATGAATAGGCAATTATTAGACTATTCTCTTCTTCTCTGACTAACAACGAGTCAATGATATTCATTCTATCGGCTTTTGTTTCATGATGGTCATATCCTGGCATAGATAACATCTCAAGATTATCTGCAGATGAGAAGTAACGCTTTATATCATCCCAAATATATGAACCGAAAAGCCAACCATGGACAAAAGATATTTTTTTTAAGTTATGAATTTTCACTACAAATTAGAATAATACAAATCTCTAGTGTATGCTTTATTAATGGCGTTCGATTTGAGTATTTTCATACTAGCTACTATATTATACTTAATCGGCTCACTACCTTTCGCATTGATCGTTCATAACTTATTATCTACAAATGATCCAAGAGAATTAGGATCAAAAAATCCTGGTGCGACAAATATGTATAGAGTTGCTGGACCTCTTGCTGGGGTATTGACGTTCACGGGTGATTTTCTCAAAGGTTTTATACCTATATATATGTTGGTGGACTTTGAACCTACAATTTTATATCTTGCAGCATTCTTCATTCTCGCAGGACATATGTTTTCCATTTTCAATCGATTCAGCGGAGGCAAAGGTGTTGCCACCTCTTTTGGCTTCCTT